>Ga0190265_10001837_pt1 | contig 14003 bp, 12 predicted proteins | sample Popmic124T_FD_133135 | JGI IMG/M metagenome (GOLD analysis project Ga0190265, IMG submission 133135) | Populus adjacent soil microbial communities from riparian zone of Indian Creek, Utah, USA - 124 T | ecosystem: Environmental > Terrestrial > Soil > Riparian zone | place: USA: Utah | collected...
CGCCTATTCCTTGTTGGGTGACGGCCGCAGGGGTCGACGAAGGCACGTAGCGAGGCTGGCCCTTGAGGCAGGGGAGGGAGGCGGGCTGGACCTAGGTACCTCAATCTTCATTGGTAGCCGAGCGATAGAACGCATCTCCACTCGGCGCCGAAGCTCTCCGCGGGGAGGGTATTCGCAACTTATGGTTCGAGGTGGTCGTCGTCGAGCTTCCGATGCGCCGACTAGGTCTATGACCGCGCGTGCCGCGAACGCGATCGAGCCATGCGGATAGCGTTCGCAGATTCGTGGGCGACCTGCCTTAGAAAACGCGCGACGATGGCGATCGAGTCTTGGGTGTTGCCGGCAAACAACCGATCATTGATTTGGCGCAGCAGGGGCGCCAGCTCGCCAAGGAGCGTCTCGCCTTTGCTGGTGACGGCGAGATCTACTGCGCGCGAATCCTGCGACCGCTGGGTCTTTTGCAGAAATCCGGCGCGCGCCAGCGTTGCAACGTCGACCGTAATATTCGCGGCCGCCACATGCAGATGATTGGCTACCGTGCTTATCCCAACTCTGCCCTTGCTCTGAAGATGCCAGGCAGCCAGCAAGACCGAGAATTCGCCGGCACTCAGGTCGACCGAAGCGGCAAGTGCTCGTCGTAGCGCCTGCATGCCCGCCACCGCGGCAAAGATATCTGCGACAAACTGACGAAACGGGATGTCGGATCCGGCTACCAGAAGTTCTGGCAGGCTGATGGTGAGGGTTGAAGAGCGGGGGGAACGCGAACGCGGCGCTCGGTCCGAAGACGTCGACGCCGTGCGGCGCCTCGTGCCGCCCTTCACGGACTTAGCAGCCATGAGCCCAAGTCACGGGAACGATCATACCTATATTAGATAGGTATACTACATTATCAAGTACCCCGCTGGAGAAAACCGCGTGACCACGTTGATCTCTCCCAAAGCCGTCAGCGCGCCCACCAGCCTCAGATCCGGCGCCGAGTACTTGAGGTCACTTCAAGATGGTCGACAGATCTACGTCGACGGCGAGTCCGTCAGGGACGTGACTCAGCACCGGGCGTTTCGGCAAGCCGCCCTCTCGTTGGCGAATCTGTTCGATATCGCGGCGGAGCCCTCGTTACGTGACCGCATGACCTTTCCGTCGCCGAAGACCGGCGGCCCCGTGCTCCGGGCGTTTCAAGTGCCGAAAAGCCACGCGGATCTCAGGGCGCGGAGACACTTCTCGGAGACCTGGGCGGAGGCCACTTTCGGGCTCATGGGGCGTACCCCAGATCACGTCGCCGGGTTCTTCTGCGGGTTCGCGGCAGCGCCGGCGGTGTTTGCCGCCGGCGGGGCGGGCTTTGCCGAGAACGTCGTCGCCTTCTATGAAAAGATCCGGGACGAGCACCTCTACGTCAGCTACGCGATCGTTCCTCCGCAGATCGACCGCAGCAAGCCACCGCATAAGCAGAGCGACCCCAGCCTCTACGCGGGTGTCGTGAAGGAACGGGACGACGGGATCGTGTTGCGCGGAGGGCAGCAGCTCGCGACCGGGGGTATCTACTCGGATTACCTGTACCTCAGTTGCATCCATCCCCTCCAGCCTGGCGATGAGAACTATGCCGTCGGGGTGGCGATTCCCATGAACGCGCCAGGGCTCAAGCTGTATCCACGTCGTCCGTTCGCCAAGGTTGCCGACAATTCGTTCGACTATCCCCTGTCAGGCCGTTTTGACGAATCCGACTGCTTCGTCGTGCTCGATAACGTTCTTATTCCGTGGGAGAACGTCTTTATCTACCGCAACCTGGACGTGTGCCGCGACCAATGGTGGAAAACGCCGGCGCACCTCTATGGGAACCACCAGGCGCAGACCCGGTACGTGACCAAGCTCCGCTTCATGATCGGGCTTGCCAAGCGGATGAACGAGATTACGGGGAACGACGCCAACCCCGCAGTGCAGATCCAGATGGGCGAGCTTGCGGCCCTGGTGTCGATCGTCGAGCACATGCTGCTCTCGCAGGAAGTGGCGGCGACGGTGGATAGCGCTGGCGTGCTCTGGCCCTCGAGGACCGCCTTGTATTCCGTCATGGCGCTTCAATCGGAACTGAACTCTAGGATGCTCGAGATCATCCGGGAACTTACCGGGGCGGGCATGGTGACACTGCCGTCCTCGTCGGCGGATTTCGAAAGCCAGGCTATGCGGGAAGATATCGCGCGCTATATGAGCTCCGGCACTTGCGATGCCAGGACCCGCGTTGCGGTCATGCGCATGGCTTGGGATCTTATCGGCTCCGAGTTCGGCAGCCGACACCAGCAGTATGAGAAGTTCTACGGTGGCGCATCTTTCCTGGTCAAGCAGAACGTGTACCGGAATTTCGACTTTCGCAAGGCCACGTCGCTGGTAGCGGCTGCGCTCGACCTGCCAGGCTTCTAGATCTGGGCGGCGAGGCGAGGACTAGCGGGCACAAGGGCCCGCCTGCCATTCGTGCAGCAGGGCAAAGTAGCCGCGCTTGTTCACGATGGAAACATGCTTTGCGAGCGGAAGCGAACGCGTGCCTTGCCGCTTCCGAGCCACGAGGCTGGCAAACCTCTGCGGGTTGCCTGCCCGAGACGCAAGAAAGAATGCGACTGCTCTCGCTTGCTCATGGAACAGGCGCCAATGCGACGTTGCCGCGCCGTATAGGTAACCGACAAAGCAGAGGTCATCTCTCAGCGGATCAAATATCCCGAGGTACAGATCGGAGGACGCCGTGAGCGTGCGCCAAGGGGGTGGCATAACACCGACATTCGGTGCGTATCCAATACACAAGACGATGACGTCGAATTCCGCGGCCGAGCCGTCCGCAAACAGAACCTCCCTGCCGCGCACTGCGCGAACCCCGCCACGGACCTGCACGCGGCCGTCACGTACCAGAGCGGGAAATAGGTCGCTCGCTGAACCGAAGGCCTTCTTGGCCTCCTCCATCGTGGACACGAACTGAGGGAGGCGCCAGGCCTTGTTCAGAGCCACCGCGGCCGAGCGCATCTCAGCCAGTACGCGCTCGAGTTCCGCGGGTTCAAGTTCTTCCTGGAGTTCCTCGATAGGGCGACCGTTCCAGCAAGTCGGCAGCACGAGCATCGGGCTGCGCGAAGAGATCACCGTCAGCGCGGCGCATGCGGCAGCGTCGAAGGCGGTATCGAATGTCGATGGTCTTGCGCCGCCCACGATCAGGACGCGCTTCCCCATCAACTGCGAAGGATCCCTGTATCCGGCGACATGCAGCATTTCGCCAGTGAAGGAAGCGAACTCAGACGGCGCCTGCTTGGGCGTGTTGTTTAGCCCGGTCGCGACGATGATGCTGTCGTACTGCTCCCGCCCTCGGGACGTCGCAAGGCTCCACCCCGAGGGCAGCGGCTCGGCACTCACGACCCTGGTATTGAGGAACACCTTGCTGTCACTTGGCAGCGAAGCGGCCAGATCGCGAATGTACCGAGCTGCATGCGACCAATGCGGGAACATGTACCCGTGGCTTGCCATCGGGCGTCCCGGGACGCCCTGCAGCGAAACGGGGGAGTTCTGGTGCGTATTCTTGGTCAGCGGCCCAGCCAACCCTTGGACCCACACGCCGCCAAGCTCGGGGCCGGCTTCAAAGAGCTCGAAATCGAGATGCCCGCTTGCCAGTGCGTTGGCGCAGAGCAAGCCTGACGGACCTCCTCCGATGATCGCCGTTCTCATCGTCGCGGGTGCTCATTTCCGAGTTTCACGTCTTCTCGGTGGCCCGCTCCTGGCGTTCTTCGTTGTGGAGCCGCTCGACGATTCGACGCATGGCGGCAACCGGTCTGTCCGACGGGATGACGTGCCTTGCGGCCGAGGGATCGATGTCTTCCATTCTTTGCTGCTCCTCGCACGCCCAGTTGTCCTCGAGGTTCACCGCATCCGTTACTTTGCGAAACTTCGAATGCATCGCCTCAGGCCAGTCGCATCGTGCCAACTTGAAGAAGTGCGTGGTGCGCTGAGTCTCGGGGGTAATCAGCTGATAGAACGTGATGCTGGCTTTGCCGTCGCCTTGCTTGCGCGTGCTGTCGATCCCGCCCGTACCGGCGTCGGCGAAACCGAACGTGTTGATATAGAAGCAAGGGGGTACATAGGCGGAATGGTTCCAGCCATCGCAGAGTCCCCTTATTTGTCCCACTTCAGCGAAAGTCGCCGGCGGTGGCACGTTGGTCCAATCCCAATCGACGTAGATCCGGTCTCCATCCTGACGGAACGTCGGCCGCGTGTCGCCTAAGGGATCCGCGTTCCCGCCAAACGAAGGGTTGTGCAAGAACGCCTGGTGAAGCAGATCGCTGAGGTTGTCGTTTAGATACAGATAGCTCGACTTAACGTGCCAGTAGAACTTGTGGCCGTATTCGCAGTTCGGCCCAACGCGGCTGCAGTCGAAGATCTTGCTGTCGTCCGCCAGTTCGGGTTGTCCCATCCAGACCCAAACAGCCCCGTACCGCTCCACGGCGGGGTAGGAGCGAACGCGGATGCCGGCGGGTACGCGGCTTTCGCCCGGAATGCGAACGCACTTCCCGCTCGCATCGTAAGTGAGACCGTGATAGCAGCAGACGATCGTGTCGCCAATGACCTTGCCGTTGGTGAGCGGCATCCTGCGATGCGCGCAGCGATCTTCCAGAACCGCCACTTTTCCGTCGTTGGTCCGAAACATGACCAGCGGCTCCTCCAGCAGCATTCGACCGAACGGCTTGCCTTGGACGACCTCCGTGGACCAGGCGCCGACATACCAGCTATTGCGGACAAACATTGGATCTCCCGGAAGCAGTTATCGAGCGACTCGCCAATTATGCTGCGGCTTTAATTTGCCTGTCACCGAACTCGCCTCATTAATAACGACATCTAATCAAAACGCCGAACCTTAGACAGCCAAAAGATCGCGCTCGTAAAATTCGCACCCTCTTTCACGGCCAGCGAGTCTAGGAGTCGGAGCATGGTGCGACTTGAATATGGGATCCCGACGGACAAGATCGGGATGGAAATCAGGCTGGGTATCGAGAAAGGATTTTTCCGGGACGAGAGGCTCGATCTATCGCTGCGTGTGGTTTTTGGCGGGCCGGAGATCGCGGCGACCTACGACTCCGGTCAACTGAAGGTGGGAGAGATCGGAACTCCTCCCGCGACGACCGCGCTCGCCAACGGAGCACGCTTCAAGATCGTGGGCAGCGGCGTTCGTCGACGCGCCTTGCAGTACTTTGTCGCGGCTAACGACGTGAGCACCTGGAACGACCTCAAGGGAAAGTCGATCGGCGTGCTATCCGACGGCAGCTGCAGTTTCTGGTTTGGCCGGCTGGTGTTGCAAAGCAACAAGATCGATCCGGACCGCGATGTCAAGATCGTCGGCTTGGGAAAGCGCTATGAACATGTGGTGGATCTGATCCAGAACGGCGAGCTGCAAGGAGCCGTAATCTCGGAGGCCAATGTCTCCATCGGAGAGTACCGGAAGGCATTCAAGGTGCTCAAGGTGCTGACGGAACCCGAGTACTGTCCGACCATGCAGTGGATGGTCACGGTCGCGAATACGGGTTTCATTCAACGCGAGCCGGAGCTGGTGCGTGCGGTCCTGCGGGCATGCCGACGCAGCTATCAATACGCGCTCGCGCACCGCGAAGAGTTCGCGCAGTTCGGGGCGGACTATTTTCACGTGGATGTGCCGACCATGCTTCGCGCCCTCCAACGCGAGGAGAAGGACATGCACCACGAATGCGAGATCGATATGCCCGGGCTGAACATGGCCATCGAGCTCCAGCGCCGGTTGGGGGCGATCACGACGCCGCTGTCTGCGGATGACATCACGGACCTGCGCTACATGCCCGGCGCGACGGGTTAGCGCACTCAGTGCCGCCTGAGGGATGGCTGCGCCGCGTGAATCGTCTTTGTGGCAAGCAAATACAGGTTATGCGCCCCCGGCGATAGAGGCTCGCCTCGCCGCTTGATGAGACCCACCGGGCGGGTAAAGGTCGGGTCGCTTAGCGGGAGCATGCGCAGCGGAGAGGGCGTCTCGATCATCGAGCAGGCCATCGACGGCAACAGGGCAACGCCCATGTTTGCAGCGACCATGCTGAACACCGAGTGATGATGGACAAGCTCATGCGCCGGGCTGAAGGTCTGGCCGATTCGCCTGAAATGGCCGGACAGGGCCTTGTGGACGTTTGAGCCGCGTGACATTGAGACCAGCGGGTACCTCAGGATCTGCCGAATGGAGACCCGCGAGCGGCGGGCCAGCGGGTGCCGTGCAGGGCAAACCAGGACGAAAGGATCCTCCACGACCGGCCTGAACTCCAGCGCGTCCGTCAAGGTTGGCGGGCCGGCAATGCCAAACTCGACTTCCCTCGCTAGCAGGCGACGTTCCATTGAAATCGTGGTGTCATCCATCATTGAGACCTTGGCTTCCGGATAACAGCGATTCAGTTCCCGGATCAGTCGCGGGAAGAGGTGGACCACGATTGACGGGATGCAGGCAAAAGACACGACCTCGCTCTGAAAGGCATGGAGGTTGCGCATATCGGCGACCGCGGCATCCGTATCGGCCAGCAGGCGCCGCGCACGAAACAGGCAGCGCTCGCCATGCGGAGTCAGCTTTACTGTTCGAGTCGTCCGGCTGAAGAGCTTTACGCCGAAGCTCTCCTCGAGCGCGCGGATCTGGGCGCTCAATGCCGGCTGCGTGACGCCGAGCTCCTTGGCTGCAGCGTGGAAGCTGAGATGCTGCGCTAACGAAACGAAACCGCGCAGCTTGCTCGTAAGATCGGAGGGGCGCATTGATAAATCATGCTAATGAATTCACCGAAGGTTTGCAAAAACCATTTTCCGGTTTCTAGAATGAGTACTTCAAAGCGAGGAGGCGCATGTTTCTACGGAACTACTGGTACGCGGCAGCTTGGTCGGAGGACATAAAGGACCAGCCCATCGCCTACACGTTGCTCAACGAGCCGGTAGTCGTATACCGGCGCGGTGACGGCCGCCCCGCAGCGCTGGAAGATCGATGCGCCCATCGGCGCGCACCGCTTTCCAAAGGCCGCGTCGTTGGGGATAACCTGGTCTGCGGCTATCACGGGGTCGCTTACGATTGCAAGGGAGCAGGAGTTCATGTTCCCGGCCAAACGCAACTACCTTCCGGTCTGCGCGTCAGGGGCTACCCGACCGTCGAGCGCCACGGATGCATTTGGCTTTGGATGGGTGACCAGGAGAAGGCGGATGAGTCCAAGATTCCGGACCTTCATTGGGCCGACAGTCCGGGCTGGGGCGCAAAGGGTCGCCTGCACATGCGCGCGCACTACCAGCTGCTCAACGACAACCTGTGCGATCTATCCCACCTCGGATACGTCCACGCAACGAACGTGGGCAATACCGCGCTTGCGGAACATGGACAAGTGGAGACCCAAACCGAGGGCAACATCGTACGTACTTCCCGATGGACATTCGACCGTCCCGCGCCGAGTACCTACGTCGGCGCGGGCGGCTTCAAGAAGAACATCGATCGCTGGCAGGTCTCCGAGTTCTTGCCGCCTTCATTGTTTCTTCTCAGCTTCGGCGCGACGGACGCCGGCGTGGGGCGCGCAGGCCCGACCAATCCCGACCGATTTGCCTTTCAGGTGTGCCAGTGGTCTACGCCGGAGACCGAGGGCAGCACCCACTGGTTCTGGGCTATTGCGCATGATTTTGGCCAGAACCGGGACCTGTCAACGGCGCTGCCCTTCTACGACACGATGTTCAAGGTAGTCCAGGAGGACTTCTCGATCATCGAAGCGCAGCAGCAGACCATCGATCGCGACCCTGACGCCCCCATTACCAAGATTGAGGCGGATGGCGGTGTCATGGAGGCGCGCCGCGTCGTGGTTCGACTCCTGAACGAGGAGGGCAGGGGGCGTGATTCCGCGGCCCGGAAGCTCGCTAGGCACTGAATACGTCGACGAGCGCCAAAGCTTGGTCCGTTAAATGACCCCAAGGCAATTCCGCATCACCGCGTCGATCTTGGGCGGCGCGGCGATCTGGGAGGTCGCCGCTCGCCTGTTCGCCGAAAGCGCGCTGGTCATCGTTCCAATTTCCGATGTGGCGCGCGCTTTTGTACGGCTTGCGGCGTCGGGGACGCTGGGACGAGATGTCGTGGTGAGCTCGATCGAGTTCGGGGGCGGCTTCGCCCTGGCCGCACTGGTCGGCATCGTGGCGGGTCTCTGGATGGCGGTGAGTGCGACGTTTCGGGACCTGATGTACCCATGGGTGAGCGCCTTCAATTCCATGCCCGTGGTTGCGGTTTCACCGCTGCTGATCATTGCATTTGGTATCGGCCTGGCGTCGAAAATTGCGGTGGTGTTCCTGGTGTCGGTGTTCACCATCCTCATCAACACGCTCGCCGGCGCAGAGAACACGGACGCCAACCTGGTGGACGCGGCGCGGGCGTACGGCGCCAGCCGGCTGCAGATCTTTCTCAAAGTCGTCCTGCCGTCCGCAATGCCCTATATCGTCGCCGGTTTGCGCCTCGGCGTAGCGCGCGGCCTGATCGGAATCGTGGTCGGCGAAATGTTCGGGGCGCAAGCTGGAGTCGGCCATCTCATCATGACCTCGGGCGAGGTTTTTGCGACCGCCGACCTGTATGTGGGCGTGCTGCTTCTTGCGGTCGCGGGAATCCTGACGACCGAAGCACTCGAATGGCTGGAGGTGCGGTTGGCTCCGTGGCGTGTGTCGGTGCTCAGCGAACCCAATCGAAAGGCGGCGCGTCGTGGCCAGTAGCTCCGCTTCGCTCGAGACGCGAAACGTCACGAAATACTTCGTCCGGCGTGATCAGGTCAAGACCGAGGCGCTGCGGGATATCAACCTCAGCTTCGGCAATCACGAGTTTGTCGCCATCGTCGGCGCGAGCGGATGCGGCAAGACAACGTTTCTCCGCATGCTCGGAGGCCTGATCGCTCCATCGTCCGGCAGCATTTTGTTCAATGGAAAGGAGATCGTCGGCCCGGGGAACGACCGCGGCTTCGTGTTCCAGGCCGATTCGCTCTTCCCTTGGAGAACGGTGATGAGCAACGTTATCCTCGGGCTGGAGATTCAGGGTAAGCCGCTCTCGGAGTCGAGAGAGCTTGCGCAACGCTATATTGCCCTGGTCGGACTGCGCGGGTTCGAGAACCACTACCCCCATGAGCTTTCCGGGGGAATGCGCCAGCGCGTCAACTTGGCCCGCGCCTTGTGCATCAACCCCAGCTTGCTGCTTATGGATGAGCCTTTTGCCGCGCTCGACGCGCAAACGCGCGAGATCATGCAGGCCGAACTCCTGCGCATATGGAACGAGCAGCGCAAGGCGGTGGTCTTTATTACCCACCAGATCGATGAGGCCGTTTTCCTGGCGGATCGGGTGATCGTGTTCAGCGCACGTCCCGGCACCGTGCGCGACATCATCGAGATCGACCTGCCAAGACCGCGCGACATGACGATCAAGCGATCCGACAAGTTCATTCAATACGTGGATCGCATATGGAAGTTGATTGAAGAGGAAGTGCGGCAGTCGGTCCTGCGGCCATCCTGAACCCTTGATGGAGGAGATGAAAAATGAGCTACCTTGATTTCGCCAGCCGTACCGCCTTGGTCACCTTTTCGTGCTTGAGCATGCTTGCCGCGCAACCGGCGCACGCGCAGCAGAAGCTGGTGTTTTCCATCATGGCGCCGACCATCCAGCAGTTGCCGGCCGTAATACTGAAGGTGCGGAACCAGGAGTTCCTGTCGCCCGAGGGCTTTGCGACGCAGTTCGTGACCGTCAACTCCTGTCCGGATTCCGTAAGAGTCGTAGCGTCCGGAGACGCGAATATCGGCGAGATTTGCCTGGACACGGCGATGAACGCCATCGACCGGGGGGGCGCCGGCATTGCGATCATCACGGCCCAAATCGTGACCGTTCCGTACGAGCTGATCGCGGCTCCGGAGATTCGGACGTTCCAGGATCTGCGAGGCAAGAAAGTGGCCGTCGCGGCAGTCAAGACGGGTTCCGGCCTCATCGTGCGAAAGATGCTGGGGTCGAAGGGGATGGCAGAAGGAAAGGACTACACCCTGATCGGTGCCGGATTCACCCCCAATCGATTCGCCGCACTCAAGAACAGATCGGTTGACGCAGCGCTGCTGCTCCCGCCGTTCGATGTCGTCCTCGCCAAGGACGGCTATCGAAGTGTGCTTGATAGCACTGAGATCCTCGGCGACTATCCGTTCATCTCGATCGCAGTGAATAAAGCTTGGGCCAAGCGGAATCCCGGCCAGGTCGTTGGCTTTCTTCGCGGTTATTCGAAGATGCTGACTTGGCTTCACAATGGGGCTAATCGTGATGCGGTCATCGAAGTTCTTCGCAGTGACATCTTGAAGAATCCCGAGCACGGAAAGTTCTCGGCCGACCTCTACGACAAGTACATCGCCAAAGGTTCGCTATATCCTTCAAAGCTGGGGATCAGCGAGAAGGGCATCCAGGCTGCCCTGGAGCTGGGTCAAGAAGAGGGGCAATTCGGTACCCCGCTCCCTCCGGTGAGCAAGTTTATCGACCCGAGCTTCGCGGCAGCCGCCGCGAAGTAGAGCGGCAGGGTGGAGGCCTCTTACACGGTCTTGGGCGACCCAAGCAGCCCGGCGCGCAGTGTTCTTATCCATTCGCTGGCGATGGACAAGGAGTTCTGGCGCCCGGTGGCTGAGCGCCTGAAAGGCCCCGTTCTGCTCTACGACTGTGCGGGCCATGGTGCCTCTCCAGCCCCGGATGGCCCGTATGCGCTCGACGCTTTCGCTGATCACCTTGCCGAGCTGCTCGATCATGTCGGCTGGGGATCTGCCCTGGTTGCGGGCGCGTCCATGGGCGGCTGCATTGCGCTGGCGTTCGTCGGCAGGTATCCGGACAGGGTTGGCGCTCTAGGCCTTGTGGACACGACCGCATGGTACGGACCGGATGCGCCGCGCCAGTGGGAGGATCGTGCACAGAAGGCGCTGCGAGAGGGCCTGGAGGGGCTGGTCGATTTCCAGGTGACTCGATGGTTCAGCGAAGGCTTCCGGGTCGAACATCCGGAAGTGGTCGCACGGTGCGTTGCGACGTTCCTGAACAACGAAGTACGGAGCTACGCCGCGACTTGCCGGATGCTGGGCGCTGCGGACCTTCGTCCTTTTCTTGCCGATGTGGATGTTCCTACCTGCGTGATTGTCGGTGAGGAGGACTACGCGACGCCACCAGTCATGGCCGAGGATCTTCATCGCAACATCCGTGGCTCCACCCTGACGACGTTGAAGGGGGCGCGACATCTCACACCGCTCGAGCGGCCGGCAGAGATCGCAGATCAGCTGCAGAAGCTGGCGAGCTTCGCATGACGCCGTTCGAACTGGCGCAGCCGACCTCGCTGCGCGAAGCGCTATCTCTTCTTTCGGAGGATGGTGCTCGGCCGATGTCCGGCGGCACCGCCCTGATGCTGATGATGAAAGCAGGTGTCCTCCGCCCGACTCGGCTGGTCAGCCTTCGGCGGCTTGATCTTTCCGGCATAGAAGCTTCCGCCAACGGGCTGCGGATTGGTGCCATGACCACGATGCGAGAGCTGGAGCAGTCTGCCGATGTACAGAGAGGCTGGGCGGTGATTACGCGCACGCTGCGAACCCTGGCCAATGTGCGTGTGCGTAATGTTGCTACGGTGGGTGGCGCGCTCTCGCATGGCGACCCGCATATGGACCTGCCGCCGCTCCTTTCTGCGCTTGGTGCGGTGGTGACCGTGGTAGGGCCTGATGGCGAGCGTAGCGCTAGTGTCGAAGGTCTCTATTCGGGTTATCTCGAGACGACGCTCAAGCGCGGCGAGCTCATCACCGAGATCCGCGTACCCCTGCTTTCTGGCCGTCGAGCCGCATATCTGAAGTGCACGACGCGCTCAGCGGACGATTGGCCTGCTCTTGGCATGGCCGTCGTCCTTGACGATGCAAGGCGCGAAGCGAGCATCGTCGTTAGCGCAGCGACGGACCGGCCTACGCGCCTCTCCAACGTGGAGGCGATCTTCAAAGGCAAGGAAATCGACGAGCGCCTGTTGAACCAGGCTGCCGAGGCCGCGCGATCGGTGGACATCGAAGGCGACTTGCACGGATCCGCGGCCTACAAGAAGCATTTGATCGGCGTCTATCTCAAGAGAGCAGTCAATGAAGCGCGCAACGCAAGCTAGCGAGACGCCCCAGGTCGGGCGCTCCGTGCCGCGGCTGGAGTCCTGGCTGAAGGTCACGGGACGTGCTGAATACGTACACAACCTGCGCCTGCCCGGGATGCTGTACGGCAAGATCGTCCGCAGCACGGTGGCGCACGGCCGGATCAGGAACATCGATACGAGTGCTGCGAAAGCCGTTGCCGGGGTACATCAGGTGCTGACCGGCGAGGATCTCAAGAAGGTCGTACCGGACCCCTACTACGGCCCTGCGTTCCACGATCAACCTATCCTTGCCCTTGGAAAGGTCCGTTACGTCGGCGAGGCACTGGCGGTCGTTCTGGCTTCTGATCCACACGTAGCCGAGGAGGCCGCCGCTCTTGTGACCGCCGAGTACGACGAGCTGCCCGCAGTGTATGACGAGGTGGAGGCGGTTACGTCGAAGGCAATCGTGCACGACGAGCTTCGTCCGGCAGGCACCTTTCCGGACTTGAAGCACCTGAAGGGCGTGAAGAACACGAACGTTGCCCTTGATTTCCGCCTGCGGCGCGGCGATGCAGCGGCCGCCATGGCAAAAGCCCACCGCATATTCGAGCACCGCTTCCGCACGCAGCAGGTGATGCACACGCCGCTCGAGCCATTGGTTTCCGTGGCGGAATGTACGGAGCGCACGCTGACGATCCACACCGCCTCCCAAAGCCCGTCCTTCGTGCGCATCGAGATCGCGCGCTTGCTCGGCTGGCCGGAAAACCGCGTGCGAGTGCGTGTGCCGTTCCTGGGCGGCGGCTTTGGCGCCAAACTCTATATCAAGCTGGAGGCGCTGGTTGCCGTCCTCGCCTTGCTGACGAAGCGGCCGGTGAAGGTTTCGCTCACGATGGAGGAGCAGTTTTTTGCCATCACCAAGCACGCGAGCACTTTTCGCATCAAAAGCGGAGTAGACCGCGACGGCCGGGTGATGGCGAGGCAGTGCGAGGTATGGTGGAACGGTGGCGCGTATGCCGATATCGGGCCACGCGTCACGCAGAAATCGGGCTTTACTGCGCCTGGGCCTTACGACATCGAGCACGTCGCAATCGATTCCTACGCGCTATACACCAACCTGCCGCCGGCGGGGGCGTTGCGCGGCTTCGGCATTCCGCAGCTGGTCTGGGCCTACGAGAGCCATACCGACATGATCGCGCGCGAGCTTGGCCTGGACCCGGTTGCCTTTCGCCGCATGAACCTGCTGCGCGACGGCCGGCCGCAGGCGACCGGCACGGTGATGCGCGATGCAGCGCTTGAAAAGGTACTCGAGCGCACCGCCTCGCTTCTCGACTGGGACGCGCCCCTGGACAAGGGCAGCGGCACTATTCGACGAGGCCGGGGAATTGCACTCGGTTTCAAGGCCTGCATCGCCAACACGACTTCTCTCGCGGCCGTGAACATCAACGCCGACGGTAGTTGCACGGTCTATACGAGTACGGTGGACATGGGGCAGGGTTCGGACACAGCGATGGCGCAGATCGCCGCAGAGGTCCTGCAAGTCCCGGCTGAATCGGTCACCGTCGTGCACTCGGACACCGACGTCACGCCCTTCGACATGGCGACACTGGGCTCGCGCTCGCTTTTCCACACCGGCAATGCGGTGAAACTCGCAGCCCAGGATGCTTTGACGAAGCTGAATCAGCTTAGAACAGAGCTGCAGCTGCCGATCACTGCACCCGTTGCCGACGTTTTTCGCACGAAATACGGCATGCGAGCCGGTTCGGTGATGGGTTTCGGCAATTTCATCCCGACTTACAAGCCGCCCGACAGCAACGGGCAGTCCGACAACGCGACTCCTTTCTGGATGATTGGTGCGAGTGGTGTGGAGGTCGAGGTCGATACCGA
>Ga0190265_10001838_pt1 | contig 14002 bp, 11 predicted proteins | sample Popmic124T_FD_133135 | JGI IMG/M metagenome (GOLD analysis project Ga0190265, IMG submission 133135) | Populus adjacent soil microbial communities from riparian zone of Indian Creek, Utah, USA - 124 T | ecosystem: Environmental > Terrestrial > Soil > Riparian zone | place: USA: Utah | collected...
ACGCGGGCTTCGCAGCTGAGCCAGGGGCCGTTGGGCAGACACGGAGATGTACGACCTTCACCTCGAGCGGAAGTTGACGCCGCCGAATTGAATCGCGTACTGTCCGAGGTCGCCAGCCTGCCTCCCGAAGAGGTCATCGTGCTCGACTCGCTCCACGGTCTCGTTGGCGTTCCGAGCAACTGGGACGCGGGCCGGACCGGCACCGGCAAGAACCATCTAGGCGAGATCCTCATGAAGGTCCGAGCGGAGCTGCAACGTGCTGGCTAACTTCGAGCTGCTACATATCGAACGGCCCGGCGCGCAAGCTCCGGGCCGTTCGCGTTTCGGGACGATGCGAGGTCTCGGCTCGGTCAGCGGATCGAGGCGCCACCGTCGAGGTACAGCGTCTGACCGGTCATGTAGTCGGACGCGGCCGATGCCAGGTACAGCGCGAGCAGGCCGACCTCGCGCAGGCGTCCTGCGCGGCCGAGCGGCGCGATGCGCGCGACGTACTGGTCGGCGCTCTGCGCGGCTTGCTCGCCTTGGGTGCGCGGATCGGGGAAGAGCCCAGGGGCGATGGCATTGACTTGAATGTTGTAGGGCGCCCACTCGCGTGCCTGGGCGCGCGTGAACCCGACGACGGCCGCCTTGGCCGCTGTGTAGAGCACGACGCGTGAGCCGCCGCCGGCGACCGTGTACGAGGCGATGTTGATCACCTTGCCCGAGCGTCGGGCGAGAAAGTGTGGCCCGACCGCGCGCGTGCAGCGAAAGGTCGCCATCGCGTTGAGGTCGAGGATGCGCTGGAGATCGTCATCGTCGATGGTGCGGGTCCGCGTGTCCGGCAAGGCCACGAGCGGCTTCATGATCGCGTCGCCCAGGTTGTTGACCAGCACGTCGATGCGCCCGAACCGTTCCAGCACGCGCTGGACGACAGCCTCGGCGGATGCGGTCTGCGTGACATCGCCGGTAAACACTTCGATGGCTGGCATCGCGCCGGTGCTTCGCGGCGGTGCGACGTTCTCGGCCGGCACGGGCGCGGCACGATCGCGCTGTTGCCGCTCGACGCGCTCGCGGATCGCTTGCGCGGTCGGATCGGCGAAGGTCGAGGTCAGCGCATTGATCGCGACCGTGGCGCCCGCTTCGGCCAGCACCTCGGCGATTCCGCTGCCGATGCCGCGGCCGGCTCCAGTGACCAGGACTACCTTGCCGGCCAGGTCGAATTCCTCGGGGAGCATGGACTACCTCGCGATCAGACCGAGTGCTCGAGCCGCACGGCGGCGCCGCAACGCGAGCGCCGCGAGCAGCCCGAGAAGCGATGCGGGCGTCGCGGAGGTCCCGCCGATTCCAGGCGTCGCAGCGCATCCCCCCGCGTCCGGTCCGTGCTCGCTCTCGCCGCTCCCGAGGCTCGGCGCCTCGTCATCCGCGCTCGCCCCGCGGCCCGCGGAGCTCCTTCCGCCCGCGCCGGCTCCGCTGCCGACGCTCGGCCCGCCTCCGCCGCTGCCGGCGCTGCTCGAGCCAGCGTTGTCGCCGCCAGCACCGCTGCTGCCCGTGGCCCCGCCGCCGCCGTCGCCCACACCGCCCGTGCCCGGATCGCCGACGCCCCACGAGCCACCGAAGCCGCCGGCGCCTTGGCCCTCCGGCACGCACAAGCCCGACTGACAGTTGCACACGCACACGCCATCGCCCGCGCCCGACCCGCCGAATGATTGTCCCCCGCCGCCGCAGCGCTCGCCGTTCGCGGCCGCCGGACAACTGCACTGGGAGCGATAGGCGGTGCATTCCTGCCCGTCGCCGCACTCGTCGTCGCTCTCACAGCGCTGCGCGGCCTCGCACCAGCCGGCGATCGCGATCGGGCAGCTCGACTCGTAGCCGTCGGGCTCCACCACGCAGCGCTCATCGTTCGGGCACGGATCGACAATCTGGCAATCCGAGATCAGGCCGGTGCCGAAGCAGATCTCACCGCTCCCGCAGTCGTCGTCGTGCTCGCACACGGCCGGCCGACACACGGCGACCTCGTCCGCGTGGCAGGTCGGATCGCTGCTCGATCCGCCGGCCCCGGCCGCGCTCCCGCCGACGCCTCCACTTCCACCGGCCGATCCACAGCTCAGCTGCTTTCTGCTCTCGCAGTGCTCCCCGGCCGCGCACTCCGTCCCGGCACAAGCGTCGAAGTCGGCGCGCGCCGCTCCGGCCGCGTCGTGCACGAGCGCGACCGCCAACGCCAGCATGAACCACGGCGCTCGAGCGCGCCCCGCAAGACTCCACCCGACAACCAGAGCTTCGAAACGAACGTGCACGAGGTACCTCCCGGCGGCAGAAGCCAATGCACCTAGCGTGCGCGCTGGCCCGGCCGAGCCGCAAGCGCTGCAAGGGAACTCGCGTATACGGAAGCCGTATACGTGCGGGCTGACGCGCGGAGCCCGCGACGCCGACGTCTTGGCCGGACGCAAGACCGTGTCCCTGGCGATGATCTCGAGCAGGTAGTCGACGGCGATTGCGAGGAACGGCGCCGACAACAGATGCATGTACTGGTCGATCACCTTCTTGCGCACGTCGCAGCCAACGTAGAGCGTGTTCTGGCCTGGCGCGCCCTGCGCACGATGACGTCGTCCTTCGAGAGCGGCGCTGGTACAATCGGCCGTAGTGTTCGGACACAAGTTGGACTCCGACAGTGAGCTTCGGGTGCTGCAGCGGCGGCACGGGCCGGAGCTGTACGCGCTGGTCGACTCCTGCCGGCCGCACCTGCGGCGCTGGCTGCCATGGGTCGACAACACCCGCACGGTCGCCGACACCGAGCGTTTCATCACCGACTCGCTCGCGCAGCTCGCGTCGAATCAGAGCTTCCAGGTCGGCATCTGGCACCAGGGCGAGCTCGTCGGCGTGGTCGGCTATCACCCGGTCGACTGGCGCAACCGCAAGACCGCGCTCGGCTACTGGCTGGCGCCGCAGCATCAGGGCAAGGGGCTGATGACCGAAGCTTGCCGCGCGCTGATCGACCACGCCTTCGAGGAGCTCGACCTGGTCCGGATCGAGATTCGCTGCGCGACGCAGAACCACAAGAGCCGAGCGATCCCCGAACGGCTCGGCTTTCGCCAGGAGGGTGTCGCGCGGCGCGCGGAGTGGCTGTACGACCACTTCGTCGATCTGGTCGTGTACTCGATGCTGGCGGTGGAGTGGTCGCAGGTCACGCGCGAGCGGCGCTGAGCGCAAGCGCGGGGAGCAAGAGGGCAGACCGCGTTGTTCCCCGCGGCCTGCCCCCGTGCGTTGCCGATCACGGCTCGAAGAGGCCGATCGCTCCCAAGATGCTCTCTCCGCGGCGGCCGAAGCCGCAGTTGAGGAAGCGGTCATCGAACGCGGTCACCGGAGCGTCTCCGCTGTAGGTGACAAAGGCTTCACGGCCACCGGTGCAAAAGAACGCCGCGTCGACTGCATAGTCGGTGTTGAGCGTGATGCGTGTGATGTCGACTCCGACCCGATCGGTGCCGACGATCGCGCGCAGATCGACGCGACGCAGGCCCGCCTGAGTCGTGACCGGCTCGTTGGCTGGGAACAAGAACTCCCCGATCGCTGTCAAGGTCAGCTGATCCCCCGATGCTGCCGACGCCTGCATCGGTGCCAGTAGGCATGCGCCTCCGAGCATTCCGGCCGCCATCAGCACGCCAATTGCTTTTCTGATCTTCATTTGCGTTCTCCGTGGTTGGTGTTCGTTGCGACTGGGTACTTACGAGGTGAAATCTCAATGCCGCGTTACGGTGCCGGCTGCGGCCGTTCGGCCGCCAGCTCGGCGCTCGGCTGCAGCGTCACCTTCAGCTCGGTCAAGCGCTGGCCTGCGGCGAGCTGGAGCGATGAGCTCGCGCTGCGCCCGTCGGCGGCGAAGAACGAGAGCTCGACTGTGCCCGGTGCCACGCGAGGTAGCGCGAAGCGCCCCGCGGGATCGAAGAACATGCGGGTCTGTTTGCTGTCGGCGCCGCGGCTGATCGCCGTCACCTTCAGCTGCGCGACGGGTTGGCCTGCGTCGTCCAGCGCGACCCCGGAGATCGACGCGGGCTCGGGTAGCTCGAGCACCAGCTCTGTCCCTGTGGCGACGCCGCGTTGCATCACGGCGCTGCCGTACGGTGCGAGCGCGCGCACGTCGAAGCGCGTCGCGGGCGCGAGGTTGCCGATCTCGAAGCGGCCCTCCGAATCGGTCAACACGCGCTGGGGACGTGCCTCGGCCAGCGCGAACGTGTGCAACGAACCGGGGTCGCGGCTATTCAGCTGCGGCTTCGCGCTGACCCATACGTCTGGCAGCGGACCCTGATGGGCGTCGACGACCGTACCGGTGATGACGCCGTTGCGCGCGAGCACGATCCGCGTCTGCGTGGTGCGCCCGCTCTCGACGCTGGCGATCGCGCCCGGCGTGCTGTCGGGCGGTAGCGGTGGATTGACGCCATCGTCGGCTGTGATCGCGTAGCTGCCCGCCGGGAGCGGACCGAGCCGGTAGCGGCCCGCGCCGAGTGGCAGCGCGCTCGACCGCAAAGAGTCGCGCGCGAGCTCGGGAGGCGTGCTGGCGCGCTGCGTGCCATGGACCGACAGTGCATCGAGTGGGTGCCCGCGCTCGTCCGCGATCTCGACCAAGATCATGCCGCTGTCCGCGAGGCGCAAGGTCGCTTCCGCTGCTCGCTGCGCGCTGATCTCGACCGAGACCGCGGCCTCTGGCTCTCTTCCGGCGCGGACGCGGTACCTTCCTGGGGCGAGCCCGTCGATGTGGCAGCGACCGTCGGCGTCGGTCTCCAACGAAGACACGACGTGCGACGTCGTCGTCGGGTGCTCGAGCACGACTTCGACTTCCGGGAGCGCCGCGCCGCGCTGGTCGAGGACGCGTACGGTGAGCTCGCCGCCTCGGGCGACCCGCCAATCCAGATCGGCGATCGGCTGGTCCATGACGCGCAGCAGGCGCGGTCCGGCTTCGAGCAAGTGCGAGAAGCACTGGACGTTGACGAAGTAGAAGCCGGGCGGGACGCCGGGGAAGTGCACGCTGCCATCGGATCTGATGTCGGCCACCTGCTCGGGGCCGACCGCGCTGGCGATCGCTTCTAGCGTGTTGCCGAAGTGCGCCAGCTCTTCTGGGCTCGGCGCCGGTTGCAGCGGGCTCTGCATACCGAGCGAGACCAGCCCCTGCTGGCAAGGAGCGTCAGCGCCGGCGATCAGCACGCGCCCGCTGACCTCGGCGGCGTCCGCGACTGCGATCACGACGCCGCTGCGCTGCTCGGCGACGCCGAGCTCGATCGATTGCGCGGGAGTGCCCAGGAGTCGTTCGCCGCGCGCCGTGAGGAGATAGGCGCCGGGCTCGAGACCTTCGATCCGGAAGCGACCGTCTCCGTCGCTGATCGCGCCGCGCGCCATGGCGAGCTGAGGGTTCTCGGGCGGCGCAGCGCGTACGTCGATCGCGGCGACCGGCTGCTGGGTCCGCGCGTTGACCACGACCCCTTCGATGCTGCCGCCCGGGACCAGCCGCAGCTCCACCTCGGTCGGCGCCGTCGCTCGCTGGCTCGCGCGCGCATAGCCTTCGGCCTCCGCGCTCAACGCGATGAAGCCTGGCTGCACCCAGAGCTCGAATTGCCCCTGCGCATCCGCGACCGTGTCGAGCGACAGACGCGGTGGCTGCAAGCGCAGCGCGCGCACGCGCGCGTGCCCAATCGGACCACCGGTCGCGTCGACGACGCTGCCTCGTACGCGTGCGCCACCCCTCGCGAGCGCGATATCGACGCCGCTCGACGCCCGGCCCTCGGCCAGGTACACGGGCTCGCCGCCGTGCGCGGAGCCGGGCCCGTACCCGTCGGCGGACGCCGCGATGAAGTAACCGCCTGCGGCGAGCTCGGAGAACGCGTACCTCCCACCTTCGTCCGAGCGCGTGCACGGCGCGCTGGGGGCGCTGGTCGCCTCGCACGCCACGCACGAAGCGCAGATCAGCGCGCCCGTGATGCCGACCCCACGATCGTGCACGCGACCCGACAGCCGGGCGCGTTCGTGCGTCGCGATGCTCGTCAATCCAAGCTGGAGGCGGGTCTCACGTTGCGCGACCGCGATCGGCTCGCGCCCTTCGCGCGTGGTGTGCTCGCGCGCGAAGAGCTGCCAGCACAGCCACGCGCCGCAGGCCACAACGAGCACCAAGCCCCATCGCCCGTACTTGTGCATCGCCGGTCGGTACGACCGATGCGAGCCGCTGGTTCCCCGGAGCGCGTGCTTTCAATTGCATTCGCGTTACGAAGGCGCAACGAGACGCTCACATGACGCACTCAGCTAGCGCGCCGGGCGCGCTTTCGTGACGAGTCGCGAATCGTCTCGAGTGCGATCGGCAGCGACGGCGGTCGGCGCTTGCCGATCACGAAGGCACTCTGCACTGCGCTCGATGCGTCCTCGGCTTGCGAACGAGTACGCAGGTGCAGCGCCGCGAGCGGTTCACCTGCTCTGACCGGATCCCCCGGCTTTCTGGCCAGCACGATTCCCACTGCCGGATCGATCACCTGGTCCGCGCGTGTGCGTCCGGCGCCGAGCGCGAGCGCGACTTCGGCAATTCGCCGTGCGTCGACGCTTTGTATGTAGCCGTTTTCGGTGGCGCGCACCGTCAGCTGGAGCGGCGCGCGCGGCAGCCGGTCGGGCTCGGCGACCACGCGCGGGTCGCCATGCTGGGCCGCGATCACGCGCGCGAGCAGCTCGCGCGCCGCGCCGCTGGCAATGGCCGCGCGTAGCTTCGCTTCAGCTGCGGCACGCGAGCGAGCGCGCCGGCCTGCCATCAGCATCTCGATTCCGAGCAGCAAGGTGCACTCGAGCAGGTCGTCGGGGCCGCGTCCGTGCAGCAGCTCGATCGCCTCGGCGGTCTCGAGCGCGTTGCCGATCGCGCGGCCGAGCGGTGCGTCCATGCGCGTGAGCACGGCCGTGGTCGGGAGGCCTGCCGCGCAGCCGACGTCCACGATCGAGCGCGCCAGCGCACGCGCCTCGGGCAGCGACTGCATGAACGCGCCGCGGCCTACCTTGACGTCGAGCACCAGCGCGTCGAGGTCCTCGCACAGCTTCTTCGACAGGATGCTGGCGGTGATCAGCGGAATCGATTCGATCGTGGCGGTGACGTCGCGCAGCGCGTACAGCCGCCGGTCGGCCGGCGCGAGGTCGGCGGTCTGACCGATCAACGCGAAGCCGTAAGTGCGCACCAGCTGCTCGAAACGAGCGAGCGGCAAGTCCACGCGAAACCCGGCGATCGCCTCCAGCTTGTCCAGCGTGCCGCCGGTGTGCCCGAGGCCGCGGCCGCTGATCATCGGGACGCTCACGCCGCAGGCCGCGACCAGGGGCGCGAGACAGATCGACACCTTGTCGCCCACGCCGCCGGTCGAGTGCTTGTCGACCTTGGCACCGCGCACGGCGCGCAGGTACGCGCGCTCGCCGCTGTCGCGCATCGCCAGGGTGAGCGCCGTGGTCTCGCGCACGGTCATGCCGCGCAGGCACACGGCCATCGCGAACGCGCTCATCTGGTAGTCGGCGACCTCTTCGGCGACGAAGGCACGAACCAACCAGGTGATCTCATCGGGCGAGAGCTCGTGGCCGTCGCGTTTGCGAGCGATCAGCGCCGGCACCGCCGGAACGGGCGCACGCGTCATCGCCCCATCATCGCCGCGCTTTGCCGCGCACCGCTCCCTTGCGCGGCTTCTTGGCCGCCGCGCCCTGCTTGCGCCCGGCGCGATCGCCGCTGCGCTCGCGCTCGACCGGGCGCTCGCCGCTCTGCTCGCGGCGTTTGCCCGGACGCCGAACGGGCTTGCGAATCTCGCCGCCGGGCTCGGGGCGCATGGTCGCGACGTCGGCGGGGATCGCGAGCACCTTGCGCTGCGCCATCGACACGTCCTCGATCCGCAGCCGCACGCGATCGCCGAGCGCATAGCTGCGCCCCGTGCGCCGGCCGCTCAGGCGCACGCCGTGCGCGTCGAGCTCGTAGCTATCGAGCGGCAGCGCTGCGGTGCGGCACAGCACGTCGACGAAGGGCGTGTCGAGCGTGGCGTAGAAGCCGTGATCGCTCACGCCGCTGATCGTGGCGTCGAAGGTCTCGCCCACCTGATCGCGCATCAGGTACGCGCCGTAGAGGTCGACGACCTCGCGCTCGATCGCCATCGACTTGCGCTCGCGCTGGCTCGACTGCTCGGCCTGCGCCTTGAGCTTGCCGGTCACGCCCCAGCCCTCGATCCGCTCGCCGCGCGCCGCGGCGCGCACCACGCGGTGCACCGCCAGGTCGGGATAGCGGCGGATCGGCGAGGTGAAGTGGAGATAGTGCTCGGCCGCCAGACCGAAGTGGCCGATGCTCTCCGTGTCGTACGTGGCTTGCTGCATCGAGCGCAGCAGCAAGTAGCCGAGCGCGCCGGCATGCGGCGTGCCTTCGAGGCCGGTCAGGAAGCGCGCGAGCTTCTTGGGGTTGCTCGCGACGTCGGCGCTCAGGTCGTAGCCGAGCGCCTTGGCCAGCGCGCAGAAGGTCTCGATGCGTTCGGGATCGGGCTGGCCGTGCACGCGGTAGATGGTGGGCATACCGCGCGTGTTGAGGTCGGCGGCTACGACCTCGTTGGCGAGCAGCATCATCTCCTCGATCATGTTGTACGCGCGCTTGACGCCCGGATCGCGGCGCGAGCGCACCACGTCGATCGGCGCGCCGCTCTCGTCGTCGACGCGGACCTTGGCCTCGGGTAGCTCGAACTCGAGCGAGCCGCGCGCGCGCCGCCGATCGCGCAGCAGCTTGGCGGCGTCGAGCAGCACGCGCAGCTGCGGCAAGTGCGCGGCGGCGTTGGGGTCGACCGGGCCTTGCATGGTGAGGCCGAGCGCCTGGGCGACGGCTTCGTAGCTCAGGCCTGCAGCCGCGCGCATCACGCCTTCGATGAAGCGATGGCTCACCACGTTGCCCTGGGCATCGAGCTCGATCTCGACCGCCAGGGTCAGGCGATCCTTCTTCGCGAGCAGCGAGGCGAGGTTGCTCGAGAGCGCATGCGGCAGCATGGGAATCGCGCGCGACGGCAGGTAGATCGTGCAGCCGCGCGCGAGCGCCTCGCGATCGAGCGCGCTGCCTTCGTGCACGTAGTGCGAGACGTCGGCGATCGCGATCAGCGCCTTGTAGCCGCCGCCGGGCAGGCGCTCGGCGTACACCGCGTCGTCGTGGTCGCGAGCGTCGGCGGGATCGATCGTCAGCAGCGGGATCGCGCGCAGGTCTTCGCGCCCCTTCCGCTCGCGCGCGCCGATCGTCTGCGGAAAGGCGTCGGCTTCGGCCTGAGCGTCCGCGGGAAACTCTTCGGTGATGCTCTCGCGCATCAGGATGCGCCGGATCTCGTACTGCACGAACTGTTCGGGCTCGAAGGTCTCGACGATCTTCACCTCGAGCGCACCGCCCTCGCGGTCGGGGTACGACAGCACGCGGGCGATCGCGCCCTGGCCGGTACGCGCACCTGCGGGCAGTCGGCCCTTGATCCGGATCGGCATGCGCAGCCGTTCGTCGTCGGGCTCGAGCCAGGACTCGTCGCCCGCGACGTGCAGCTGGCCGCCGACGAAGCGCATCGTGCGTTCGAGGATCTCGACCACGCGGCCGTCCAGGCCCTTGGGGCTCGGGCGGATCTTCACCCGCACGCGGTCGCCGTGCAGCGCGCCGCCGAGCATGTTCGGCGGCACGAACACGTCGGGCTGCTGGCCCTCGGTCACGACGAAGCCGAAGCCGCGCACGTTGACGGTCAGCACGCCGTCGCGCGTGCCGCCGCCGCGCCGGGGCGCGCTGCTCCCGCCTGCCGACGTGGTCCTGGCGCTCTCCGGCGCTGCGACCGGCGCCGGCTGCACGTACTGATAGCGATCACCGGAGTGCTTGGTCAGCAGGCCACGCCCGGCCATGCCTTCCAGCACGCTCAACAGTTGATCGTGGTTGCTGCGCCCGACGCTGGCACGCGCGCGGATCTCGGACGCGTGCAGCGGTCGTTGTTTGCGCTTGCGGGTGATGCGCAGGACCCTTGCTTCGAGCTCGGCAGTCATGAATTGGCGCCCGAGCATAGCGCCAACTGACTTCAAGGTGCGGGCGGTGGTTCGCGTACGGGCGAATTCGGGCCCGCGGGCTGGGTTTGGGGCGGCGCCTGCACCGTCGCGGGCGGGCTCGCCGCGCTGGCGGTGGCGACGAACAGCTTGCCGCCGCGCACGATCGCGATCGCCTTGCCCGCCGGAGAGAGCGCGAGATCGCTCGGCGGCGCGTCGCTTCCGTCCGGCAACGCGACCAGGCGTACGCGCCCGGACGCGCGTTCGAGCACCGCGATGCCGAGCGGCGTGATCAAGGCGTGCAGGCGCCCGTCGCTGCTGACCTGACCGCTGTAGCCGAGCGCCGGCAGCGCGGCGCTCGGCGCGAGCGGCTGCGCGGGCGCTGCGGCGTGCGCGGAGGCGTCGAGCGGCAGGAGCCACAGCTCCGGGCCGCGCGCGAGCAACACACCCTGCGCCGTCCACGCCAGCGGGCGAAAGCCGCCGGGCTCGTCGCGCGCCTGGGTGCCGCTCGGCGGACAGGGCATCCCCGGCGGCGTGGCGGCCGCCGAGATCAGCGGTTCGGAGACGGCCGGACCCGCGACCACGCCTTCCAGCACCTGCGCGACGCGCACGATGCTGAGCTTCGGTCCTTCGCAGCTGCGCGTCACCCCGACCAGCGCGAAGCGCGCGCTCGGATCGATGATCAGCGTCGCGCCGTGCACGCCGATCGGCTCGACGGTCTGGCTGGTCAGGTCGTAGCTGCGCGGCGAGGGCCCGCGCAGCAGCACCCGGCGTTCGTCGAGGAAGGCGATCACCGAGAGGCGCGCGAGCGAGCCGGGCGGCAGCGCGACCGCGGGCCCTTCCCTCCAGCTGAACCCGGTGCGCTCGACCCGCGTGGCGAGCGCGCTGCGAACCCGCTCCCAATCGTTCTCGGTCAAGCGCAGCGCGGGGGAGCGCAGCGTTTCGTAGCGCTCGAGCGCCTGCAGCAGCTTGCCTTCGGTGGCGAGCACGGCGGCCAGCACCGAGCTCGCACGGCCCGCGGCGAGCGAAGCGCCGCACTCGAGGCCCTGCCCGCCGTCGAAGCCGATCCGCGCCTTGCCCGACTCGCGGCACAGGGCGCCATAGGCCGCGAGCGCCTGGCGCGCGAGCTGCCCGGCGCTCGCGGGGTTGCGCTTGCGCGCGGTCTTGGCTTCGTCGGCGAGCGCGAGCAACGTCTGTTCCGGTTCACTGCGATCGCGGGCGAGTCCGCCTGCGCGATTCCACAGCCTCACGTCCACGTGCGTCGCCGCCAGCTCGGGTGCGCTCACGTCGATGCCCACGTGCAGGTCGGAATGACCATCGCCGTCGAGGTCGCCCGCGCGTAACGAGACGTCGAGCTTGGGCCCGGCGACATCGTTGCTGGCGGGCAGCGCGATCCGTTCGAGCACGCGCGGGGTCGCGTCGAGCGCCAGGACCCACAGCACACGTCGCGCGTACGGAACGATCGCGGGTGCGGCTGGCTGGGCCGTGGCGGGTGGGGTGCCGGGCGCAGCAGGCGGAGCCGCGGGCGGAGTCAGCGCGGGCGGGCGCCCCGCCGGTGGAGCTGTGGCAGCCGGGGCGGCGGGCGGCGGCGTGGTCGGGGCCGGCACAGCGGCCGGCACGGGCGCCGAGGGGGGCGGCGGATCGGGCGGGCTCGGCTCGCCCGGCGGCGGCGTACCCGGCGCGCTGGGCGGCTCTGGGTTTCCGCACGACAGCTCGACGCGCGCCAGCGCGTAGCGGGTGTCGAGCAGCTCGAGCGCGGCCGTGCTGAGGCTACAGCGCTCGGCCGGCGTGGCCAGCGCCCCGATCAGCCGGGACGCGTCCCAGCTGCTCGCGTTGCGCCGGATGCTCTGCACGCTCGGTACACCGGCCGGGTCGTCGGTCACGAGCAATCCGTCCAGCGAGCCGTCGCCATCGAGGTCGACGTCGAGCGCCGCGCGCACGTTGCCCGCCGCGAGCTCGAAGCGCTGCCCGCCGAGCTCGATCCCGGTGGTGCCTGTGGGGTACGCGGTGCCCGCACGGGCGATGCTGGTGGCCGCCGTCGCGCTGCCCCCGTCGGCGGCGCCCGCCGCTGCGCCCCGCTTGAACGGCACCGCACGGTCGCCGCCGCAGCGCGAGCAGCCGGATGCGAGCAGCAGCAGCCCGCTCACGACCGCGACGACCGCCGGCCCCGCGGCGCGCAGCGGCACGCCGCGCCTGCTCGAGCTCATCGTCAATTCAGCCATTTGGGGCGGTCGTCTTGCCCGCCACCCTGGATCACCTTGAAGCCCGACGGGCGCGCCGCCGGCCTGCGCGAAGGCTTGCGCGGCGCTGGTCGATCGAGCCAGCGCATGAAGCCGAGCGCGGCCGCCATCGCCCCGAGATCCGCCACCAGCGCGGTCGCGTTCCGGTTGTACAAGAACCCGACCACGCTCAGCCCGAGCAGCAGCAACAGGAACTGCAGGCCGGTCATCGGCAGGATCCCGAAGAACGACAGGCGGTGGTTGCGGTACTGCCACGCGCTGGCGGTGAAGCCGCCGAGGTACAGCGGGCTCGCGCCCCACAGCGGATAGGCCGGCGAGAGCACGAATCCGAGCGCATCGGCCGGCACGCTCGCGCCGAGCGTCACGACCAAGCACAGCTGCACGGCGCGCCGCGTGCCGTGCGCGAGCTCGAACGGCGAGAGCCCGAACCACAGCATCAGCATGCCGAACAGCACCGAGAACGGATCGCTGTTGTTGACCAGCGGATAGGTCAGCAGCTGCCAGACCCACGGCTGACCGGGGCTGAGCGCGAGCACCTCGACCACCGGCAGCCAGGTGCGCAGCACCAGCTGCGCGACGTACGCGCAGACCAGCACGATGATCAGCCGCTTGACCAGGTACGTCAGCGGCGGGGCGGCAAACTGAAAACCGGAGGAGGGCACGGGGCTAGTGTTCTGGAAGGGGTTGCTTCACGGGGCTTCGATGTCGCACTCGTAGGCCACGTCGAAGCGCAGCACCGTGAGGCCGGTGCACTCGACGTTCCAGAGCGCGCCGCCGTCTTCGGTGCGCCCCGTGACCTCGAGCGTGTAGTCGCCGCGCTCGGGCTCGAGCACGTCGATGGCGTTGTGGCACTCCTCGTCGCGCTCCGCGACGACCTCGTCCGGCTCGCCTTCGCGGTGCAGGATGAGCTTCCACTCCATCCGCTCGACGTCGGCGCTGTTGCAGGTGCCGGCGACGAAGGAATCGGTTTCGGGCCGGGCGTCCCAGAACAGCTCGATCGACAGGATCGGGCCGTCGTCGTCGGCGACGGTCAAACAGCCCGAGGCGGCGGCGCACAGGAGCAAAACGGTCACTGCGCTAGCGAGTCTCTTCACCCGAGCCTCCCGGGGGCGCTTCATTCGACCGTCAGTCGATGGTCCAGGCCCCTTCATCCAGCAAAGCTTGCACGCTGCCGCGGCCTTTCGCCACCGCGCGCCCAACCTGCTCGTTCACGAGCTGGTCGTAGCTCGGCCGCTCGACCGCGCGGAAGACGCCGATCGGGGTCGGGAACTCGGGCGCCGAGAGCCGGCTCAGGACCAACGCAGAGAGCTCGTTGGTCTCGTCGTGGATGTACAGGCCGCTCTCCGGCACGTCGGCGGCCAGCACGATCCTGGGGCGCAGGCCCTCGAGCACGATCGCCTTTTCCTTGTTCTTGCCGAAGCGCAGCGGCTTGCCGTGCTGCACCTCGACCGTGGCGTCGGCCTTGCTGTCCTTCTCGGTCAGCTGGGCGAACGCGCCGTCGTTGAAGATGTTGCAGTTCTGGTAGATCTCGACGAACGCCGTGCCGCGGTGGGCGTTGGCGCGCTTGAGGACTTCCTGGATGTGCGGGATGTTCACGTCGAGCGTGCGCGCCACGAACGTCGCGCCGGCGCCGAGCGCCACGCTGATCGGGTCGGCCGGGTAGTCGACCGAGCCCATCGGGGTCGACTTGGCCTTCTTCCCGAACGGCGAGGTGGGGCTGTATTGGCCCTTCGTCAGGCCGTAGATCTGGTTGTTGAACATCAGCA
>Ga0190265_10001839_pt1 | contig 14001 bp, 14 predicted proteins | sample Popmic124T_FD_133135 | JGI IMG/M metagenome (GOLD analysis project Ga0190265, IMG submission 133135) | Populus adjacent soil microbial communities from riparian zone of Indian Creek, Utah, USA - 124 T | ecosystem: Environmental > Terrestrial > Soil > Riparian zone | place: USA: Utah | collected...
GCGGACGTGATCGTTCCTACCCAGGGACCGTCGTAGCTCCCTCGCTCCGGCTTGGATCGCGCGCACATCCGTCAGCTCGGTGAGCACCGCGATCACCACGCATGCGCCGCAGATGACGGGTGGAGAAACGCACATGACCTGCGCAGCGGCGGGCGCGATCCAGGGGAGGCACGGTTTGCGTCGAATCCGACCCTCGCGGTAGGCTGACCGCGCGTCCCATACATATGGGGGCCGCGAAGCGAGGGAGCTGCGTGTTCGACAGGGTGATCATAGGTGCGGGCAGCGCGGGATCGGGCGCCTGAGCCGCATGCGAACAAGATCCATGGCCAGCGCGCTCAACGCATCGCTCATCGGACACCGCGGGTCGGCAAACCGGCTTCAGACGCCGGCGCTGCTGATCGATCTCGACCTCTTCGAAGCGAACCTGCGGCGCATGCAGCAGCACTGCACGAGCCACGGCATCGCACTGCGCCCGCACGCCAAGACGCACAAGTCGGTGGAGATCGCGCGGCGTCAGATCGCGGCGGGCGCGGTCGGCATCTGCTGCGCCAAGCTCGGCGAGGCGGAGGTGATGGCGGCGGGCGCGATCGACAGCATCTTGATCACGTCGCCGATCGTCACACCTGCGGGCATCGAGCGCTTGGTGCAGCTGAATCGCCGGCAGCCCGAGCTGCTGGTGGTGGTCGATCATCCCGACAACGTCGACGCCTTGGCGCAGGCTGCCGCGGAGAGCGGCAAGCCGCTGCACGTGCTGCTAGACCTGGATCCCGGGCTGCATCGAACCGGCGTGCCGTCGATCCCGCAAGCCGTCGCGCTGGCCAAACGCATTGCCGAGCGCGGCTCGCTGGTGTTCCGCGGGCTGCAGATGTATGCCGGACACGTGATGCACGTGGAGAAGTTCGAGGAGCGCAGAGAGCGTTCCTTGGCCGCGCTGCGCGACCTGGCCCTGTGCTGGACTGCGCTGCGCGAGTGCGGGATGGAGTGCGAGATCGTGTCCGGCGGCGGCACGGGCAGCTTCGACATCGACGTGGAAGCGCACGTGCTCACGGAGCTGCAGGCCGGCTCCTACGCATTCATGGATCGCCAGTACAACGAGCTCCAGAGCCGCGACGGCGCTGGACCGCCCTTTGCCACGTCGCTGTTCGTGCAGGCGACGGTCATCTCCTGCAACACGCCGGGGCGAGCCACGACCGATGCCGGCTTCAAGGCGTTCGCCACCGACGCCAAGCCGCCGCTCGTGCACGTCGGCGCGCCGGCCGATGCGAGCTGCTTCTTCTTCGGCGACGAGTACGGTGGTCTGTCGTGGCGCTCGAACGAGCGTGTTCCGCTCGGCAGCGGCCTGCGCCTGATCACGCCGCACTGCGATCCGACCTTCAACTTGTACGACGTGGTGCACGTGGTGCGAGACGACGTGCTGATCGACATCTGGGCCATCGACGCGCGCGGGCGCTCGGCGTGAGGGTCGATGCTGCAGATGTGTAGAGCTGATGCGCCGATCTGTTAGGGATCGACATAGACACCGGCGATCGCGCGGGGGCTGGCTGGTCCGCGGGTTCTTGGCTCTCGTTTTGCTGGCGCTGGCGGCGTTCTTCACGATCGCCGCCACGGAGGCCGACCGCCGACTCAATACGGTGACGGAGCCGTCGGCACCGCGGGTCTCCGACGACGCGCGGCGCGTGCATCAGTCCCTCTTCATCGCCGATCTGCACTCCGATCTGCTGCTGTGGTCGCGCGATCCGCTGGCTCGTCACGACTACGGGCATACCGACGTTCCCCGGCTGCTCGAGGGAAACGTTGCGCTCCAGGTCTTCTCCGTGGTCACGAAGGCGCCTTGGGGTCAGAACTACGAGCGCACCGCCACAGACCGCGATCAGATCACGCTGCTCGCGATGGCGCAACGCTGGCCCTTTCGCACGTGGAGCAGCCTGAAAGAGCGCGCGCTGTACCAGGCCGCCAGGCTGAACCGCGCCGCCGAAGCATCCGGCGGATACCTGAGCGTGATCCGAACGCGCGGGGATCTGAGCCGCCATCTCGCAGCGCGCGAGCGCGATCCCAGCCTGCTCGCCGGTCTGCTCGCAATGGAAGGAATGCATCCTCTGGAAGGCGAGCTCGCCAACCTGGACGTCTTCTTCGACGCCGGCTTTCGCATGCTCGCGCCGACACACTTCTTCGACAACGACGTGAGCGGCTCCGCGCACGGGATCGAGCAAGGAGGGCTCAGCGAGCTCGGCCGCAGCGCGATCCGTCGCATGCAAGCCAAGGGCGTGGTGGTCGACCTGGCGCACGCGTCGGCCAAGACCATCGACGACGTGCTCGGAATCTCGACCCACCCCGTCGTGGTGTCACATACCGGTGTAAGGGCCACGTGCGAAGGTCCGCGCAATCTGACCGATGCGCAGCTGCGCGGGATCGCCGCGACCGGCGGAGTCGTCGGCATCGGCTTCTGGCCAGACGCGGTCTGCGGCAGCTCGATCGATGCGATCGCGAAGGCGATCCGTCACGCGGTCGACACCATTGGAGCCGAGCACGTCGCGCTCGGATCGGACTTCGACGGCACCACCGCGGTGCCCTTCAACGCCTCGCGTCTCTCGCGGCTCACCGAAGGACTGCTGAGCGCCGGCTTCACGCCCAGTGAGCTGCGCCTGATCATGGGCGAGAACGTGCTGCGCGTGCTGCGCGAGACACTGCCGGAGTGAGATAGCCTTCCGCAGTGAGACGGCCGGCCGGCTCGGAGATCCGCTCGACTCAGCCGGCTCGGCTCAAGCGATCTTCTGGCGCGAGCTGATCTTCGTCGTCGCCCTCGGAGCAGACAACCACTCCCGCGCTGCGTCCGCGGCCGCGCACTCGGCCTGCTCGACGCGCCGCAGATCTTCCTCGGTGGGCGGCGGCGCATCCTGGAACAGCGCGGCATACCCGTCGACCGGAACGAAGATCGCACCTTCGAGCGCGCTCTTTGGCTTGACTGATGACATGTGGGCTTCCTGATTCGCCAGCCACTGGGGCTGAAAAGGCATGGGTATGAGGTTCATGACCCGAGGCATCGCAGCTTTTGTGCCCATCTTCGCCGGCCCGAGAGCCGCGCAGCGCGGTGCGCGCAGCGCTCTATGTGCCGAAATACATCACCCGAGTCCAGATGCGTGGCACATCGCCCCGGTCGAAGATCCGTGACTTCTCGAAGTGAGTGACGACCTCGTCCTTCAAAGTCGCTCGCTGTCGCAGCCGATCCCCTCGATCGAGCCCAGCTTACGCGCCGACGCGCTCCGCCAGAACAGTCATTCGAGGGACAAAGGGCGGGCATTCCCGTGAGTCGCTTTCCGCTATGGTCTCGTGCCATGCGGCTTCTTCGGATCTGGTTCTCGATCTCCGGACGCGTCGACCGTTCGACCTATGCCGCGAGCGGCCTTGCGCTGGCCTTCCTCAAGTACGTGGGAGAGGCGGCTCTGATCTTTGGAGCGATGAGGCGAGTGTGGACGCCGCTCGCCTATCTCGATCCACGATTCAGTGGCCGCTTCGCGCAGCTCGAGGGCACGGACAGCTGGCTGTTGTTCGTCCTGTTCGCGTGGACCCTGCCCTTTCTTTGGATCGCCGTCACCATGACGGCTCGACGCGCGGCCGATGCCGGGCTCTCGCCTGCCCTCTCGATGCTCGTGCTCGTACCGATCGTGAGCTGGCTCTGCATGCTCGCGCTGTGTCTACCGAATAGCGCACCCCAAGAGAGCGCCAGTCCGCCGCTCGCGCGCCGCGCCACCGCCGACCAGCTGCTGAGCGCGGCGCTCCCTGCAGCGGCGCTCGGCATGCTGCTCTGCGCAATCGGCGTGCTGTGGCTGGGCGACTACGGCAGCGTCCTGTTCTTGGCCACACCCTTTGCAATGGGCATGCTCACGGGAGTGCGCCTTCGACAGGTCGGCGCCGCATCCTTGCTCAGCACCTTCCTCGCGGCTCAGCTAACAGTTCTGCTCGTCGGCGGAGCGTTGCTGGTCTTCGCGTTGGAGGGCGCCATCTGCTTGGCAATGGCGTTCCCACCCGCGGCCGTGCTCGCCACGCTCGGCGCTTGGATCGTTCGCTCCCGAGGAACCGGCCGCCTCGTACCCAGCCAGATGGCGTGCATGATGTTTGTGCTGCCCTTCCTCATGGGGTTCGAAGGCCTGACGCGCGATCCACCGCTGCGCGAGGTCGTCACGACGCTCGAGGTGGACGCGCCACCCGAGGCCGTCTGGCAGCACGTCATCGCGTTCGGCGACATCGAGCCTCCGACGCAGCTCTTGTTCACGTTGGGCATCGCCTTTCCGGTGCGCGCCACGCTTCACGGCGAGGGTGTCGGAGCGGTGCGCCACTGTGAGTTCTCGACCGGACCCTTCATCGAGCCGATCACGGTCTGGGATCCGCCGAGGCGACTGGCATTCGACGTTCAGTCTCAGCCGCCTCCCATGCAGGAGCTCAGCCCCTACCGGCACATTCACGCGCCACATCTGCGGAGTGCTCTGATCGCGCGGCGCGGTGAGTTCAGGCTCAGCGCGCTCGAAGGGGGTCGCACGCGGCTCGAAGGGAGCACGTGGTACACGCTCGACATGGCACCCCACGGCTACTGGGCGCTCTGGTCGGATACGTTGATCCACGCGATCCATGCACGCGTGCTGTCGCACATCAAGGCGCAGGCGGAAGCCGACACGGCGCGATGAGTGGATCGCGCACGAGCCGGCGTCGTCTCTAGCTACTCGATCTCGTACTCCATGGTGACTCGAGCTTGCACGCGGATCTGACCCGGCAAGGCGGAGGCGCCCGAATCCGCGTTGCTCATCATGCGGGCCTCGGGGAAGGGGCCCGGTACGCTTCCGGCTTCGCGCAAGGAGCGCAGTGCGCCGAGCTTGACGCCCAGCGCTTCGCCGATCGCCGCAGCCTTGGTGCGGCCATCCGCCACCGCCAGCTGCAGAGCTTCGCGGCGAGCGGGTCGGTCGTCCTTGAGCGAGAACTCCACGCCGTCGACGCGGTTGCCCCCGGCACCGAGAGCGGCATCGATCACGCCGCCCACGCGTGTCAGGTCGCGCACCGTGACGCGCACCACGTTCGACGCGCGATAGCCCTGAATGCGCGGACTCTCGCCACCGGACGAGATCCGCTCGTTCGCATACACAGGAAAGATCTGCAGCTCCACCGTCTGCAGGTCGGCCTGCTCGATCTTCGCCTTGCGCAGCTCGTCCAGGATCCGAGTGACGATGCGGTTCACCTCGCTCTGCGCGACCTCCGCGCTCTCGTTCTCCGCCACCACACCGATGCGCACGAACGCCACGTCGGGCGGCAACGACACCTCGCCTTGGCCGTCGATGCTGATCGAGCGCGCGCTCGCGTCCTCCTCGGCCCAGCTCGTTCCCGCGACCAGCACTAGACCGGCCAGCATGCATGCTCGAAAAAAGGACAACGGACACCTCCATTGCTTCGTGTCTTCGCATTCTGCCAGAGATCGGCGCTCGCCTCGCCCAGCCGCCGCAGAGCCCGCCCCGGCGAAAGCTCATGGATCGACCGTCGAACCCATGCTCCGGGCTCGACCATCGGGTATAAGACCTGAGTGATCGCGCTCGAGGCCGTGAGCCATGCCTATGCGTCCGTCCCGTCGGTCGAGGATGTGAGCTTGAGCGTCGAGCCGGGCGAGACCATCGCCTTGATCGGGCCCAGCGGCTGCGGGAAGTCTACGTTGCTCAAGCTGACGATCGGCCTCGTCTGGCCCCATTGCGGCCGCATCCGCATCGGCGATCGCGAGCTGCGCCCCGAGACGGCGCGCGAGCTGCGACAGCGCATGGGCTACGTGATCCAGTCGGGCGGCCTCTTTCCGCATCTTCGTGCGCTCGAGAACGTGACGCTGGCGGCGCGTCATCTGGATCGCAGCGCAGCATGGATCGAGGCGCGCGTGGACGAGCTCGCCGAGCTGGTGCAGCTGCCGCGCGCGCTACTCGAGCGTCGCCCCGCGGACTTGTCGGGCGGACAAGCGCAGCGCGTGAGCTTGATGCGCGCCTTGATGCTCGATCCCGCCGTGCTGCTGCTCGACGAGCCGCTCGGCGCGCTCGATCCCATGATCCGCTTCGGACTGCAGGAAGATCTGCGCAGCTTGTTCGAGCGGCTGCACAAGACCGTGCTGCTCGTGACGCATGATCTGGCCGAAGCGGCGTTCTTTGCACGTCGCCTGGTGCTGATGCGCAGCGGCAGGATCGTGCAGCAAGGAACATACGAGGATCTCGCCAAGTCACCCGTGGAGGAGTTCGTGCACGACTTCGTGCGAGCGCAGCGCGGATTGCACGGGAATCTGCGGGATGTCTGAGAGCCTTCCGGCCACGTCGTCCATGTTGCTCGCCGTTGACCGCGGGCATGGTCGCACACGACGTCGCGGATCTAGGCTGCCCGCGGTGATCGGCGCGTGGATGATGATCGCGGGAGCGGACGTCGCGGCTGCGGAGCCCGTGGTGATCGGCTCCAAGGCGTTCACCGAGTCCGTCGTTCTGGGCGAGATCACCACGCAGCTGCTGCGCGGCTCGGGTCACTCCGCCGAGCATCGACGCGAGCTCGGCGGCACGCGGGTGCTCTGGAGCGCGCTGGTGCGCGGCGACATCGACTGCTACCCGGAATATACCGGCACGCTGCGCGCGGAGATCTTCGCCGACGAGCGTGTGCCGGACGACGGCGCGCTGTCGCAGGCGCTGTCACGCGCGGGCATGTGGGCGTCCGGCGCGCTCGGCTTCAGCAACACCTACGTGCTCGGCATGCTCCGCAGTCGAGCGGAGCTGTTGGGCATAAGGCGAGTATCTCAGCTGGTCGAGCATCCGCAGCTGCGACTGGGCTTCAGCAACGAGTTCCTGGATCGCGTGGACGGCTGGCCCGGCCTACGCGCGCGCTACCAGCTGCCGCAGCAGGACGTGCGCGGGCTCTCCCACGAGCTGGCCTATCGTGGCTTGGAGTCGGGCGCGCTCGACGTGACCGATCTGTACTCGACCGATGCGGAGATCGTGGCCTACGACCTGGTCTCGCTCGAGGACGATGCCCGCTTCTTTCCGGCCTACGATGCGCTGATCGTATGCCGCGCGGACGTCGCGCCCGCGGTGCGCGACTCGCTCGATCGACTGCGTGGACGAATCGACGCCGCGACCATGACGCGGCTGAACGCGCGCGCCAAGCTGGACCGCGAGCCGGAGACCGAGGTCGCGGCCGGCTTCCTGCGTGCGGAGCTGCAGCTCGCTTCGCAAAGTCGCGAGCGCAGCCGCGTGCTCGACGTGTGGCGGCGCACGTGCGAGCACCTGGCGATGGTGGGCATCTCGCTGCTGAGCGCGATCGTGGTGGCGATCCCGCTGGGTGTGATCGCGTTCCATCGTCCGCGCGTGGCCCGCGTGGCTTTCGCGATCGCGGACATATTGCAGACGTTGCCTGCGCTCGCGCTGCTGGTATTCCTGATCCCATGGCTCGGAATCGGCTATGCGCCCGCCGTCTGCGCGCTGTTCTTGTACAGCTTGCTGCCGATCTTGCGGAACACGCACGCGGGCCTGGCCGACATTCCCCTCGAGCTGCGCGAGTCGGCCGAGGCCTTGGGCTTGTCGCGCTGGGCGCGCCTGCGGTCGATCGAGCTGCCGCTGGCCGCGCGCTCGATTCTCTCGGGCATTCGAATCGCCGCGGTGATCAACGTGGGGACCGCCACGCTCGGTGCGCTCGTCGGCGCGGGCGGCTACGGCCAGCCGATCCTGACCGGCATACGGCTCGATGACCTCGCACTGATCCTGGAAGGCGCCGTGCCAGCCGCATCGCTGGCCCTGCTCGCCCAGGCCGCCTTCTCCGCGCTGGAGCGTCGCTGGGTCCGAATTCGCTGACGGATCCGCTGCTTTCAGGTGCTTCCACCGCCGCCTGGCATGCACGTTGCTTTCTATCAGCGCGAACCTGGTTCGTGCGACAATCAGCGCGAGCAACTTCGCAGACTGTGGAGAACCAATGCAGCCGAGCGCCGTCATGCTGCGTGACTTTCGATCCTTGGAGCCACCCTATCGCGGAGATCAAGCGCGCACCCTGGACTGGCTCGCATCCGCGCATGCGCAGAGCGAGGTGACGGCGACCTCGCCCGCGGACGGAGCCGAGAAAGAGCGCCTGGTGCATCAGATTCGGCGCCGCGTGCTGCGCTACGGCTCGGCGACGCAGCGCATCCGCTACCGCAACAGCTGTCTCGAAGATTTTTCCCATACCGACTGGGACAAGATGCGGATCTACTCGCTCGACACCGATCCCGCGGGAGCCGGCTGCGGTGAGCGAAATCGCGTCTTCAACGAGGTGGTCGGCGACGCCTTCGAGCGCATGTATGCCGAGGATGCATGCGGTCCGTCGACGCTGATCCACGTGACGTGCACCGGCTACGCGTCACCGAGCGGCGCACAGCGCTTGGTCTCGCGGCGCGTCTGGACCGAGGCGACGCAGATCCTGCACCTCTACCACATGGGCTGCTACGCCTCGCTGCCGGCGATTCGCATCGCCGCGGGGCTGCTGGCCACTGGCCAGCGACGAATCGACCTGGTGCACACCGAGCTGTGTACGCTGCACCTCGATCCCAGCGAGCACGCCGCCGAGCAGCTGGTGGCGCAGGCGCTGTTCGCGGACGGCATGATCCGCTATTCCGCCGTGCACCAGGATGCGAGCGAACCGCAGCCGACGAGCGGCGCCGCCGGGCTCGAGCTGCGCGCGTGCCATGAAGCGCTCGTGCCCGATACCGAAGGCGAGATGGAGTGGCTGCTCTCCGATCACGGCATGCGCATCACGCTGTCGCGCGCCGTGCCGGACAAGATCAAGCCCGCCTTGCCGGGATTCATCCAGAGGTTGGCCAAGGAAGCGGAGCTGTCCGCGGACGAGCTGTGTCGCAGTGCGCTGTTCGCCGTGCATCCCGGTGGCCCGAAGATCATCGACCACGTCGGCGCCACGCTCGGACTCGACGACGCGCAGCTCGCCGCGAGCAACGCGATCCTCGAGTCGTACGGCAACATGTCTTCGGCCACGCTGCCGCACATCTGGCAGGCGATGCTCGCGGACCCGAGCGTACCGCCGAATACCTCCATCGTGTCGCTCGCGTTCGGACCGGGACTGACCATCGCGGGTGCGGTGCTGCGCAAACGCGGCGGCGACTGAGGCGCCGGCGCAATGAGCTGGCTCTGGATGCTGCCTTTCGCCGCACAAGGCGGACTCATGAGCGTGGACGAGCTCTGGTTCCATCGGCGGCGGGGATTGCCGCGCTGGGAGCGCATCGGTCACCCGCTCGACAGCCTGAGCGTGCTGGTCTGCATGAGCTTGCCGTGGATTCTTCCGCTCGATGACGGCTCTCTTCGGATCTACGCGCTCGCCGCCGCGCTGTCGTGCTTGCTCATCACCAAGGACGAAGCGGTGCACTCGGTGCGCTGTCGTCCCGCGGAGCAGTGGATTCATGCGTGCTTGTTCGTGCTGCATCCGCTGGTGCTCGGCGTCGTCGCGCTGCTGTGGCTCGCACGCGAGCAGCATCCGCTCGCGTACGCGCTGGAAGAGGCGGTGGGCTTCGCCATGCCTGTTCCGGCCGTCGCCACCGCGCAGCTCGCCATTCAAGCGGTGCTCGTCGCCGGCTTTGCTTGCTACCAAGCCACGTACTGGGCGTATCGAGCCCGCCGAGCGCTCGTTCCATGATCGACCGCGTGAGCGACGCGGCCTCGAATACCGAGCCGCAGAGCGCGCCGGAGCTCACGTCCCAGATCGACAATCGATTCTACGATGTGCTCGGTGAGCGCTGGTATACCGCGCGCGACGATCCCGTGGCACTGCTGCGCGCCGAGTCGCGCCTGCGCAATCCATGGGTCGCCGAGCGGATTGCTGCGCACGTGGGCAGCGCACCGCAGAGCATCCTCGACATCGGCTGCGGCGCTGGATTTCTGAGCAACGCGCTCGCGCGCTCGGGACACCGCGTCACGGGCATCGATCGTTCACGAGAAAGCCTGGATGTGGCGCGGCGGCGCGACGCAACGGGCCGAGCGCGCTATCTGCCGCTGGATGCGCACCAGCTCGCGTTCGCGGACGAGAGCTTCGACGTGGTCTGCGCCATGGACTTTCTGGAGCATACCGATCGGCCGGAGAGCGTGGTTCGCGAAGCGGCCCGCGTGCTGCGGCCCGGCGGCGCGTTCTTCTTCCACACTTTCAATCGCAATCGGCTCTGCGAGCTGATCGTGATCCGCGGCGTGGAGTGGTTCGTGCGCAACACGCCCCGACACATGCACGTGTATGAGCTGTTCGTGAAGCCCAGCGAGCTCGAGGGGTATCTGGAGCGCTCTAGTCTCGAGCTCGTGGAGTGTCTGGGAGTGAGACCGTGCGTGCTCGCGCCCGCCTTCTGGCGCATGCTCGTGACGGGATCCGTGCCGGACGACTTCGAGTTCAGGTTCACCCGCGTAAAGTGGATGGGCTATTCCGGCTGGGCACGGAAGCGGTCTTGCGCTCGCTGATCCGCCGCTCGCTCGTGCGGCGCCAGCCCATGGGCGGCTGCAGCGCCTCGCTCGGAACGATCGCGAAGATCAGCAGCACCAGACCCACGCCCACCCAGTTTTCCGCGATCGGCGAGGGATTCTCCGTGCTCCAAGCGAGGTTCCAGCCCAAGCCCACGAGCCAAGCGGCCACGGCGAGTGAGACCAGGTGCGCTCTTCGGAAACGCGAAGCGTGCGAGAGCAACGCCGCGCCGGCGATCAACACTGCGCAGCCGAAGTCGTTGACCCAGCGGCCGACATCGTCGCGCGCGTAGCCGAAGACGAACGGGCTCGCGGCCAGCCAGAGCGCGATCCCGATCTCGACCTTGCGCGCCCACATCACGCGCTCGCGGCGCCGGGCTCGAGCGCGACGGACTCGGCCACCGGGTGATTCCGGCCCCAGAACGCATCCCACAAAACGTGAATGCTCCGCGACTCACGCCACACGCGCTGCAGATAGCGCACGCTCGACCAGACTTCGTCGTACGCCCAGTACACGAGGATGAGCGAGATCACGGCGGTCACCAGACACAAGAAGCACCAGGATCCGACGACCGCGCCCTGCATCACCACCAGCACGGCGCTCACGACACCGAGCGGGATCACGTCGATTCCGAACAGCACGACCAGCCAGGGCCGATACTGCCAGCGCCGCGTCGAGCCCGCGAGGCCGAAGACCGCATCGCCCAGATACGCCAGCGCACCCAGCGCCGCGTCCGGGAATCCCACCCAGCTCCGCATCGCATGCGACACGTCCGAATCGAGCACCCGCATCGACTGCTCGCCGAAGACCGGATCCCACACGCTGTCGATGAGCCGCCACTGATAGAGCGCCATGTACACCGAGATTCCGAACGCGACCAGCGCCAGCACACAGATCGGAATCCGCTGGCTCCACGCGGACGGATTGTAGGGCCACGGCGGAGCGGCGACGTCGAGCTCGGAGGTCATGTCGACACGGTGACGCAAGCCGCATGCCGGAGTCGGTCGGGGCCGCCGCAGGACGAAACAACGTCCCGCTGTGGAGGACGAACCTAGGATGAATCGCCTGGGATTCCCGGAGGCTCCAAACCTTGAAGCTCGCCGAGGCTATCGTATCGCTTCTTCAAACTGCGTCCCGCTCACCCAACGTTCGCTGTACCAGCGGCGGCCGTCAGCGTGCAAACGCATCGCTGCGCAGTCCGGAAGACGCGCAAGCAACGCGGTGGCACCGTCTTCATCAAGGAGCAGCAGCGCCTTGCTCAGCGCTTCCGCGCGCGTGCCGGAAGGTGCCACGACCGCCGCGAGAGCAGCCTCCGAAACCGGCACTCCGGTCCGCGGATCCAGAAGATGGCCATATCGCTTGCCCTCGATCTCTACCGACTGACCGGTACTGACGGAAACCGAAAGCGCCTGATCGCGAAGCGTGATGACGCCGGCGGCGCCAATATCGGGATCACGCAGGAGAATTCGCCAGCCCTGCTGCCCTTCCGGAGCCCCAATGCCGTGCACACTGCTTTGACCAAAGTTGAGCAAAGCCGAGGTAGCACCGCTTTGCACGACACGCGGTAGCAATCGATCGAGTGCGAAGCCCTTCGCTATGCCGCCAAGCTCGATCACGGTTCCCGTGTCGAGGTCTACGCCCGGAGGCGACAGCTCGACACCAATACGATCGAGACCTACGCGTTCGCGCGCCTTTCGAAGGGATTCCGCGCTCGGGAGCACCCCAGTGCGGCCCGCTTCCCTCCACAGTTCGACCAAGGGTCCAACCGTCACGTCGAAGGTTCCGCCGGTCAGCGCACCCAGCTCCTTCGCTTCTCGAAGGAGCTCCGCCAATGCATCCGGCACCGGCTGCATGCCCGCGCCCGCCTTCGCGTTGAGGCGACTCAAGGCTGTCTCCGGGTCGAAGCTGCTGAGAATCCGTTCCTGTGCAGCCACCTCCGCAAAGAGCTCGCCCAGCAGCATGCGGGCCGACTCTGGGTCGAGGCCACGGACCTCGATCTCGAGTACCGTGCCCATCCGGAATTGGCCGTCTACGGTGCGCTCCAGCCCTTGGTCGTCCGCGAAGCTCGAAGCCAGCGAAAGGGCAACACACCCTATGCCGAGCATGCTCGTCGCCAGCCATCGGCATCCCGCAAGGTCTTTCCCGGATGCCATGCGACCATCCGACTCCGACCTACGTCGCGTCGTGTCGGCCCAAAGGGTCATTCGCGCATGCGCCCCTTCGAGCTCGTGTAGTTGCTCGCGGAACCGGCGAAAACCGCCCATAGCGCAACGCCAACCAAGGCGGCGAGGCTGGTCTGGAGGAGCAGGAATCCAGCGATTTTCCCGTACGCAAATACCGGATGGACGAAGCGCACGAGCCATCCGGATCCCTCGTCCAGGAGCGCCGAAAAGAACGGAACCACGATGAGCGTGACTTTGAGACGTGAGGAGACGGGCACGAAGAGAGCGAGATGGGTCAACACGAGCAGCAACATGCCCATCCCAAACAAGTGAAAGTGCGAAACTTCCAGCAGGCCCTGATAGCTGCGCGGCGAAAGAAAGCGCTCCTCCGAGCCTAGGTAGTATTCGACGACCGACCCGTACGTGAGGCCCATCTTCGTGAAGTAAAGGCCCGCATTCGTGAGCCACAGACCTGCAACATACAGCGAGTAGAGCAAGATGATCGTCTGCAGGAGCCGATTCCTGCTCCACTCCCCGGTGATCACAAAGCGCACGGCAAAAGCCTCAACGAGCTCAAGAGCTCCGACCACCTGAGCATCCATCGAATCGCTCTACGCATCATTCGGTTACCGATGCTCACGGCTCGATGCTATCGATCGCCGGACCGCCTGGTCCGAAATTGCCTTCCCTCTTGGCTTCTACGGGCGTCCTGACCTGCGACCCACCCGCCTCACCTTTCGACACGGCCAAGGAACTGCCCGCATCCGACGCGAGCAGTACCGTGTGGATGGCCAAGGCGGATCGCACTGCGCGAGTCGTGGCACGAGAGGACAACGTGGCACCTGCTACGCCTTGGATTCCCTGCCCCAGCTGCAGATCAGGATCGAGAATTTTGTCCTCGTACTGGCGCCGGAAACGATCCGTGGGCAGGTACTCCTCCGGTTCGTAGAACGCGAGCACACGTACCGAGCCCACGCTGCCATCGGGCATCAGAACGGTCATCAGAGCTTCAGGCAATGTGCGCACGGTATGTACATCGATCAGCGCATAACCTACTACGGTGTCACCTTTCCAGCCGACGTGGACGGTGACCAGCTGCGATTCGAGCGGTGTTTGAGCCAGCGCCTGAATCCGCTCCTTCTGGTCCGTCGTGAGCACGAAGTTGCGCTTCTCGATCCGTTCCGCATTCGGGAAGGCGAGCGTCAGGGCTTCCTCCTGGCTGAGGTATGCGCCGCCATGGCTCGGCGCTGCGACCCAGAGGCACGCAGCGCCGAACCAAACCAGAATCCACAGTCTAGAAAGCAAGCCCGATTCCAAGGCGGATTTCGTCTGCCGAGTTCCCGTCAAATGCATCGATATTCCGATA
>Ga0190265_10001840_pt1 | contig 13999 bp, 10 predicted proteins | sample Popmic124T_FD_133135 | JGI IMG/M metagenome (GOLD analysis project Ga0190265, IMG submission 133135) | Populus adjacent soil microbial communities from riparian zone of Indian Creek, Utah, USA - 124 T | ecosystem: Environmental > Terrestrial > Soil > Riparian zone | place: USA: Utah | collected...
ACCCCTGCGACGTCGACCAGATAGGTGTCGTTGCCGCCAAGGCCGATCAGATAGTCGTTGCCCCCCCCGCCATCGAGCGTGTTCGCCCCGGCATTGCCCCAAATCTCCTGAGCGAAACTGTTGCCGGTAAGGGATAGCACGGTCGTGTTGGCGTGACCGAGCGCAGACAGCAACTCGATATGCTGGCCGGCGCCGAGCGTGAAATCGACCGCGCTGTAGACGATATCGCGCGCACCGCCGCCAACCGTCTCTACCACCGACACGCCGACATTCTCGATAATGTAGGTGTCGTTCCCACCCAGCCCTATCAGCACGTCGGCGCCGCCGCCGCCGCGCAACGTGTTGGCGCCGGCATTGCCCCAGATCTCCTGCGCGAAGCTGTTCCCGGTGAGGGTGAGCGGGGCGGTGCTGGCGTGGCTCAATGCTGAGAGCGCCTCGATATACTGGCCGGCGCCGAGCGTGTAGTCCACCGCGCTGTAGACGCTGTCGCGTGCGCCGCCGACGGAATTCTCGATCACGACCACGCCGAGATTCTCTACGAAGTAGGTGTCGTTACCGCCCTGGCCGACAAGAGCGTCGTTGCCGCCGCCGCCGCGCAGCGTGTTGTTTCCCGCATTACCCCAGATCTCCTGAGCGAGATTGTTGCCGGTGAGGGACAGCGCGGTCGTGCTGGCGTGACTCAGAGCTGACAGCGCTTCGATATGCTGACCGTAGCCGAGCGTGTAATCGACCGCGCTGTAGACGATATCGCGCGCACCGCCGCCAACCGCCTCTACCACCGACACGCCGACATTCTCGATGATGTAGGTGTCGTTCCCACCCAGCCCTATCAGCACGTCGGCGCCGCCGCCGCCGCGCAACGTGTTGGCCCCGGCATTGCCCAGGATCTCCTGGACAAAGCTGTTGCCCTTGAGGGTGAGTGGGGTGGTGTGCGCCGGGTCCGCCGCCTCGATCACCTCTACATGCGAGCCGGGTGCGAGAATGTAGCTAACCCCGGTCCGGATCCTGTCGAAGCCGGCGTCGGCCGATTCCATGACCAGGTCACCGGCCGAATCAACGACATATTCGTCATCCCCCAGACCCCCGATCAGCCGGTCGTCGCCCACACCGCCGTCGAGGATGTTGGCGAGCGCGTTGCCGGTGATCGTGTTGGCCAGGTCGTTGCCGACGCCAATGGCCGCGGTCCCGGTGAGCGTCAGATGCTGGATAACGCTGCCCGCAAGCGTGGCGTCTTGCTCGGCCAGGCGAAGGTTGTCGATCAGGCTCAGCGGTTCGCTTGATTCCACCAGCCTGATTAGATCGAATTCGCCTCCGTATGCCGAACTCAACTCGTTGCCAGTGATGGCGTAGTCGCTGGCGCGACTTATCTCAATCGCGGAATATTTGTTCCCGCGCCCCCAATCCGAGATCAAATTGCCCTCGATCGAGAAACGCTCCATCTCGTGGAATTCGATCGGGAAGAGTCCGGCTCCGCGAATATCGTTATGCGCAAGCACGACGTCGCTGCCGAAATAGGAAATGATGCCCTTGGAAGTTCCGGAGGTCGCCGTCAGATCGAACAGGTTATCCCGGATTGTCACGTCGGAAAAAAATAGGAGGGCGGCAAATGGAGAGCTTGTTGCAGTCAAATATAGTGGCGATGGAACCGCATCGGCCGCGACAGTCGTAAAGACGTTTCCCTCGACGACGATGCGGTGCCGGATGCTATTCCCCGGACCTGTCGCATCGAAGAACCAGAGGGCAGCTGGGTTGAAACCGGCCGCTTCGGAATAGAGCATTTCCACGCTGTTGTTGCGGAATGTGACATCGCTCACTTCGGGCGGGCTGGCCGAGCTGCCGGTCCAGTTCCGGATCTGGAAGCCGGTTTCGAACATGGCGGTGAAGACATTGTTCTCGACGAGGATGTCGCGGGCATGCGCCGGTCCATTTACCGGCCCCCAAGTCGTGCTGATGAAGACGCCGACGCGGGAATTGCTGATCTGATTGTCGACGACAGTAATGTTCTCGACCGAGCAATCAGGCGTTTGTCCAGCCAGTCCGCCCAAGTTGATGGCGGAATTTCCGATCCCGCTTACCGTGTTGCCGCTGATCAGCACGTCGCGGCCGCCGTAGATCTCGATCCCTTCCTGGGAAATATGGGCATTGTCGACGGTGGCGCCGCCGTCGACGAGATTACCGATGATCTGCATGCCCTCGCTGCGAAGGCTCCAGATACTGTACGTATGGCCTTGCTCCATCCGGACCGTGTTTCCCTCGAAAACACCGTTCGTGCAGATCTCGCCCGCGCCGTCGGGACCGGTGGGGATGGCAATCAGGCCATTGATGAGCACGCCCCCCGATTCGATCGTCAAATGGCGGGCCGCAAAATTGTCGACGCCGACGAAGGCCACGACACCGGTAATGCCGGCGCCCTCATCGGTGCCGGTCGATTTGAAATCGGGAGCCGGCGTAATGATCGTCCCGCCGCCCGGCTCTCCCTCGATCGCAACTCCGTCCGCCAGGATCTCGATCGGCCGAGAGGTCGAGTAGTCTCCCGCGGCCAGCCTAACAATGCCGCCACCGGCCGCGCCCGCCGCGGCAATAGCGGAGTTGATCTCGACCTGGTCATCGATGCCATCGCAGACATAATCGGCTGTCGCCGCCTCAGGAGTTCCCGCGCGCGCTACAAGAAATACTACAGGACCTGTCATGTTTCACTTTCTGCCACGCAGGGCCAGGCCGCAGCGAGGCTGCATGCCCCCCCGGGCCCGGCGGCTCTTATAGCCAATTGCGCTTTCAGCGCAAAGGTTTGTGGCTCACGGCGCCTGGTCGGCTCAGGTCGAGCATGAGGGACAGAGCGCGGACAGCAATCGTCATCGATCTCGCTCCCCCGCGATCACCGCTCCAGAGCCGAGGCGCATGGCGAGTATCGTTCCGAGCAGCGCAACCATCCACCCGAACAGCCAGGCCATCGCAAGCCCCTGTGCCTGCTGCGTGGGGATGAGCAGAGCCGCGCCGGCCAGCACGGTGATCGCCAGGGGAAGATTGACGGTCAGCCCCGGCAGCAAGAACAGGCCCTTCGACTGGACATCCTGGTAGAGAGTGATCGTCGCCGCCTCGAACGGCGCCGCCAGGAGGAGAATCGCCAGCACCGAGCTCCCGCTCGAAAAGTCTCGCCCGAAAAGTCCCATCACCTCCGGCGCGAAGAGGATGCCGAGGCCGACAAGCCCCAGGGTGGCGAGCAGATTCGCAGCGAGGTTCAGATAGAGCAGCCCCCGCCGCTTGTCCCTTTCCGGCCCGGAATGGAAACGGCTGAGAATCGGCAGCAGCACTCCGGCCATCTGGTTGGGCAGGAACATCACCATCGTCTTCACGGTAAAGGCGGCGGCGAACAGCCCGAGCTGGGCCGACCCCGCTTCCGAACGGACGAGCAGGGTCTGGCCGCCGAGGACCGCAAGCGAGATCATCGTTCCTCCGAGGGCGGCCGGCAGCGCATAGTCGCGCAGGAGGCGCAGCTTCGAACGCAGGTTCCGGAGCGACCAGGCGATGCCCATGCGGCGGAACGCCAGAGAGAGAACCAGGTGCGCCACCGCGGCGCGCGAGAAATAGGCCAGGCCGAGACCGGCCAGGGCGCCCTCGAAGCCCCCGTAATAGGCGCCGGCGACCGGCAACATAATTACGAGGGGGATCAACAGGACCGATATGGCCGCCTGGTCCCTGAACCGCTCGAGTCCGTTGAAAAGCCCTTGCTGGACCGCGCTCACCGCGAACCAGGGGAGCGCAAGGGCGGCCAGCGCCAGCCCCCGAGTCAGAGCGGCATCCCTGAACATGGCGGAAGCAACACCCTCTCGGCCGATCAAAAGAGCTGCGGTGAAAACGATGCTGATGACGGCGGTCACGAGAAAACAGAAGGCCGCGACCTCCCCCGCCATCGCCGGATTCCCCACGCGCAGACTTGACACCTGCTGGGCGATGACGACCCCGAAGCTGATCTGGGCGAGGCCCGCGAGCACGAGAATTGTGCTCTGAAGAAGGGCGTAATGACCATAGCCGGATGCGCCCAGAAGGTTGGCGACGAGCAGGTTGGCGAGAAGCATGCTGCCCTGGCTGAGAATTGAGGCCAGGACGAGCCAGAAGGAACCCCGGAGCAGATCGCGCGAGCCCAGCGGCACGACGCCGGGAATCCTTGGCCGCCGCGACAGAAACCGGAGCGGCCGGCGCTCAGCCAAGTCCGCGATCCGCCATGCCGCTCGTCACGAGCGCCGCTAATTGAGCCATTCGATGCTTGATGCGGTGATCGCGCATGGTCCGGCGGAAAGCCGCGCGCACATAAGCGTGGCGTTCCCCCTCGTGCGTGAGGAAATGGTCGATCTTCGAAATCAGATCCGCCGCGCCCTGATAGCCTTCGATCTCGGAGCCGCGCTCGTAAAAGTCGTCGAGGTAAGGGCCTCCGTCCGAAATCTGCATGACCCCGTTCGCCGGAAGCTCGAAGAGACGGAAGCCGCCCACCGTATAGTCCCCCCGGAGATGGACGTTGAACCCGATCTTCGTGCGCCGGTACAAGGGAATGTATTGTTCGAACCGGATCGGCGTGACCCAGCCGGGAGCGCCGTATTTCGCCTTGAAATACAGGTTCTTCTTCAATGAGGCGAGACCGTGGATACGGCACCTCCTGCCGAACGCCTTCTTCACTTGTGCCAGCAGCGGCATCTTGTCCAGGTGGAGTGCGCCCACGAACAAGACGTCGATATCCCGTCGTCCGGAAACCATCTCTTCCTCGGTTGTGCGTGGGTCCCACCCTGCATCGAAAAGCGCCAGCGGCCAGAAGTCCGCTCGCTTTGCGCCGACATAATCGAGCTTCTCCGGCATCGTCAGCTCGGGGCTGTAGGCACGGCTGTGGTAAAGCACCTGGTCGAAGGCATGGACGTAGGCGAAGTCGCGCTCATAGGCGGTGGTCGGCCCGTCGGAGGTTCTCAATACCTTGTGGATGCCGGTGCGCAGCAGATATTCCGGGTGGTAGGGATTGGCGTTGTCGACGACGAGAGCCTCAGCCTTCTCCAGCTCGATCACCCGCTCCAGCGCGTCGTACATCGCGATGAGACGCGGATTCTTGGCGAACCATAAATTGTCGAGGAGCTGAGCGCGCCAGTAATGCTCCGGGCCGAGGTGGGCGCCGTGGTTGAACGGGACGAACCGGTCCGTTTCCGTCGAGGCTCCGGCAATTTCCCGCTGCCAGAAGTCGAGTTCGAACCCCCGCTTGTTGAACGAGTAGATGATGGTGGTCATCATGATGGCCTTTAGTGGTATTCACCCCCCAGTGGTGCGAGGGCGCCTAGCGGTCGTATCCCTCATAGCATCGTGCGGACGCCCATGGGCAACGGCTTTCGATAATCGCGAGGCGGGGGTTGTCAATCGGCGCTTCCGTGGACTAACCACCGCGCATCCGTCCCAGCGGGGACGAGGTCGAGCCGCACGCGGACAGGCTTTGCGGAGTCGCAGCGCCTAGAAGAAAGCCGACGAACTACACATGAAGAGAGCATTGATAACCGGCGTTACGGGCCAAGATGGCGCCTATCTCAGCGAATTCCTGCTCGGCAAGGGTTATGAGGTCCACGGCATAAAGCGCCGTTCGTCCTCGTTCAATACGGCCCGCGTCGATCACCTCTTTCGGGACCCGCACCAACAGGGCATAAATTTCTTCCTGCACTATGGCGACATGACCGACGCGACAAACCTCATCCGGCTGATCCGGGAAGTCCAGCCGGACGAGATCTACAACCTTGCAGCGCAGAGCCATGTCCACGTCAGCTTCGAGACGCCCGAATATACGGCCAATGCCGACGGGATTGGCGTATTGCGGCTGCTGGAGGCGCTTCGGATCCTGAATATCGAGAAGCGGGTCCGATTCTATCAGGCGTCGACATCCGAGCTGTACGGTCTTGCCCAAGAAGCGCCGCAGCGGGAATCGACCCCCTTCTATCCGCGCTCCCCTTATGCCGTAGCCAAGCTCTACGGTTACTGGATCACCGTCAACTATCGGGAGGCGTATGGCATCCACGCCTCCAACGGCATCCTGTTCAATCACGAAAGCCCGATCCGTGGCGAAACCTTCGTCACGCGCAAGATCAGCCGCGCCGTAGCCGCTATCGAGGCGGGGCAGGAACAGACCCTCCATCTCGGCAATCTCGACGCCCGCCGCGACTGGGGGCACGCCCGCGACTATGTCGAAGGTATGTGGCTGATGCTCCAGCAGGATGAGCCCGACGATTATGTGATGGCTACCGGGGAGTCTCATTCGGTGCGTGAGTTCGTCGAGCGCGCATTCGCGAGGATCGGCCGCACCATCGAATGGTCGGGCGCGGGAGCCGATGAGCTGGGGCGCGATGCGCGAACTGGAGATGAACTGGTCAGGGTGGATCCGCGCTACTTCAGACCGACAGAGGTCGACTTCCTGATCGGCGATGCGTCCAAAGCCCACCAGCGGCTCGGCTGGAAACACCGCACAACGTTCGAGGAACTCGTTGCGGAGATGGTCGAAGCCGATCGCGCGCTGCTCGGACTTGCGGCAAAGCCGAGCTAATCGCAATGCGCGCCCTTCTGACCGGCGGCAGCGGGATGCTGGGCTCCGCGCTTCGTCGCCTGAACGTCGGCGACTCGCTTGAAATCGTCGCGCCCACGAGATCTGAGCTGGACCTGACCGACGCGGCCGCCGTGCGGGCCTATTTGGCGAGAGACCGCTTCGACCTAGTCGTCCACGCCGCCGCGAAGGTAGGAGGGATCAGCGCCAACATCGCCGACCCGGCCGGGTTCCTCCAGGAGAATATCGCGCTGAACCTCGCAGTGATCGGCGGCGCGGCGGAGGCAGGCGTCCCCCAGCTGCTCAATATCGGCAGCTCGTGCATGTATCCGAAGGATTACCGGCAACCGCTCGTCGAAATCGACATTTTGAAGGCTCCTCTCGAGCCCACCAACGAAGGCTACGCGCTCGCCAAGATCGTCGCCGCCCGGCACTGCGAATATCTTTCGGCCAGCGGCTCCCTCGCCTATCGGACCTTGATCCCCTGCAACCTCTATGGACCCGGCGACAGCTATGCCCCGGATCACAGCCACCTTGTCGCCAGCATCATAGCGAAGCTGCATTCGGCCAAGCGAACAGGAAGCTCCGTCGTCGAAATCTGGGGCGACGGGACGGCCCGACGCGAATTCCTCTACGTCGATGACCTCGCGCGATGGCTCCTGAGCCTGACCGACGCGCGCATCCGCGGTCTGCCCCCCTATCTCAACGTTGGATATGGCGCGGATCTCAACGTCGCGGACTATTACCGGGTCGCCGCCGCGTTGATCGGTTACGATGGAGAGTTTTCGTTCGATCTGAGCAAACCGGTTGGCATGCGCCAGAAACTGATGGATTCCAGCCTGGCACGCTCTTTCGGATGGGCGCCTGAGACGCCGGTCGAGACCGGCATTGCCCGCGCCTACCAATCCTATCTGGCCATCGCCGGAAGCATCGATGCCTGAAGCGGCCGCCTACCCGCTCGCCACCGACAGCTGGGACGACGCCGAGCTGGCGGCGATTGCAAGAGTAGTCCAATCCCGCCGCTTCACGATGGGGCCGGAGGTAAAGGCCTTCGAGGAAGAGGCTGCCGCGTGGTTCGGCACGCGCCACGCTCTGATGGTGAATTCCGGCTCATCCGCCAATTTGCTTGCGGTGGCCGGATTGATCTATCATCCGGACGAGCTGCTGGGGCTGGGAGACGAAGTGCTCGTCCCGGCCGTCTCTTGGAGCACGACCTATTACCCGCTCCACCAGTATGGCTTGAAGCTTCGCTTCGTCGACATCGATCGCGATACGCTGAACCTTAATCTCGACTTGCTCGAGGGCGCGCTGACTCCACGGACACGCGCCGTCATGGCGGTCAATCTGCTCGGAAATCCTATCGATCTGGTTCGGCTCGCCGATTTTTGCGGTCGGCATGACCTCCAGTTGATCGAGGACAATTGCGAGTCCATGGGCGCAACGGTCGGCGACCGCCAAGCCGGCACCTGGGGTCGCTGCGGCACGTTCAGCACTTTCTTCTCGCATCATATCTCCACCATGGAGGGGGGCTTCATCCTCACCGACGACACTCCTCTGTACAACGTGATGACGTCCCTGCGCGCGCATGGCTGGGTGCGGGAGCAGCCGCAGGACACGCACCTCGAAATCCCGTCCGACGATTTCATGCGCATGTTTCGGTTTGTGCTACCCGGCTACAATCTGAGGCCGCTCGAAATGTCCGGAGCAGTCGGTCGGGAGCAGATTAAGAAGCTGGCGTCGATCGTCGCCGAGCGGCGTGCCAATGCCGCCCGGTTCCGCGCCCACTGCGGGAACATCGAAGGCATTCGCCTCCAGATGGAGACGGGGCAAAGCTCCTGGTTCGGCTTCTCGATGGTGCTGGAAGAGCGGCTGGCGGGCCGCCGCTCCGAGCTCGTCGAACTTCTTGGCGCGGCGCGCATCGATTGCCGGCCGATCGTGACCGGCAACTTCCTGCTCAATCCGGTGATCCGCTATTTCGACTACAGCGTCGCCGGACCGACGCCCATCGCCGAGGAGATCGACGCGAACGGCCTGTTCGTGGGCAATCATTCCTACGACATCGGCGAAGCCTTGGTCCGGTTGGGGCAGCTCTTGCGTTCCTTTTCCAAGAGCATTTGAAAAGCGGCCGCAACGGAAGCCGCCCGGCGCGGCCCGTCAGCTGAAGTCCAGCCAGACCTTTCGCCGGACATAGTCCGTGTAGCTGAGAATGATTCGAACGACCTTTTCTGAGACGTTCGGCGCCACATAATCGGAAATGGGCAGCAAGTCCTCTTCTCGTCGCGGCCCTGGGCATCGAGGATCTTGATCCCCTCGAGCACGCGGTCCAGGCTGAGGCTCGTCATCATCACGGCGCCTTCCTCCATCGCCTCGGGGCGCTCGTGAGTCTCGCGCAGATTCAGCGCCGGAAAGTTGAGTATCGAGGATTCCTCGCTGATCGTGTCGCTGTCCGACAGAGTGGCGCGCGCGCCCATCTGCAGCTTCAAATAGTCGCGGAAGCTGAGCGGCTTCAACGCGCGCACGCGCGAGTCCAGCGCTGCGCCGGTCTGTTCCAGTCGATTGCGCTTGCGCGGGTAGCCCTTATCCGCAAGGCCCATGAGGCTAAAAAGAGCGGCGCGGATCGAATCACGATCTGGGGCTCGGGCACACCCCGTCGCGAGTTCCTGTACGTCGATGACTGCGCAGACGCCTGCATATTCCTGATGAAGAACTATTCGGACAGGCAGCACGTGAACGTCGGCTGTGGAGAGGATGTGGCCATCCGCGAATTGGCGGGGCTGATCTGCGATGTCGTCGGCTTCGAGGGCTCGATCGTGGCGGACGGGGATAAGCCCGACGGCACTCCTCGCAAGCTGTTGTCGGTTGCGAAGATGCAGGCCATGGGTTGGACGCCAAAAACCGCCTTGCGCGCGGGGATCGCGCAAACCTACGCTTGGTATCTGGAGAATCACGAATGAGCTGACCGGCGGCTTGTTTGCGGGACGCCCGGTCGGGCGTCGAGATCGCTCCTGAAGTCGATCGCCTCCAACGCGCTCGTCAGATCGGCGGAATGGATACCGGAAATCCGGGGATCGCTCCGGCCCCATTCGACGACTGCCGTTTCCGCAAAGGCCTCCGGCGTCAGCTCCGTCACCTCGAACCAGACCAGACTCTCGCCATAGCTCCGCTCGCAGCGTTGCGCCGGGCGCAGCAATCGGCCGTCGATGCGGATCGGCCGGCCCGCCGGCCTGGCGCCTCGGCAATCCGACTTAATCGGATTCAGGCGATGAGGGGTCCAGGGCCCCGACAAAGCCGGCGCATGCCAGGCGAACAGCTCGTCCCAGCTCGACCCTCCGTTCGTGATGAGCCCGGCGAACAACCATAGCCGCCCCTCATGCTGGAACAGGCTCGAATCGACCAGCGCGAGCCCCTCCAGCAGGCGCTGCTCCAGTACCCAGTCGTCCGGAAATGCCCGCGCCCGGTAGATCTCGATGCCGCCCTCGGGGGAGGCGCTCGTCTCCGGGATCATGAAGATTCCGTCCTTGTGGCGCATCACGTACGGGTAGGAGAGGTGGTACGGCCGTTCCAGCACCGTCCGAAGTGGCTCCGCTATGCCATCTTGCCCGACCTCCGCGCAGACGATCACGCCCTTTCCGGTCGCGTAGGGAAAGGCTTCCGCGAACAGGAAGTGACGACCCCCATCCTCGATCACGAACGGGTCGGCATAAAAGGTCGATCTGTCCGACTCAAGAGGGGTGTAATCCTTCAGCTCGAAGCCTGAAAGATCCGGCATCCCCTCGCGCCAGCGGATGGCGACATTCCAGTGGTTGGGGCGGGCGGAGCGATTCCTCAGCCGTCCGAGCACCTTGCTCGATGCCAGCCTGAGCGCCGAACCGAACAGCCGAGCCATTCGGAACGAGGGACGCGGCCGGTCCGGTCTGGACGGAAGCGGGCTTAGCGGCTCGCCTTGCTGCGCGCAGGCCCGGATCAGCAGCGCCTCGACCCGCCCGAAGGCCTGTGCCAAGCCCCGTCCGAGCACCTGCTTGTCCTCGATAGCGGCGTAGGAGGAAGCGATTACCTGGCCGGTCCCTGCGTCCACCACGTCCAGCAGCGGGCATTCGCGGTCGAGCAGCTGTGCGGCAAGCGCCACAGTGTCCGGCGATCCGTCGTAAAGCGGGCGCAACACCAGCGCGCCATCGACGGACAGGCCCGCCTCGCTGAGGTCGAGGACGAGGTCGTGGTTCGCCGCGACTTCGGATGTGACGCCCGCGCCCTGCTCATCGGCTCCTACCGGGGCAGTCGCGCCGCTGAAGAGCTTCGCTTCCAGCGCCAGCCGTAAGCGCAGCGACAGCGGATAAGCGGGCGAGGGCAAGCGCCTCACCGTAACCTCATGCCCTTCGCCCAACTGCGCCATCAGCCGGTCGTGCCACGGCCAGCGGCGTGCCTTCGGCAGCAGAAAGAGAATGCGCACTCGTCAGACCGTATCGAAGTCGCCGGTCACGAGCCTCCACGCGGCTGGCCAGTGGAGGTTGGCCGGCAAGGTCGCGGTCGAGAAGTTGCGGACGATGAAATGAAACGAAGGACGCTTCATGAAGCCGGTTGCCTTGAGAGTGGACACGAGATCGGGATCGTTGCCCATCGCGCCGATTGCGACTCCGCCCCGATCGCGCGCGGCGAGCAGGATTGTCCGGAGCAAATGGCTTCGGGCCTCTGCGCCGCCGATCAGCTCGAGCAGGTACGACCGGTTGTCGGACGGGTCGAATCGCCAGACCGCCGCGCCCGCCAGTGCCCCCGCCCGATCGCGCGCCGACAACCATTCGTAGGTCCACCCGGATTCAGGAGCGTAGCGATAATCGAACCACGCGCTGCCGCGATGGATTCGGCAAATGTCCTTCGTCGGAACGGCCGCGGCGACCAGATCCGTGAGCTCGTCGGCGGGTGGGCGATCCGGCGTCACGACGAGGCCCAAGGCTTCCCGCCCGAGCGGCAGCAGCGGCGCGACCAGGCCGCCCAACGATGCCCAGCGCGATCCCGTCGTGGCCCTGCCGAGCGGCCGCGTCCAGCGTTCGACCTCCCCGACATGCTGGAAGTTGAGACGGCGGATAAAGCCGGGATAGCTGTTTTCGTTGGGGAAGCCGTAAACCATGGAGCAACCCTCGGCGACGGCCTGCTCGTAACAATGGTTCGCCAGCTTCACGAACAGGCCTTGGCCTCGGAATTCGGGATGCGTCATCGTATCGAGCGACTGCGCGCCTTTGACGACCCGCCCGCCTATGTTCAGCTCGGTCGGGCAGAGCGTGTAGGACCCCGCGCAACGGTCGCCGGCCATTGCCAGCGAAGTCCAGACCGGGCCGATCGGAGTGGTGAGAAAGCGCCACCGGTCATAGGCTTCAAGCCGGGCATCACCTTGCACCGCACGCCAAAGCTCGCGCAAGGCTGGGAGATCCGATGGAACGAAGCGTCGCAGCTCAATGTCAGCCATGAATGAACTCCTTGCCCCCCTTAGCTCGTCGCGGACGGCGCGCAAGTTGCGCCGGAGGCCGCCGAGGGCGATTCACGCGCAATCCATCCAGACCTTACGGCGGATGTAATCGGTGTAACTGAGGATGATCCGGACGACTTTCTCCGACACGTTCGGTGCCACATAGTCGGCGGCCTGGAACATCGTCCTTCGCTCTCCGCGGCCCTGGTCGGCCAGGATGTCGAGACCCTGCAGCACCCGCTCCAGGCTGAGCCCGGTCATGATCACCGACGCCTCCTCCATCGCCTCGGGACGCTCATGAGCCTCGCGGATGTTGAGTGCGGGGAAGTTCAGGATCGAGGATTCCTCGCTGATCGTGCCGCTGTCGGACAGCGTCGCCCGGGCGCTCATCTGAAGCCTCACATAATCGCGGAAGCTGAGCGGCTTCATCGCGCGCACCCGCGGATCGAGCGTCGCACCGCTCTCGTCGAGGCGCTTGCGGGTGCGTGGATGAGTGGAGAGTATGACGGGGAGATCGAAGCGGGCCGCGATCCCGTTTACGATCCCGATCAGGCGCGCGAAGGTCTCGTCGCCGTCGACATTCTCCTCGCGATGGGCGCTGACCACGAAATATTCGCCTTCGCGAAGGCCGAGATCGCCCAGCACGTTCGACTGCTCGATCGCCTGGCGGTGGTGGGCGAGGACCTCGTCCATCGGGCTTCCGGTCCGGATGATCTGATCGGGCGGAAAGCCCTCGCGGAGCAGATATTCGCGGGCGATCCTGCTGTAGGTCAGGTTGATGTCGGCGATGCTGTCGACGATCCGGCGATTGGTCTCCTCGGGCACGCGCTGGTCGAAGCAGCGATTGCCGGCCTCCATGTGGAAGATCGGGATCCGGCGGCGCTTGGCGGCGATCGCGGCGAGGCAGCTGTTGGTGTCGCCGAGGATCAGCAGCGCTTCGGGCCCGACCTCGGCCATCGCCCGGTCAGCGGCGATGATCACCTTTCCGATCGTCTCCGCGGCCGTCGCCCCCGCCGCCTCGAGGAAGGTGTCGGGCGCGCGGATGCCGAGGTCCTCGAAGAATATCTGGTTGAGCTCGTAATCGTAATTCTGGCCGGTGTGTACGAGATGGTGGTCGCAATAAAGGTCGAGCTTGGCGATGGTCAGCGACAGCCGGATCAGCTCGGGCCGAGTCCCCACGATCGTCATCACGCGCAGCATCGGCACCGTCTCCATTCAAACCTCCTTAGCCGAAGCGCCGCATCTCTGCGACCATCTCCGGCCAGGACGGCGGACGATAGCCGGTGGCGGCTCTGAACCGGTCGGAATTGAGCGAGCGGTCAATCACCAGCGCCTCGTCGGGAACGATCTCGATGTCGCGCTCATAGGCCGCGGCGAACAGCCTGAGCAGGTCGAGCTTGGCGATCGGTTCGGCCGAGACGTGGTAGAGCCCATGAAGCTCGGGCCGGGGGACGACGTGCTCCCGGACGATCCGCGCCAGCTCGACTGTCGGCAGGCCAGAGAAGATGGCGCGAGAATAGCCTTTGACTCTTCCCCGCTGGGAAAGGAACCATTCGAGCAGGCCTCGATTGGAGCCCAGCTCGTGGCCGACCATCGAGGTCCGAAGCGTGATCGTGTGCGGCTCCGTCACCTCTCCGAGCAGTTTGCTGATGCCGTAAAGGTCCCTCGCGTCGGGCTGGTCGGATTCGCGATAATCCCCCTTTTTCCCGGTGAACACGCAATCCGTGCTGAAGTGGATCAGCCCCGCCCCGCCGGCCTTGCAGTGGAGCGCCAGCCGATGCGGCAGCAATGTGTTGATCGGCACCGCCGCCAGAACCTCGTTGGATTCGGCAAGCTGCTTGATTAGGCCGACGCAGTTGATCACGATGTCGGGTTCCTGCTCGGCGAACAGCCGCTCGAGGCTGTCCGGATCCCCGACGTCCACGCCGCCGATCAGGCACTTGCCCAACTCGGGCGCGAACAGGTTCCGCGCGTCGTTCGACCGG
>Ga0190265_10001841_pt1 | contig 13987 bp, 14 predicted proteins | sample Popmic124T_FD_133135 | JGI IMG/M metagenome (GOLD analysis project Ga0190265, IMG submission 133135) | Populus adjacent soil microbial communities from riparian zone of Indian Creek, Utah, USA - 124 T | ecosystem: Environmental > Terrestrial > Soil > Riparian zone | place: USA: Utah | collected...
CGTCGTAGCCTTGCTTGTTGTTCGGGTTCATGAAACCGTGCCCCTTGCCATCGAATATTTTGATGTCGGCGTCTTTGCGAGCCGCCTTGAGCTGCGACTCGAACGTGCGCACGTCGTCGACCGCGATGCCGCGGTCGTCCCCCGCGAAGTTACCGAGGACGGCGGCGCGCACGGCTTCGACCTTGGCGGGCGCCGTGACGAGCCTGCCGTAGTTGATGACGGCCGCGCGCAGGCGCGGCTCGGCGGTCGCGAGCGTCAATGAATACCCGCCTCCCATGCACCAACCCACGCTCCCGATACGCTCGGCATCGACATCCGCGCGCGCGGCGAGGAACGCGACTCCGGCTTTGAGATCGGCGAGGGCACGGTCCTCCGGCAATCCACGCATCAGCTCATGGGCCTCGCCCGGATCGGTCGTGGCACGGCCGCGGTACAGATCGACGGCCAGCGCGACGTACCCCTGTTTGGCAAAACGGGCTGAATTCTCGCGGATCCAATCATTGAGTCCCCACCACTCTTGGATGACGATGAGTCCGGGGTGTTTGCCCTTTCCCTCGGGTAAAACGAGGTATCCGCGGCCGCCGCCCTCGAGGTCCACGCCGCTGCCCGCAGCAGGCATAGGGGGACTCGACGCCGCGGGGGGCGCCGTTGCGACCGCCGCCGGCGACGACGGAACGGCTGGGTTCGACCCTCCCGCGCCGCCCACCGTAGGAGCCGACCGGCACGAGAGCAACGAGACGAAACAACACAACGTGGCGACGAACCACAAGAAGCGGCGCATGGGACACCTCTCCTCTCTCGGCTTCTCCTTTACTGAGCCGCCGGTTCGGTGTCGAGAGCGAGAGCGTATGCTCTTCGGTGCGCCCGCGAGACGGCGGTGGCAAGAGGAGCACTTTCGGCTACGCTGCCCCATCGCGTCGTGCGAATCTCGTACGACACGCTCTTCTCGAACATGCGACGTTTTCCGCTCATCGTCTGGGTCACCCTCTTCGCCGTCACATTGGGATCCACCGCCTGCAACTCGGATCCGCGAACGAGCACCGTGCGGCGCGGCGCGCAGCTGTACGCAAAGATGTGCGCCGTTTGCCACGGAGCGCGCGGCGCCGGCTACAAAGCCGATCAAGCCCCGGCCATTACCCACGCCTCGTTTCTCGCGTCGGTCAGCGACGACTTTCTTCGCCAAGCCATCAACAACGGCCGAAGCGGCACCACCATGTCGGCTTGGTCGACCATGCGCGGCGGTCCACTTTCACGCGCCGACGTCGAAGCCGTCATCGCCTTCCTGAGAACGTGGGACAGGCGCCCTCACGCCAAGCTCGATGAACGGCCTCTCACCGGCGACATTACGCGAGGAAGCGGGATTTTTGCGGAAGAGTGCGCGCGCTGTCACGGCCCGAGCGGCCTCGGCGGGCCTTATGTCAACATCGGGAAAGTCGAGCTGCTGCTCACGGCCAGCAACGGTTTTTTGCGACACGCCATCCGTGAAGGGCGATTCGGCACGGCCATGCCGGCCTTCGCCGGAGTGCTCGACGATAAAGCGGTCGAAGACGTCGTGGCGCTCGTGCGCAGCTGGCAGTCAGTTCCAGCCGCGGTGGTGCATGTCCCGCCCTCGCGACCCCCACCCATTCCGCTCGGCCCCGTCCCGCTCAATCCTCGCGGCCCCGATCCCAACGGCTTTCAGCCGTTTCCGGGCGTGACTTCCGCCGATACCATCAAAGCGGAGCTCGATCGGCATGCCCGCATGGCGCTTCTCGACGCGCGCGCACCCTCCGACTACACGGCCGAGCACATCACGGGCGCCGTCAGCGTCCCCTTCTACGACCCCGATCCTTACGTGGCCAACCTACCGAAAGACTCGTGGCTCGTCTGCTACTGCTCTTGTCCGCACGCCGAGTCGCGCGGCCTCGCCCAGGCCTTGATGAGCAAAGGCTTCAACAAAGTGACGGTGCTCAACGAGGGTCTCGGGTATTGGAAGGCCAAAAATTACGGAACCGAGAGCGGCATCAAACAGTGATCAGCGCAGGATGGAGCCCTTGTCGCAGGGGTTCATCGATTCGGGGTTGCACGCATTGGCGCCGCAGAATGCCACGAGGTCTTCGCGCGTCAAGCAGTGCGCCGATTTGGGGTTCGGCTGAAAGTACATGATGGCGGTTTCGTCAGCCACGTGGTGAACGCCGAAGTGATGGCCGAGCTCGTGGATGACGACGTACTTCATATCGATCCCCACCATTCGCTCCGGAACGATGACGATCACCTCCGAGTCCCACGACTCATGGCGGCCGCCCGGATCACCTTCGCGGAATAGCGCGTAAGCATTTTCAGCGGCCCGTCCTCCCGCGCGCACCATCACCCGCCGGCCCGTGTCGTTCAAGTCGACGCGTTGCCCGAAGACGAGGTCGACGCTGCCCTTTCCGTTGGTGGCAGCGGCCCAAACATCGGCGGCAGCCTGAATCTCACGTTCCTCTTCCGGCGTGAACCGTTCATCGACGTAGATCGGCCCGCCGACACAACCGGCGGCAAGGCCCGTCAGGGCGAGGAGGGCGAGCACGCGGGCGGGGGCCGCAAGAAAACGCGAGACGGCGAAATGCCGGTACCAGGATGTTGCTCGTTTGCTTTCTCTGGTCTCGAAGCTGGCGTCGGGGGACGTGGAACGGGGATCGTGTTTTGGATACATTGCAGAGCGTGGCACCTGCGAGGCCGATTCAATCGAGGCCTTGCGAATAGGTAAACGGCGCGCTCCCCGTTCGGCTAAAGCGCAGATTCTCGCGCTTCTACGTGCGTTGTCGTACTCAGGCCACGTCGCGCGCATGTCGGCAAAGCAAGGCGCGCGCGCTGTGCGAATTTGCCCGTAAGGGCGCGAACACTAATCGACGGCGGCGGTGTCGCACCTCGGATACGACGCACCCCGGCGAACGGCGAACGGCGAAGGCGCGCCCCGGCTACCGCGCTGTCGGACGGTTCTGACCGCGCACACGACGGCAACGATGTGACCACATTGCCCGCGCAGCCGACGATTTCTGGGCCGCGCCGAGCGCGGAAGCGCCGCCCGGATTTACGGCGTGCAGCAACCGCTCGAAGCAGGCTGCGCAATGCACGCGTTTTTCATGATCGCCCAAACCTCTTTGGCCATCGCCGCTGAGCCGACCGGAGTTGGGTGGATGTCGGTGAACGCGAACCAGTCGGGATGGCCGTCGAACACCGGGATGAGATCGAGAAAGTGGCAGGTCAGGCGGCCGCCCGTGCGCGCGTGCGCTCCGTCGCAAGTGGCTTTCACCAGCGGGAGGGCGTAATCGAGGATGGCGTTGGGATGTGCGCCGCCGACCAACGTGCCCTCCGGCACGTGCGGATAGAAGAAATACACCACGTCTTTCACGCCTTTGTCGGCGGCGGTGTTCATCAACTCGACCGCCTTGTCGACGGCCTTCTGTACGATCATCTGGCAATCGGGAATCATCGGCGAGGTCAAGCTCTGTTTGCACTCGCCGCCCTGCGGAAACTGCACGGTGTCGGGAACGAGGATGTCGTTGCCACCGCCATCCATCACGACGGCGATGATGTTGGGATCGGCGGCCACCGCTTGATCGAACTGCGGAGGGATCAAACCGAACCCGCCGGTTGCCATCGCCGTGGCTCCGACGGCGTACAGGCGATAGGTCACGCCGGCTTCTCTCGCCAAATCGGCCGGGAAAGTATGCGAAATCCAATTGACGTACGAATCACCGAGGACCACGACCTGGTTGGGGCTCTGCATGCAAGGCGGTCGCGACGCGCCGCCGTCGACAGTCCCATCGCCCATGCCGACGTCGGAATCGAGGCTGGCGTCCATATCGGTGGCCGCATCGGTGTCCGAGCCATCGGGGCCATCGGTACCCGCGTCGCTCGTTCCACCGGCACCGTCACTCGTTCCACCGGCACCGTCGCTCGTTCCACCGGCACCGTCACTCGTTCCACCAGCACCGTCACTCGTTCCACCAGTACCGTCACTCGTTCCACCTGCGTCGCTCGTTCCACCAGCGCCGCCGCTCGTTCCACCGGTTCCGCTCGCGCCACCGGTTCCGCTCGCGCCACCGGTCCCGCCCGCACCACCGGTATTGCCCGCACCACCGGTATTGCCGCCCGAACCCCCGGTGCCACCAACGCCGCCCGAACCGCCCCCTCCGCTGCCACCCGCGGCGGTGTCCGCGCCGGCATCCCACCACCAATAGGCCGGTAACCCCTCGTCGCTCGAGCAGGCCGACACCAGAAGAACGGCCAGCGTCGCGATGGAAATCACGCGAGCTTGGGTTCTTTCGCCAAAAAGTGCCTGATTCGGGCCTTGTTGCTCCACGTCGGGCCTCCGCGCTGCGCTGCCAGCATACCTACAGTGCGCGCCGCAGCCTACAACGGGCGGCGTAATCCTCGCGTCGTCATGCCTGAAGTAAGGTCCCGTGGGAAGCCAGGTGACCTCCCCGGTCAGGAAAATGGCCGCCAGAGTCATGAATGGCCACGCATTCACCAGAAAGCGGTTCGCCCGCCCCCCCTGGCTGGCACATACTCAAAAGACGGGGGTAGCGCCGGGCAAGGAGAAAAGGATTGGACGAGCGAAGCGGATCGGGGCCTGCCAAGAAGCGGACTTCTCTTCCTCCTGCTTCCGGTCCAAGACTGACCCCCCGCCATCCAAGAGTACGCGGAACCATCGTCCGCGAGGAGATGCGCGCGGCGCGCGCGCTCGCCAGCGATGCGGAAGTCGAAGAGGCACTCGCGCACCTTCCGCCGGAAGTCGCCCGCGAAGTGCGCGACGTTCTCGCCGTTTCTTGGTGCTCGCTCGCCAGTCTGCGTGCCTTTCACGAGACGATGGCCGCTGTGCTCGAAGAAGACACTACCGTGTGGCACCTTCGCGTGGTCGAGCACGCCACCCGGGAGATGTTCAGCACCACGTGGCGTTTTTTCCTCCGTCTTACCTCGCCGGAGGCGCTGGTCCGCCGCGCGTCGGCCGTGTACGCGCGCATCTTCGACACGGGAAAGATGGAAGCGACCATTCTCGCTCCCGGTCATTCCCTGGCACGCCTTACCGGTTGGCCCGAGACGCCCGCCTTCCATCTCGACGGCGTGGCGACGGGGATCGTCACGGTGCTTCGCGTCGCCAAGATCGAAGCGGTACGTGCGCGCTGGCAGCGAACACCGGTCGGCGCCGATTTCGAGATTCGCTCCACGCCGCGCAGCTGAGCCGCGCAAAAAAACTCCCTAGCGCCCCTGCTCGACGCGCCCATCGGCATGTTTGGCGAAACGCCCGGCATCGCGCGCATGCACGGGCGCATGGCTCGGCCAAGGCCATCCGCCGAACGATGTCCGACGATAGTCGGCGATCGCTTGCTCGATCTCGATGCGCGAGTTCATGACGAAGGGACCGTATTGCACGACCGGCTCGCCCATTGGACGACCCTGGAGAAGAAGCAGCTCGCTCGGGTGAGGACCGTTCGTCAAAGCGACCGCGACGTCGGCCCGCAATCGAATCGCCGCGTGGCCTTCGAACGCGTTATTTTCCAGGCTGAGCGACGAGCCACTGAAGAGGTAGAGCGATCGATTCGTCGCCGCCGACGCCGGCGGCAGGGTAAAGCGAGCCCCGGGAGCCATGGCAATCGTCCAAATGGCGACGTCGGCCTCGGCGCGAGCGGCCCACGAATGAGGAGGCGGCGGCGGGGGAACGACGTCGCCGAAGCGTCCGGCTACGACCGTGATGTCCGTAGGGCGACCAGCTTCGTCTTCGACGCGGTGGACCGGGATGGCGCTCGCCCAGAGCATGGAGAAGTGCGGATCCACGAACTTGTCGGCCTTCGGCAGGTTGAGCCAGATCTGAAAGAGCTCGAGCGGGTTGGGCCCCGCTTCATCGATGAGCGGGAACATCTCGGCGTGGAGAATGCCGCGCCCCGCCGTGAGCCATTGCACGTCACCCTGTCCAAAACGAGCGGTGGCACCCAGCGAATCGGAGTGATCGACGAGCCCTCGCCGCACGATGGTCACCGTCTCGAATCCACGATGCGGGTGCTGCGGGAAGCCGGGCACGGACTCGCCGTGATACATCCGCCATCCGTCTTTGCCCTCGAAGTCCTGGCCGATGTTCCTGCCAGACAGAGACGCCGCTGGACCCAGTTGTCCGTTGCCGGCCGGATAGGCGTCGTCGTGATGAACGCAGAAGAGGAATGGATCGTCAGTCGCCCACGGGAACCCGAGGGGTCGCGTGCCGAGCAAGGCGCTTTCGCTCATGGCGAATCGATAGCACCGCCGAGCGAGGCCCGGTAATCCGGCGTTCCCACCATCCTACGATGTGACCCAGCCGCGCACACTTGCGGGATTCATTCGAAATCGGGACGGCGGGGTTCGGCGTCACGAGCCCGGTTCGAATCCCGATCGAAATCTCCCGGCATCGGGTAGGGTGAGTCCCCGAGGGTACGTCTATTCGGAAGACATCTCGCACTCCGCATGCGACAAGAGGCTCTCAACCAGGGGCGACGAGCAGCGACTGAATGACCACTCGGCGTTGGTCGATCTTGCTGTGCGCGACGCTGGCCGCGGCTCTAGCGTTCGGCGAGCATCGCGGTCGCGCCGAGCTCGTCGCGGTTCCCATCGAGCTGCAAGCCGAGCTCTTGGCCAAGGTCGCCGGCTACGACCGCAACATGGCCTTTCGCGCGGGCGAACGCCTGCAGGTCTTGTTACTTACCAATGCTGGAGACGTCGAATCGGCGCGCTTTGCGACCCGCATGCAGCTGGCGCTTTCGTCGATCGCGCAGATCAGCGGCCTGCCTCATGACGAGCGCGTGGCTCACTTCACCAGCGCGGCCGATCTCGCCCAACAGTGCCGCGCCCGTCGCCTCGCCATCGTCATCTTGAGCCCGGGCCTCGGCCATCAGGTCGCCGGCATTCGTGACGCGCTCAACGGCGTCGATGTTCTCACGGTCGCGTCCGTGGCCGACTACGTCCAGCAGGGGGTCGTCCTCGGCTTCGACGTGGTGTCGGGCAAACCCAAGCTTCTCGTTCATTTGACGCAGGCCCGGCGCCAACACGTGGAGCTGCGAGCCGAAGTGCTCAAGCTGATGAGAGTCTTCGAGTGACGCTTCCAAACGAAGCTCGCACTTTTCCATCCCCGAAGGCACGCGTACCTGCTCGGAAACGTCCGTCAGCGAGCGCTGTCGACCACGGCGCGAACCTGCTTCTCTTCCTCCACCGCTCCATGCCAGCGAACGACACCGCGCGCGTCGATCACGAAGGTCGCGGGTAGCTCGACGACGCGATAGCGGCCGGCGAGCGCGTGCTCGGGATCATGCACCACCGGGAAGGTCAATCCGTGACGCGCCACCATGCGGCGCGCGCCGTCCGCGGCATCGTCTTCGGAAATGCCGATCACCGCGAGATTCGGCTGCGCTCGGTGAAGCGCTTCGATGGCGGGCAGTGATTTGACGCAGGGCACGCAGTGTTCGGCGAAAAAATCGATGAGCACGACGCGGCCGCGCAGCGTTGCGGTTTCTACGCGCGAACCGTCGAGCGCGGGACGCGTGAAGTCCGGCGTCGCCTTGGAGAGCAGGGGACTCGGTGCACTCGGCGGCGGTTGGGACGAAGACGAGCCGCAGCCCGCGAGAACGACCAACGCCGTCCAGAATCCGGCCCAAGCATGTCGGAGAGTGTATGCCCTTCTGGTGGCTCTGCACCTCCGATCGCGATGCGGTGCTGCCTGGTCTTGCGTGCGCAACCCCCGTAGCATGGCAATGCATGCTCGCACACAAGACCGAGCAGCGATACTTCGCCGCGCTGGTGTGCGGCGCCGGCATGACAGCCGCCGTCTTGCCGATAACGTCGTGCGGCGCCGCTGGGTTCGCCACGGCGCCGCTCGCGCGTGCGCCGGAGACGCCGGGAGATCAAGCGCGCTGCCGTCTGGCCGCCAATCAAGAGAATCCCCTCGTCACCGAGTGGCCCGCCACCGAGAAAGCCAACCTCGAAGCCCGCCTTCGACAAGGATCGGTGATCGTTTCGTACAGCGGCTGCACGCTGCGCATGCTGCCGCGCTGCCGCGTGCGCGGCGACTACGTGTGGCGGCGAACGACGACGTCGACCGACGTCATCGAGATTCGCAACGCCGACGAGCTCTTTGCCAAGATGCCGCTCGGCGCCGTCTCGCTGGAGGGTGAGCTCGAGCGCAGCGGTCGTCTGGCCGTGCAGACCACCGCGTCGGGGCAGCTTCAGCTCGCGAGTTTCGACCCCATGAGCGTCCCCAAGAGCCCGGAGTGCGAGGGGGCCACGCACGTCGTCGGTGCGCTGTCGGTCGGCGCGTTCAAGCTTCGCTCCGGCGGGTCCGCCCGCGCCGGCGGACGCGCCGATGTAGCGGCGATCGGCTCCGCCAAAGCGGGGTCGGAGAGCGAAGAAATCATCGTCCGCGAGGCAGGCGCGCCCGCCCGATGCGAACAGTCCACCGAGTCGGCCCCGCACGCGGAGTGCGCATCGCCGCTCCAGATGTTTCTTCAGCAGCTACCGGCCAGTATCGCCGACCGCGGTCCCACGGGCACGGTCAAGGTGAAGTTTTTGCCCGTCCGCGCCAACCAAGACTGGGAAGTCATGGTCGGGGATCGGGCCCTCTGCAAAACGCCATGTGAACGCTGGGTCGATCCGGCCATGCCTTACACGCTCAAGTACGATCCGGGGTTCTTTCAGCGCAATGAATACCTGGAGGTGCCGGACCTCCGAACTCATCAGGTGAGCGAGCGCGTCGAGGTGCGCGCAGAGCCGCGCAACATGGGCGAGTTCGTGGGCGGAATCATGCTGACGAGCCTGGGCGGCATGGCGGTGCTCACCGGGACCGCGCTCACCGCCATTGGGTGCAGCAAGGGAACCGGCTTGTGCACCGCCGGGCTTATTACATTGCCCATCGGAGTTTTGGCGGTATTGCCGGGGGTGTGGATGATCCTCGACAGCAAGGGCACCGTGCGCATCACGCCCATGGCGCCCCAGGCGCCGCACGCCGGTCTCTGACGCGAGCGCTACCTACCGCGCGACGACGGCGGCAGCGGGGGCGGGCCCGCGGGTTCATCGTCCGGCTCTTCGACGGCGAAGCTGATCGGTTGGCGCAGGAGCATGAAGGCTTCGATCTCCCGCTTGGCGGGAGCCGGGATGTTCATGAAGCGAAGGCCCATGCCGACGGTGTTCGACCCCTTGGCAACCGACGACCACACCACTTCCGCTCGCAACGACAAGACCTTGGACGGGAGCTTGAGCAGCGCCGTCACTTCGGTGCCGATGGCGAGGCCGGCCTGGGTCTCGACGTAGAGACCGCCGACGGAGATGTCGCGCGCGGCGCCGGCGTAGAAGTTGTCCTCCGACGAGAGGTTCACGACGGCCGAGATCGTGACGCGGTTGTGTTGTCGCTTCTCTTGCATCCCGTCGAGCTCCTCACTTTAGCACGACGACGCCGCGGATCGGCTAGCCGCGCGTCCTCTCCCGCTCCCTAGTTCGTTTGCAGCGTCGGCTGCCTCGGGTCGTCAAGGTCGGTAGGCCAAGCACTCGATTTCCACCCTCGCGCCGAGGGCCAGCCCCGCAGTGGCGAACGAGCTTCGCGCCGGTTTGTGCTTGGGGAAGTAGCTTGCATACACCACGTTCATGGGCGCCCACTCACGCATATCCGCCATCATGACGGTACATTTCACGATGTCTTCCATGCTGGCCCCGTTCTTGGCGAGCACGCTTTTGATGTTCTCCAGGGTCTGGCGCGCTTCGGCTTCGATCCCGCCGGCGGCGAGAGCGGGAGGGCTCATGCTCGTGGTGCCAATCTGCCCGGAGAGGTAGAGCATGGGCCCCACGCGAACGACCGGAGAAAACGGCAGTCCACCTTCCGATGGAGCGTGGACCGCGGCCGGCGCCACAGCGCTCGTGCTCGCGCTCGTAGCGCATGACGCGGTGGCAAGCGTCGAAAGTATCGTTGCCACGGCAAGACGAGATGGAAAGTGCGTGCAGGCGTCGAAGCCCGCCCAAAACGGTCGTGTCATGGGCGGGGAGGACATCGGATGGCCGGGCTGTTGTCAACCACGTACCGTGCGTGCCGCCGGGCGACGCATGGGCGTCCATTTCATGTTCATGTAGACGTCCCCCTCCTCGAGCTCGACGAGCATCTGTTCGAGGCGTTTGGTCTTGGTGACATCCCGCTTGGCGCCATCGATCCAAGCGAGGTAGTCGTTCTGTTGGTACGCGGGCCGCCCCCGGTAGGCCGACAGGAGACCGCGTTTGACGAGGGCGGCGCGAACCGCCGCCGGCATCGGCTGGAGACTGCGTGACAAGCGGCCCATGACACGTTGCTTGGGGCTCATCAGCGAATCCTAGCTGGCGGAGGAGTGCGTGGCCTCACGACATCGCTCGACTCCGACGTGAGGCCGAGGGCCGCGCGAGGCCGAGGACGGCCTGAAGCACCGCGTCCGGCTCGGAGGTCGTGCGCCAGCTGGCCACGATGGGAAACGACGTGCCCTTGCCGCGCAAGGGGATGACGGCGACGCCGCGCGAACGTGGACCGTGTTTGGCAGGCCAGGGCACGAGCGAATATCCGAGCCCGGCAGCGACGAACGAAAGGATGCTGGCCACCGAAGGAGCGCGCGTGATGCGACGCGGCTCGGCGCCGAGCGCACGCAAGGCCGAAAACTGCATTCCTTGGTGCGGCAAGTTCGCGCTGAACGCGACGAAAGGTTCGCGCGAGAACGCGGCGGGCGTCGCGCGTTGGCGGCGCACCAGGGGATGATGGGCCGGCGCGACGAGAAAACTGTAGTGGCTGCCGACGACGAGGGAAGACACGCCGCGCGGAAGCTGGGGTTGGTGATCGACGATGAGATCGACCCGATCTTGAAAGAGCCTCGTGTAGTCCGGGCCGTCGATTTCGCCGAGCTCGAGATCGATATCGGGGTATGCGGTGCGCACGCGGCGCATCCAGGCCGGCAGGATCTCCTGGATCTCGAGAGCCCCGGCTTGGATGCGCAGGCGCCCCGCCGCCGCACCTCGCCCGATGGTGCGCACGACGTTCGGCAGTTCGTCGAAGAAGGGAGCGCAGAAAGCGAGAAGCGTACGGCCGGCGCGCGTGGGGACGCTGCGATCTTTGGCCGCTTGCTCGAAGAGGCGCACGCCGAGCTCGCGCTCCAGGCGACGAACCTGGGCGTGAACACCCGGCTGCGTGATGGGGTAGGGAAACTCGCGCGCGGCCCGCGCATAACCGCCGGCCATCGCGACGCGATAAAAGCCCTCGAGCTGATAGATCTGGATCATTTACTCATGGTAATTGATTGATTCAAAATAGGTAACTGGCAGTCATTCGTGGAGTCACGCATCCTCTCTCTCAAAGGCCGGAACACCGAACCGCGAACAAAGAGAGCAGGAGTCGCCGTGGACAGGATCGAACTCGAACCGTACGGGCGCGCGCCACGCGGCAAGCGCGTCGCGCACCGCCTGGTAGGTCTCGGCGCGCTGGTCGTTCTCGCCGTGGGCGCTCCTTCGCGCCAGGCGCGCGCCGAAGCGGGTTCCTCATCGGAGCCGCCTGGGTGGCGCGGTCCAGCGCCCAGCGACGCCCCCATGCAGCGTTGGTATGGCTACGAGATCGTCATTTCGGATTTCTTCGGAGCGAGCCTCCTGGCGACCGGGATGCTGAGTTATCGACCTTGTTCTTTTACTCTCACGGACAATTGCAACATGAACAGCAGCTTGGTGTCGGCAACCTTCGTCATCTCGGGGGCCACGCTCTACGCATTCGGCGGCCCGTCCCTTCATGCCGGGCACAGTCAATGGGGCAAGGCAGGCGCGAGCCTTGCGCTGCGCCTTCTCCCCGTCGCGGCGGGCAATGTCGCGAGCGACTCCATCGACACCGAAGGGGTTGTACCGTTGCTCGTAGTGGGTGGGATGGCGAGCGCCATGGTCGTCGATAGCGCGGTGCTCGGCTACGAAACGGTCGCTGCCGAGCCATCCAAGCTGACGCTGGCGCCGACCTATGACCCCAAGAGCCGGTCGGCCGCGCTCGTCATGGGCGGCACGTTCTGAAGGCGCCGCGCCTCCAGCGACGACAGGCGATGTGCGCTAAACGGCTGCTACCACCTTGTCGCGACGTTCGATGGCGCCGCGCACGCCGAACAGCGTCGCGGCATCGGGGGGCATCACCGGCCCGAGCGCGACGGATGCGCAAACGGCGGCCAGCGTGAAGTAAGCGGCCTCGCCCGGCTCGTCGTCCCCCGCAGCCTCGATCATCCACACTTGCTTGCATTTCTCGGCCAGCATCGCCATTCCCCCGGCGCGGCCGCGCGCTTCTGCGTCACGCGCATTCATGATGTCGTCGTTGACCGTGTCGCGGGAGGTGATGCGGAAATCGCCGCGCACCGCAGGGCGCGCGCAAACGAGGCGCACCACCACCGATGTTTCGTCGTCCTCGAGCTGCTCGAGCGTGGTCGAAAAGAAACGCGCCCCGTTGATCTGTAGCCGCTCGAAGGGCGGACGACCGCGCGGCTCCTGACTGAAGACCAAATACGTCATACCGCCGCCCCCCAAGGTTGCCGCGCACGCAGCGTGGCGATCCCGACGTGCCCTTCTTCGAGCAGACCCGTCTTGGCGTCGAGGATCCGGTAGTGCAAGGTCGCCTGTCCGAGGGGCTGCGACTCTACCATGATACAGCGTAGCTCCCCTGCTTCGAACGAGCACTGCGCTTGCACGGCGCGCAGGAGCTGCTCACGGTGCAGATGCCCGTCGCCGAAGTTCCACCCCAGCACCATGCCGGCCACGATCTCGCCGTCGATCCACTCGTAGTCGCCGAAGCGAGGCAGCGCCTTGGGGACGAGCTCCGCCAGCGCGCGGCCGTGCAGGTGCATCAGTCGGAACGCCATCACTTTGCCGGCGAGGCCTACGGAGAGGCCGCGATCGTAAAGAACCCCGAGCTGGTCGTAGATCCAGCCCGAGCTCTTCTTGAGCCGATCGAGCTTTTGATGGCTCTCGTCGCGGAAGAACCAGATGCTGTAGGCCCAATTGCCGGCGTAATACCTCATGGCCAAAAGGAACGGCACCTTGGCGGGATAGAGGTTGCCGAGCAGTGGAAGAGCAATGCACATCATTGTGAGCAGCGCCACCACCGCGGGCGTCGCATCGGCGAGCGATACATGGGCATGTTCCCAAAACAGAAAGAAGCCGCCATAAACCATCATCACGTTCCATTCGAGCGGCACGCCCATGGGCACGTTGCTCGTGATGAAGCCGTGCAAGAGCAGCATGAGAACGAGACCGATCATGGTCACCATCCCGCCGCGGCCGCACCAAAGGACGATGGGCACGGCGAATTCGAGGACCGTTCCGGCGTGTCCGGCGTAGACCGCGAGACTCGAGGGAGCGAGGTCCCCGGGGTACTTCTTGTACATGAGCCGCTTGATCCACGCGAAAGGGGTGATGGGGCTATTGCTCGTCATGACCCCGACCACGGCGGGGAAGTGATGATTGAGTTTGGAAAACCCGGCCCAGAACCAGAGCGCGCTGTGCACGCCCTTCGCGCCCGGCACAAAATCGGAAGCCAGTGCGAAGACCATGATGGTCGTCCAATAGTGCTCTCCCCGGGCGCAGAGAAATAACGTCTTGTCGAGCACGCCTAGCGTGGCCACGAGGACGGCGATCGCGACGAGCAACGTGCGAGGCGGAGCCGGCGCGACGAGCGCCGCGATCACGAGCGCGATGTTGGCGGCATAGAGAGAGACATCGAGCCACGACCGGCGCACGCTTCCGATGATGGGCGCCCCTTCGAAGAGCGGCAATTTGGTCGTGCCCGGGCGCAAGAAATAGAGCGCGCCGCCGAAAGGGGGCACGTAACGCCCGGTGAGCGGACCGCTCCCCGCCCCGATGCCGAGCCCTTCGAAGAGCATGCTGAAGAGGATGGCCTTCTGAAACGCCTCGGGGCGCATCCACCACGACCAGAAATCCGCTAGGTGGCCCATGCCGGGTGTGAAGCGGCAGAAGAACATCCAAC
>Ga0190265_10001842_pt1 | contig 13969 bp, 15 predicted proteins | sample Popmic124T_FD_133135 | JGI IMG/M metagenome (GOLD analysis project Ga0190265, IMG submission 133135) | Populus adjacent soil microbial communities from riparian zone of Indian Creek, Utah, USA - 124 T | ecosystem: Environmental > Terrestrial > Soil > Riparian zone | place: USA: Utah | collected...
CACCGGATCGTACACCGCCCCGCAGAAGGGCCGGCCGTAGCGCAGCACCCCGACCGAGACCGCGAAGCCGGGCAGGCCCCGGCCGAAGTTGTTGGTCCCGTCGATCGGATCCAGGACCCATACGTGCGGGGCCCCGAGCCGCCGCGGCGCGGACGCCCCGCTCTCCTCGCCGAGCACGCCGTCGTCGGGGAACGCGGCGGCGATCGCCTCGTCGAGGCAGGTCTGGATGGCCACGTCCGCGTCGGTGACCATGGAGTCGTCGGGCTTCCACGTCACCACCGCCCGCGTCCAGTGCTCGAGGGCGATCCGGCCGCCCAGCCGCGCGAGCCGGGCGGCCACGGCCAGCCTCGTCCCGCCGTCGGACCGGGCCGGATCGAGAGGGCTCAATCCCAGTCCCCGAACCGGCGCCGGCTCACCACCCGCCCGCACTGCGGACAGCGATAGACGACCTCGAGCACCGCCGGCACCGTGTGGATCAGCGCGGTGGGGAGCGCCTCGCTCGTCACGTCACACGGCAGACAGCGGGGTGCCTGCCACGCCGCCTCGAACGCCAAGGCGGCGACGGCCAGAATCAGGAGGGAGAGCGCCGTCACCAGGAGCTCTGCGGACACCGTCGCGCTCAGATCAGTCGCGCCCGGATGCGCGCCGATACCTGGTCCAGCAGGAAGACGGTCACGAACAGCGCGAGCAGGATCGTGCTCACGTGCCCGTAGTTGAACATGTCGTACCGGCCCTTCAGCTCCTGTCCGATGCCCCCCGCCCCGACGATGCCGATGACGATGGCCATCCGGACGTTGCGGTCGAGGACGTAGAGCGTGTAGGCGATGTACTGTGGGAACACCTGCGGGAGCACTCCGAACCAGAGGACCTGGAGCTTGCCCGCGCCGATCGCCTGGAGCGCCTCCTGCGGGCCCCGGTCCGCGTTCTCGACGTCTTCCGCATAGAACTTGCCGAGGAACCCGGCCGCGTGCAGGCCGAGCGCCAGGATGCCGGCGATGGGGCCGAAGCCGTAGGCCAGGACGAGGAAGAGGGCGCTGATCATCTCGGGGATCGCGCGGAGAAAGCTGACGAGCCCGCGGGCCGCCGCGTACACACCGGGCGAGGGGGTGTAGTTCCGGGCTCCGCCGATGGCCAGCGGGACGCTGACCGCCACCGCCAGGATCGTGCCCCAGAGGGCAATCTCGAGGGTCTCCACCATCTTGACCGCGACGCGCCAGAGGTAGCCCACCGGCTGCACCAGGAACTCCTTGATCTCGACGTGGGTCTCGGTCTGGAGGCTCTGCCGGTTGACTCGCACCTCGCGGCTCTCCTGGCGCTCGATCCGGGAGAACCACGGCAGGCGCTCGGGGTCGAAGTTCTCGATCCGGGAGATCTCGGTCCTCTCCGCGAGCTGCGGCGGGAAGAGGCTCTCGCCCATCCGCGCCAGGCCTCGCCCGATCTGCGAGGACTCCCGGAGGCCGACGAGACTCTGGCCCCACTCCCAGGTCAGGACCAGAAAGCGCTGCCCCTCGACCCGCTGCGCGGAGACGCCCAGCCCCAGGGCGACCAGGAGCGCCAATGCGACGATCTTCGCGTCGTAGGGCTGGCGCAGCTCCCACCCGGCGGTTGACCGGCCGCCCAGGGCGGCCCCCGGCGCGCCGGCCACGCTCAGCGCCTCCCGCCCGTCGCGATGGCGGCGGGGGCCGGAACCGGGCTGCCCGGCTTCGTCTGATGGTAGATCAGGGTCAGCGTCGCGTCGTCGAGGTCGGCGGCCGGCCCGTCGTAGACGATCTCTCCGGAATGGACCCCGATGATGCGCTCGGCGAACTCGCGCGCGAGGTCCACCTGGTGGAGGCTGCACAGCACGGTGGCCCCGCGCTCCTTCGAGGCCTGCCGGAGCAGGGCGAGGATGTCCCGGCTGATGTTGGGATCGAGGCTCGCCACCGGCTCGTCGGCCAAGACCACGGCCGGATCGAGGATGAACGCGCGCGCGATGCCCACCCTCTGCTGCTGGCCGCCCGAGAGATCGCTGGCGCGCCGGTGAAGGTGCTCCGCATCGAGCCCGACCCGCGCGACCAGATCGCAGGCCTTCCGCCGCAGCCCGGCCGGAAAGAGGTGCAGCAGGGCCCGCGCGGTGGACACCGCCGGCAGCGAGCCGGCCAGCACGTTCTTGGCCACGCTGAGCCGCGGCGACAGGTTGAACTGCTGGTGGATCATCGCCACCCGCGGCCGCACCGCCGCCAGGGTCTTGCGGGTGACCGTCACCCCGTCCACCCGGACAAGGCCCGCGGTCGGCTCCACGAGCCCGTTCACGAGCCGCAGGAGCGTGGACTTGCCCGCGCCCGACGGGCCGAGCACCACGCAGAACTGGCCACGCGGCACGTGCAGCGTCACCGACTGCAGCGCCCGCGGCCCGCCCGGGAAGACCTTGCCGACGCCCACGAAGCTCAGCATCGGCGGCCTCAGCGCTGGGCCGCCTTCTTGAGCATCCGCCCCTTGAGCTCGTCGGTGACCCTGGCGAGCCTCTCACCCGCGGTCACGAACTCCGCTTCCTTGAAGCTCGCGTCGTAACGGTCCACCTTGATCCCGCCGTAACCGCGGATCATGTCCTTCGACACCCCCGGGGCGGTGTGCACCGTGTTGAACGCCTCCCGCAGCTTGGCCTTGACCTCGGCCGGGAGCTTCGGATGCATGGCGAGCGGGGGGTACGGGATCGGCTCGCTCTTGGCCAGGACGCGGATCTCGTTCGGGTTGATCGCGCCCTGCCCGACCGCCTTCTCGTACGAATCGAACGACGCCGACGCCGCATCCGCGTGGCCCTGCTGGAGCGCCTTCAGGCTGTTGGCGTGGCTGCCGGTGATGAGGACCGCGCCGAGATCACGCGCCGGGTCGAGCCCGGCCGTGATGAGCATCGCGACCGGGTACGCGAAGCTCGACGTGGAGTTCACGTCGCCGAAGGCCACTCGCCTGGCCCGCAGCTCGGCAACCGACGTGATGGGCGAATCCGTCTTGACGAAGATCCCGGAGAAGTACACGGACTGCCCCTTCTCGACCGCCACCGCGAGCAGCTCGGCGCCTCCCCGCTCGCGGGCCTGGAGGAAGGTCACGGGGCCGAAGAAGGCGATGTCGGAGAGCCGGTTCGCCATGCCCTCCACGACCGCGCCGTAGCTCTGGCCGACCTTGACGTCGAAGCTGTACCCGGTCATCCGGCTCACCGCGTTGAAGATCGGCAGGTAGTCGGCCTTGGTCCCGTCCTCGGTTCCGCCGTCGGCGGGTACCAGCATCACCCGGAAGGGGCGCGCCTTGCTGCCGTCGGGCATGGACTGCGCGCCGGGCCACTCCGCGATCCCCACCACCAGCGCCAGCGTCAGGGCCAGTCCCAGCCATCTCCTCGCGGTTCGCATCGCTCTCCTCCGTTCGGTGTTCTCGCTGCGGTCGTTGCCCGCCCTACGCGATCCGCTCCCCCTGGCGCCAGACCGCGCCCACCACCGCCACCTCGCCCGCCGCCCGGGCCCGGACGAGGTCGGCGCGCTTCCCGGGGGCGATCTGCCCGCGGTCGTCCAGGCCCACCCGCTGGGCCGGGGTGAGGCTGACCGCGGCGATCGCCGCCGGCAGCGGCGCCCCGTGCTCGACGTGGAGCAGGAAGGCGCCGTGCAGCGCGCTCGCCGGGACGTAGTCGGACGACAGCACGTCGAGCAGCCCGTGCGCGGCCAGCTCGGCGGCCGACACATTGCCCGAGTGCGAGCCCCCGCACACCAGGTTGGGGGCGCCCGCGACGATGGCCAGTCCGTAGGCCCGCGCCGCCCGCGCCGCCTCGAGCGTGGTGGGGAACTCGGCGACCGCGATGCCCTCCGCGACCGCCTCCTCGACGTGGGCGGCGGTGGCGTCGTCGTGGCTGGCCAGCGTGAGCCCGCGCTTCTGGCACAGCGCGACGATGGCGGCCCGGTGTCGCGCGCCGTAGCGGGCCTGGTCGGCGAGGCGCTTCTCGATCAGCTCATCCATCTGCGCGTCGCTCAACCCGTACTTGCCCTGGTTGTACTCGCGATACTTGCCTACCCGGACAAACTGGCGCTGGCCCGGCGTGTGGTCCATGAGCGAGACCAGGCGGACCATCGGATCCGCCGCGAACGGCTCGAAGTCCCGCAGCACCCACTCGGTGCTGACCTCGCACCGCATGTGGAGGAAGTGCTCGCAGCGGAGCAGGCCCGCGTCCTGGGCCGACCGGATCGCGCGGGCGAACGGTGCCGGGTCGCGCGGGCGCTGGCCGGTCTCGATGATGTAGCCGACCGCCAGGCCGTCGAGCACGGTGGTGATGCCCACCGAGGCCAGCTGCGCGTCGTGCGCGGCCACCGCCGCGGTCGCGGGCCACTGCACGCCGGGCCGCGGGGCCCAGTGCTTCTCGAGCACGTCGGTGTGCAGCTCCACGATGCCGGGCAGGAGGTAGTCGCCGCCCAGGTCCACCGCGCCCGCGACCGCGCTCCGGCCGCTCTCCGCCGCCCGGATGAGCCCGTCCTCGACGACCACGGTGCCGCGGAGGATCTCGTGCCGTGTCACCACCTGCGCGTTGGTCAGCACCATGCGCCCGCTCATGCCGCGGCCGGCTCCGTGAGCCGCTGCACCCGCGTCGCCAGGCGCGCGCGCACCTCGGCGTCGTGCACCGTGCCGAGCACCGCGGCCCCGCGGCCGCGCGCCTCGTCGATCAGCTCGACGACGATCCGCCGGCTCTCCGTGTCCAGCGAGGCGGTGGGCTCGTCCAGCAGGAGCACCGGGTAGGCCACCACGAAGACCCGGGCCACGTTGACCCGCTGCTGCTCGCCCCCCGAGAACGTCACCGGGGACAGCGACCAGAGGCGCTCCGGGATGCGCAGCCGGTCGAGCAGCGCCCGGGCCCGCTCGCGCGCGTCCGGAAGCGGGACGCCGATCACGCGCAGGGGCTCCGCCACCACCTCGACCACCGGCACCCGCGGCACCACCCGCAGGAACTGGCTCACATAGCCGATCGTGTGTCGGCGAACGTCGAGGACGAGGCGCGGAGAGGCGCCCACCAGGTCGACCATCCGGCCCTCGTGGCGGACCAGGATGCGCCCGGCCTGGGGCGCGTAGTTGCCGTACACCGCCCGCAGCAGCGTGCTCTTGCCCGCGCCGGAGGGATCGGCCAGCACGACGCACTCACCGGGGGCCACCCGCAGGCTCACCCCGCGGAGCACCGGCAGCCGCACCCCGCCCTGAGCGTGCAGGGTGAAGGTCTTCTGCAGCGCCTGGATCTCGAGCGCCGGGTCGCTCACGGGTGCAGTACCGAGGAGACGAGGAGCTGCGTGTACGGATGCTGCGGATCGTCCAGCACCTGATCGGTCAGCCCGGACTCGACGGTCTCGCCGCCCCGCATGACGATCAGCCGGTGGGCGAGCAGGCGCGCCACCGCGAGATCGTGAGTCACGATGACCGCGGACAGATGGAGCTCGACCACCAGCCCCCGGAGCAGGTCCAGCAGCCGCGCCTGCACCGAGACGTCGAGCCCGCCGGTGGGCTCGTCCATGAGCACCAGCCGGGGCCCGGTCACCAGGTTCCGCGCGATCTGCAGGCGCTGGAGCATGCCCCCTGAGAAGGTCTCGGGCAGGTCGTCGATCCGGTCGAGGCCGATCTCCACCTGGGCGAGCCAGTCCAGCGCGCGCCCGCGGATCTCGCCGTAGTGGCGGGCCCCCAGCGCCATCAGCCGCTCGCCCACGTTGGCGCCCGCGCTGACGGCCATTCGCAGCCCGTCGCGCGGGTTCTGGTGCACGATGCCCCACTCGCGAAGCAAGAGCCGGCGGCGCGCGGACTCGTCCTGGCGCAGGACGTCCACCACGCGGCCATCCCGGACCGCGTACTCGACCCGCCCGGCGTCGGCGGCCACCCGGCCCGACAGGCAGTCGAGCACGGTGGTCTTGCCCGACCCCGACTCGCCGACGACGCCGATCACCTCGCCCGGCCAGAGATCGAACCTGACGTCGAGGCAGCCGGTCTGGGTACCGTAGCGCTTCCCGAGCCCGCGCACCGACAGCAGCGGACCATCCGCGACGGGGCTCATGGATGATCGCCGGAGGCCCGGCCGGCCGCCTGCCGCCGGGTGCAGTAGTCGGTGTCGGAGCAGATGAAGAGCCGCCCTCCCTTGTCGTCCACGATGATCTCGTCGAGGAAGACGTCCTGGGCGCCGCAGAGGGCGCACGGTCGCTCCCAGTGCTCGACCTCGAACGGATGGTCGTCGAAGTCGAGGCTCCGCACCCGGGTATGCGGCGGCACCGCGTAGATCCGCTTCTCGCGCCCGGCGCCGAAGAGCAGCAGCGCGGGATTGCCGTCGAGCTTCGGGTTGTCGAACTTCGGGATCGGGGACGGGCGCATCAGGTAGCGCCCGTTCACCAGCACCGGGTACTCGTAGGTCTGCGCCACCTTCCCGTGGCGGGTGATGTCCTCGTAGAGCCGCACGTACATCACCCCGTACTCCTCGAGCGCGTGCATCTTGCGCGTCTCCGTCTCCCTCGGCTCGAGCCAGCGGAGGGGCTCCGGGATCGGCACCTGGAGGACCAGGATCTGTCCGGCCCGCAGCGGGGTCTCGGGGATACGGTGGCGCGTCTGGATGACCGTCGCCTCGTCGGTCCGGGTCGTGGTGCGGACGGCGGCGGTCCGCTCGAAGAACTTCCGGATGCTCACCGCGTTGGTGGTGTCGTCGGCACCCTGGTCGATCACCTTGAGGACGTCGTCCGGGCCGATCACACTCGCGGTGACCTGGACACCGCCGGTGCCCCAGCCGTAGGAGAGCGGCATCTCGCGGCTGCCGAACGGCACCTGGTAGCCCGGGACGGCCACCGCCTTCAGGATGGCGCGGCGGATCATCCGCTTGGTGTGCTCGTCGAGGTACGCGAAGTTGTAGTGGCTCACCGGGGCTCCCCCGCGCGGTGGCCCGCGCGCAGATCCCGCACCAGCACCAGCTCGGCCTGGAAGTCGACGTAGTGCGGCAGCTTGAGGTGCTGCACGAACCCCGACGCCTCCACATTGTCCGAATGGGACAGCACGAACTCCTCGTCCTGCGGCGGCGTGGCCGCCTCCTCCCCCAGCTCGCGGCAGCGCAGCGCCCGGTCCACCAGCGCCATCGCCATGGCCTTGCGCTCGGCGGCGCCGAACGTGAGCCCGTACCCGCGTGTGAACTGCGGCGGCGACCCGGCCGAGCCGCGGAACTGGTTGACCATCTGGCACTCGGTCACCGTGATCGTCGCGATCTCGACCGGAAAGCCCAGCTCTTCCGGCAGGAGCTCGACCGCCACCTCACCCATCCGGATCTCTCCCGCGAACGGATGGTTGCGCCCGTACCCGCGCTGGGTGGCGTAGCCCATGGCGAGCAGGAAGCCCTCGTCGCCCCGGGCGAGGTTCTGCAGCCGCACGTCGCGCCCGGCCGGGAACGTGAGCGGCTCCCGGGTGAGGTCACCCACCGGCCCCCGATCGTCACCGGACGACTCGGCCTCGATGAGCCCCTCGCGGTCCAGCAGCTCCACGACACGCGGCAGCGGCTCGTCCGGCGGGGGCGGCGCCATCGGGCGCGGCGGCGGCTCGGCGCGCCGCTCGGTCTCGGCCAGGTCGAAGTCCAGCAAGCGGTGCGTGTAGTCGAAGGTCGGCCCCAGGATCTGGCCGCCCGGCAGGTCCTTGAACGTGGCGGAGATCCGGCGGCTCACCACCATCCGGCCGGTGTCGAGCGGCAGGCTCACGCCGAGCCGGGGCAGCGTCGTGCGATAGGCGCGGAGCAGGAAGATCGCTTCGATCAGGTCACCACGCGCCTGCTTGATCGCGAGCGCCGCCAGCTCGCGGTCGTGGAGCGATCCCTCGGTCATCACCCGGTCCACCGCCAGACCGAGCTGCTGCTCGATCTGGGTGAGGCTCAGTTCCGGGATGGCCACGTTCCCGCGGCGCTCCTCGGCCAGCATCCGGTGCGCGTTCTCGATCGCCCGCTCGCCACCCTTGACCGCGACGTACACTGCTAGTCCCCCACCTCGGTCGTCCGCGGCAGCGCGGCCACTCCGGCCGGCGCGACCAGGATCACGTCCACCCCGCGGGGGAAGCGGGCGTGATTGTCGCGGAGCTCCGCCCAGAAGCGCTCCGGTACGCCGTCCACGGCAAGCCGGGCCTCCCCGGCGATCCCCGGTCCGGTCAGCCGCTTGCCGGCGTCCGCGGTGAGCGCGGCGACCTGCACGATCAGGGTCGCGGAGCGGTCGGGATACTCGTCGCTCCCGCCGTCGTAGGCCTCGAGCGGGGGCATGCTCCGGGCGTCCACGACGAGCGCGAATCGTGCGCCCCGCACCTCCTCGACGATCGGGCACCCGCAGTGAAAGCGCAGGGCCTCCAGCACCTCCGGGGTCCGGGCCGCCGGGTCGAGCCACAGCGGGGTCTCGAGGTCCACCAGGGCCAGGCAGACCGCGGCGGCCGCCCGGTGGAGGGCCCGGGGCGTCTCCGGCGGCCCCTCCACCGCGACCACCCGGCCCGGGTGCGCCATCGCCTCGAGGACTGCGCGGAAGATCCGCTGGCTGTCCAGCACCGGATCCGCGAGACCCGCGAGCACGGCGGGCTACTCCTCGCCCCGCACCATCGTGAAGAACTCCACTCGGGTGCCGGCGGCGCGCGCCCGGGCTCCGGCCCGGCGGGCCTCCTGCCGGGCGAGCAGCGGGGCGATCACGATCTCGTCCAGCGCTGGTCGGCGGCCCGGTTCCTGCAACAGCGCGTCGAACGCAGCCGCGCGCTCCGCGTGCCGCCCGCTTCGTCCACCCACGTAGGCGTGCCCCACCCGGCCGTCGTCCAGCTCCACCGAGCAGCGGGTCATGGTCATTTCCCCGAGGTTGAATTGCGCGCCGGATCCGCCGGCCCGTCCACGCACCATCACCAGCCCCGTCTCGGGCCCGCGCAGCAGGCGGTAGGCCGGCGGCTCGGCGAGCTTCCGCCACGCCGCCTCGACGTCCTCCGGCGCCGCCTGGGCCAGCACCGACATCCAGCGGCGCCGCTCCTGACTGTCCACGGCTTCGCTCCTACTTCTGCGCGGCCAGCTTCTTCGCCGCCTCGTTCATGTCGCGAATGATCTGGTACTTGCCGTCGTCCACCGGCACGAAGCCGCCCCCGAAGAATGCGCCCGCCTGGGCGAACGCCTCGGGATTGCGGTCCTTCATCGTGGTGAACGACTCCTGGATCGCCGACCGCAGGTTCGCCGGCAGATCCTTCCGGACCACCACCGGATCGTTGGGGATCAGCTTGGAGACCCAGATCACCCGCAGCGCGCCGCGGGCCACCTTGCCCTCCCGCGTGAGCTGCTGCATGTCGGGCAGGTTGGTGGAGGCCACCTCGACCTTCTTGTTCGCCACCGCGAGGACCGAGGCCTCGTGCGAGCCCGAGAAGGTCAGCTTCGAGAAGTGGCGCTTGGGATCCACTCCCATCTCGGTCATGAAGAACGTCATCGGCAGGAGGTAGCCCGAGGTGGAGTTCGGATCGTTGAACGCGAACGTCTTGCCGCCGATGTCCTCAGGCGAGAAGATGTCCGAGTCCGTGTGGGCGATCAGGCAGGAGCGATAGCCCAGCGACCCGCTCTGCGCCCGCACCTGCACGATCGGCTCGACGTTGGCGTAGTTGTTGTTCGATGCCTCGACGTAGGCCTTGGGCCCGAGCCAGCCCACTTCGGCCTTCTTGAACTTCAGCGCTTCGATCGTTCCGCGGTAGTCCGTGGCGGTCACGTGCTTGACCTTGATGCCGAGGTCCTTCTCCAGCTGCGCCAGGATCGGGATCCACCGGCGGGTGATCTCGGGGGCGGACTCGGTGGAGAGGACCGCGAAGGTGATCTCCTTGGGCCAGCTCGGATCGGCGGCGGGGGCGACGGTGGGAGCGATCAGCACGGCGGCCAGGATCAGGGCCAGCATTCGCAGGACTCTCATGACCATCCTCCTAGATCGCCGCCCGCCGGATGCGTGCGGAGATCACGTCGGTGCACATCACCATGGCGACGATGAGCAGGATCACCGTGGCCGCCTCGCGGTCGTTGAACGAGCGGATCGTGTCCCAGAGATAGAAGCCGATGCCGCCGCCCCCGACCATGCCGATCACCGCCGCGGACCGGATGTCGGACTCGAAGCGCAGCAGCACGTAGGAGAGAAAGTTCGGCAGGATCTGCGGGACCACCCCGAAGGCGATGACGTGAAGGCGACCCGCCCCCACCGCGGTCACTCCCTCGGCTTGGCCCGGGTCGATGCCCTCGATGGTCTCGCTGAGCAGCTTGCCGAGCACCCCGCCGGTGTGGATGCCGAGCGCGAGCATCCCCGCGAAGGGGCCGAGCCCGACCGCGGTCACGAACATGAGCGCGAACACGAACTCGTTGACCGCCCGCAGCACGTCCATCGTGCGCCGCGCCATGAAGTACACGACCGGATGCGGGCTCAGATTCCGGGCGCCCAGAAGCCCGAGCGGGATCGAGATCAGGATCGCGAGCAGCGTGCCCCACAGCGCGATGCACACCGTCACCACGCACTGCCAGGCGTACTCGTCGATGTGGACGAACGAAGGGCGCAGGTAGCCCTTCAAAAAGACGCCGATGTTGCCGACGTCCCGCAGCAGCTCGAGCGGCCGCAGCTCGATGACCCGGGCGGCCAGCCCGAAGATCACCGCGAGCGCCAGCGTGGCCAGCAGGTTGCGGCCGAGATCGGAGCGGCGAGGCGGGGCCTGGGGGGGCGGGCCACCCAGCACGCCGGCGAGCGGACTCGTCAACCAGCCACCAGCGCGGGCTCGGCCAGCGGCGCCGGCTCCCCCGGCGCCTCGTCGCCCGGGCCCGCGGCCCCGAAGATCTCGCCCACCGCCGCGTCGGTCAGGTCGCGAGGCGGGCCGTCGAAGACCAGCCGGCCCGCCCGGAGGCCGAGCACCCGGTCCGCGTAGCGGCGCGCGTACTCGACGTGGTGCAGGGTGGAGATCACGGTGAGGCCCGCGCTCGAGGCGATGCTCCGGAGCGTCTCCATCACCAGCGCGCCGTTCATGACGTCGAGGCTCGCCACCGGCTCGTCGCCCAGGATGAGCCGGGGCTCCTGGGCCAGGATCTTCGCGATCGCCACCCGCTGCTGCTCCCCGCCCGACAGGGTGTCGGTGCGCTGCCAGGCCCGCGCGAGGAGCCCCACGTGGTCGAGGCAGCGCAGGGCCGCGTCGCGCTGGGCCCGGTCGAAGGCCCCGACGAGCGCCGCGTGCCGCCGCCAGCCGCGGAGGTGCGGCAGGCGCCCGACAAGGACGTTGTCGAGGACGCGGAGCCGCTTGACCAGGTTGAACTGCTGGTAGATCACGCCCACCCGCGCGCGGTGGGCCCGGAGCCTGGCGCCCACGAGCGGCCGCAAGTCCACCCCGCCCATCCGGATCGCGCCCTCGCCGGGCACGATCGCTCGCGACAGGCAGCGCAGCAGGGTGGTCTTCCCGGCCCCCGAGCGGCCGATCACGGCCACGAACTCTCCCGGCCGGATACAGGTCGACACCGAGTCGAGCGCCACCTGCGCGCCGAAACGGCGCCCGACCTGCTCCAGCACCACCACCGGGGAGGTCGTCGCGCTCATTTCGCGGACGAGGTTACCGGAGCCGTGTTGCAGCCCGATGACCTCCGGGTGAAGCTACGATGAATCGCGGCGCCGCCATGCGAGATCCACATCACGTGTTCGCCGCGACCTCGTCTCGCCGGGCACTCATCGCCCCGTCGGCGATTCCGGCCTCGGCCAGCAGGTCGCGGGCCATCGTCCGGTCGTTGGTGACGCGCGCCACCTTGTGCTGATCGCCCAGCCGTCCCGCCTTCCGCATCCAGCGATGGAAGGTCCCGCCCGGCAGCGCGGTCACCGCGGGGGCGACCATGCCGACCGAGCCGCTGCGCTTGGTGCGGTAGTCGGTGTTGAGCGCGGCCAGCGCCTCGTCCAGGATCCGCGCGAAGTCGTCCGGCTCGGTGGGAGGCACCCGGAACTCGATCAGCCACTCGTGCCCGCCCCGCGGCTCGGCCGCGCTCGGCCAGCGCGGCGCCACCGTGAACTCCACCACCTCGGCCTCGGTCCGCCGGCACGCGCGCACCAGCGCGCGCTCCACCTCCTCCACGATGACGTTCTCGCCGAACGCGTTCACGTAGTGGCGGGTGCGCCCGGTGATCACGAGCCGCAGCGGATCGCGTCCGGTGAACCGGACCGTGTCGCCGAGCGCGTACGACCAGAGTCCGGCCGGCGTGCTCATCACCACCGCGTACGGGCGCCCCAGCTCGACGTCGGCCACCGTGTGTCTCCGCGGGGCCTCGGCGCCCAGGTCCTCGACCGGAACGAACTCGTAGAAGATGCCGTAGTCGAGCATCAGGGTGAGGCCGCCCGCGGCCTCGGTCTGCACTCCCACGAAGCCTTCCGAGGCCGGATAGACCTCGACTCGCGCGAGCCGGCGGCCGAGCCACTCCTCGAAGACGTCCGCGTAGGGCGCGAAGGCCACGCCGCCATGGATGAGCACTCGCAGGTGGGGCCAGAGCTGCCCCAGGCCGGGCAGGCGCCGGCCGCCCGCCTCGGCGTGGCGCGCGACGCGCTCGAAGAGGATGACCAGCCAGGACGGCATGCCCGATAGGAGCCGGACGTCCTGCGTCGCGGCCAGCGCGGCGATGGCGTCGAGGCGCTGCTCCCAGTCCGGGATCGCGGCGCAGGCCGGCCCCGGGGAGTAGCGGCCGCGGAAGCCCCAGGGCAGGCGGCCCGCCACCAGGCCGGACAGGTCGCCGACCTGCGTCCCCTCCCCGAGGGGCCGGAGCGCGGTGCTGCCGCCCAGGAACAGCATCGGCCCTCCCATCAGGGTCTGGCCGCCGCCGGCCAGGCGCGCGGCCAGGAGGAGGGCGTCCCATCCTCCTTGCTTGTGCGCCGCGAAGGCCTCCGGCGTCACCGGGATCACCTTGTCGCCCGCGGTGGTGCCCGAGGTCTTCACCCAGTCCCGGCACCGGCCCGGCCATGCGACGGATTCCTCCCCTGCCGCCGCGCGATCGAGCCAGGGCTTGAGCTGCCCGTAGTCCCGCACCGGCACCCGCGCTTGATACTCCGCCACCGAGCGGACGCCGCGGAAGCCGTGCGCCAGCCCGAACTCGGTGTCGCGCGCCGTCGCGGTCAGTCGCCGCAGGGCCCGTTCCTGGACGCCGGCCGGATCGCGCCAGATCTCGTCGAGCTGCCGCCGGCGGCGGCTTCCGTACCAGTCGATGAGGGCGCCGGCCGCCCCGCGGATCACCGCACGCCTCCGAGCTGGGGCACCGGCACGTCCCGCCGGCTCCGGGTCCCGTCGAGCCAGTCGGCCAGCACCTCCGAGAACGGCGCCGGTCGCTCGAGCATCGGGGCGTGGCCGCACTGCGAGAGGTGCCAGAGGTGCGCGTCCGGGATCAGCGCGCGGAAGCGCTCGCCGACCTCGGGGGGCGTGATCCGGTCGTCCCGGCCCCAGACGAGGAGCGTCGGGACCCGGATCTCCCCGAGCCGCGTCTCGAGGTTGTCGCGCCGGGCATCCCGCGCCAGCCGCAGGATCCGGAGGGCGGAGCTGGATGTGGTGACCATCCGATGCACGTCGTCGACCCAGCCGTCGGTGACCAGGGCCGGGTCGAAGAACACCTCTTCCATCTTCCGCCGAACCCACGTCCGGTCCGGACGGTGCGGCACCCCGCTCGCGAACCCGCGCTCGAACAGCCCGGACGAGCCGGTGAGGACCAGCCCCGACACGCGCTCGCGGTGGTCCAGCGCGAGCCGCAGGGCCACGTGGCCGCCCAGGGAGTTGCCCCCGAGCACGGCGCGCGGGACGTCGAGCGCGTCCAGGAAGCGGAGCACGTAGCGCCCGAGCGCCGCCACCGACGCCTCTCGCAGGTCGGGATGGAACACCGGCAGCGTGGGCGCGATCGCCCGGTAGCCGTCGCCCAGCGCGTCCAGCACCACGTCCCAGTGCTGCATCTGCCCCATGAGCCCGTGCAAGAGCACCA
>Ga0190265_10001843_pt1 | contig 13967 bp, 8 predicted proteins | sample Popmic124T_FD_133135 | JGI IMG/M metagenome (GOLD analysis project Ga0190265, IMG submission 133135) | Populus adjacent soil microbial communities from riparian zone of Indian Creek, Utah, USA - 124 T | ecosystem: Environmental > Terrestrial > Soil > Riparian zone | place: USA: Utah | collected...
ACGAGAACGGCTGGCGGCTGGTGTTGTGGTTCAGCGTGATTATGAACGTAAATCTCGCGCTTCTGAATCTGCTGCCGCTGCCAGTGCTCGATGGCGGTCACATCACGCTGGCGCTGATTGAAATGGCCCGCCGCCGGCCGGTGAGCGGGAGAATTCTCAATTACATTCAAAGCGGTTTCGCTATGGCGCTGATCACCTTCATGGTTTACATCGCCTTCTTCGATACTGGCGACTGGGTGCGTTCCGCCCGCCGGGATGCGCGCGAGGAACGAATCCCTGTCTTCGCGCCGAAGAATTAGCGCGCTGTCGGTAGAACTTATCGCGCTGCGAGAAGTCGTGCCGCGTAGAGCGGCACCGGAATTCCCAAACGATTTCGCAGTGTCTCAAGCCTGCCAGCCGCCCGCTCTGCGCGAACTTGTTTTGTCGCAGCGCGACAAAACCACCGCCTGCGACATTGACCGCGTTTCCGTCGGCTCGTAATTTCTGCGCCCGGTTCAACCGGAATTCGAACTCATGAATTACTGCCAGTCTCCATACGTTTTCCAACGGCGCAAAACGCGCGAGGTTGTCGTCGGCGATCCGGCGCATGGCGGCGTCATCATCGGCGGCGATCATCCAGTCGTTAAGCAGTCCATGATCACATGCGACACGATGGACACGGCGTTGTCCGTCGCGCAGACGCTGGAACTCGTCGCGGTTGGCTGCCAAATCGTCCGCATCACGGCGCCCACGGTGAAGGACGCGGCGAACCTGGAGAACATCGTTCGCGAGTTGCGGGCGCGTGGATGCCTCGTGCCCATCGTCGCCGATATTCACTTCAAGCCCGAAGCCGCGATGGAAGCGGTCAAGTGGGTCGAGATGGTGCGCGTGAATCCCGGAAATTACGCGGACAAGAAAAAATTCGCCGTCAAGGAATACACGGACCACGAATACGCCGCCGAGTTGCAACGCATCAAGCAGGCATTCACACCGTTGGTGCTCGAAAGCAAACGGCTCCAGCGCGCGCTCCGCATCGGCACCAATCACGGCTCGCTCTCCGATCGCATCATGAACCGATTCGGCGACACGCCGCTCGGCATGGTGGAGAGCGCGCTGGAGTTCGCCCGCATCGCGCGCGATGAGGGCTTCCACAATTTCAAGTTCTCGATGAAGTCATCGAATCCGAAGGTGATGATCGAGTGCTACCGCCTGCTCGTCGCGCGGCTCAACGAACTGGGGCCGGATTGGAATTACCCGATTCATCTTGGTGTGACCGAGGCCGGCGAGGGCGAGGATGGACGCATCAAGAGCGCCATCGGCATCGGCTCACTGCTTTGTGATGGGCTGGGCGACACCATTCGCGTTTCGCTCACTGAGGATTCTCCGCGCGAGATCGAAGTGTGCAGCGACTTGCTGGCGCAAATTCCGAAGCTCACCGTGGCAGCCGAGGTAACGAGGCTCGCTTCAACGTCTGAGATCGACCAGAGCCTCCTCACGTGGGCTGCCACCTGGCCTTTCGATCCATTTTCATTCGAGCGGCGCACGACGCCGGAGATTGAACTGAACGAGAACGTGCGTTGTGGCGGCGAACAATTGCTTCGCGTGGTCGTGACACGCGCCACGTTCGACAAGGTGGCGCCGAAGATTCGTCCGAAAGACGACGTGAGGCCCGAGGCGGTTTACGAAGACTTGAACGTGCTCGAAGTGGATCCGACCGGGGACTTCACGGTGAATTGCCACACGCAACTGATCACGGTGAAAGATGGCGTGCTGCTGCCGCCCATTACTGCATTTCGTCTGCTTTCCGCGAAACTGAAACGACTGGGCACGAACAATCCGATTCTGCTCAAGGATCTGTTTATTCTTCCGGAGAGGCCGCTCGAACCAAAGATCGCGCTGGTGCGCGCCTCAGTCGTCATCGGTTCACTGCTGGCTGATGGAATCGGGGACGCGATTCTGGTCCGCGGCGAGGCCGGCGGGGGACAATCGCTGCGTCTCGCGTTCAACATTTTGCAGGCGGCGGGCTGCCGTTCGTTCAAAACGGACTACGTTGCTTGTCCAAGTTGTGGCCGCACCCTGTTCAATCTTCAAACGGTCACGGCGCGCATCAAAGACCGTACGCAGCACCTGAAGGGCGTCAAGATCGCGATCATGGGCTGTATTGTGAATGGACCCGGCGAAATGGCGGATGCGGACTTCGGCTATGTCGGGGGTGCGCCCGGAAAAATAAATCTCTACGTCGGCAAGCAGGCGATTAGGTTCAATATCCCGGAAGTTGAGGCCGTCGAGCGTCTTGTCGATTTGATCAAAGAGCATGGCAAGTGGGCGGAGCCGGAAATGGTTTCCGCACCAGTGGCACTCGCTGGTAAACCGTGTGTTTGAAGCTGCCGTCAATTGCTTGGGCGTCAATGCAGGCGGCGCTACTTCAGCGCGCCGGGGCCGCGCACTTCAATCCGACCACGAGGGTTACAGTGCGTTGTTTTGTCCTTACCACTACATGCCCGCGGGAATCGCTAAACGGCGCAAAAGCCGGCTCGTGAATAATGCATTCAACTGCGCGGGCGCTTCCGCCGAAATAGCATAGTCTGGTTTCGCGAGAATAATTTCTCTCGAATCTCGTCCGTTTACCGAACAAGTTAGGTTTTTATGCACGGGCGGAGAACTGTGCTAGACTGTCAACTCTCATGAAGCGGTTTTTAGTTGCGACATGTTTGATCTGCGGCGCGCTGCTGCTTTGCTGCGCGCTGCTGGTCCCTGCGCACTTTCGCGCTTTGGACGCCGCGGTCATCGAGAGCGCCGGAAAAGGCCGGGTGGGCGCTTCGACTCCCACGTTGGTCGAAGAAGGAATCACTTTCCTGAGCGTTGAAAAACTCGGCCCCGCGAAAGTCCTTTTCCGCTCAGCGCAAGCCGAAGGAGTCCAGCGGAGTGCTTTGTTGTCCGGAGGAATTGCCCAATTCACTCGCGAAAATCCTTCTCTCGTGGCCTTGGGCGGCGCGGCGCCCTTGTTGGACAATGCGGAGGTAGCGCCGCGCAGTGCCACCGAGCCGCAGCCGATTGTCGATTTGCTCGCGCGCCGCGTTCCGCGCGAAAAAGCGTTTCAGTTTTTGCAGCAGTCGCGGCGGCCGGGCGTGCAACACATGCTGCAAAATCGCGCGCTGACAAATACCATTCTTTTTCCACCCGCCATGTCTTCTTCCGGGCAGGCGCTGGACGCAGCCATTCTTACGGCGGCGTTGCTTTATCAGGGAGATCATTACACGGCGACGTTCCGGGACGCATTCGAGTACTTGGCGATGCACGCGAACCGCGGCGCCGATCCCGGGCCGCTCGAATTGATTTATCTCGATCTGCTTTCGCTGGGGCGCCGGCTGGATTGGGTGTCGTTGACGGAACTGATGAAGTACGTGGACGACATTGCGACCCTACGGGATTTGGCGGAGGCGATGCGTGCGAAGGACGATGCAGTGGCGAACATTTATTCCGCGGTCGTGCTGTCGAGAAATGGGAATGGCGTGGCCAAGTACCTGACGCAGTTTTCCGAGACCGGTTTGAACGACCTGAGTTTTGCGCTGCGCAATGGCCGGGGCGCGGTTGAGTTGCTGTTGAAACAGCAGCAGCGCGTCTATTATGCCGGACTTCGCCAAAAGGTCGTGGGCTACGATCCGTTCGGCGCCTTTTTCTACCAAATGGTTCCGGCCGTGATTAATTCCCAGGTCGGCACGCTCTTTCTGAAATATTTGTTTCTCGGGCTGGGCGCTCTTTGTCTGACGCGAGCGATCGGATTTCTGACGGCTAGTCTCGAGCACCGATTCGGTATGCGCTTTGCGGCCGACTCGGTATTCGCGCTCGCCTTTGCTTTCGTCGTTGCGCTGTCGATTGAGCCGTTCATCGGCGCGCCGAGCCAAAACATTCTTCCCTTCCGCTTGCAGCTCCCAACCCTGGCGTCTGCGGCGACCGTCGCGAAAATGCAAATCATAACACAATCATATATGAACCAACTAAGCCTGACCTCACTGGTCGTGTTCTTCGTCCTCCAGGCGCTCATTTACGTCTGGTGCCTGACCAAACTCGCCGAAATCCGCCGCCAACCGGTGACTGCGCACATGAAGCTCAAGCTGCTCGAGAACGAAGATCAGCTCTTCGACGCCGGCCTTTACGTGGGCTTCGTCTGCTCGGTCATCTCGCTTATCCTTTTATCCATTGGCTTGGGCAAGATCTCGATGATGGCCTATGCTTCCACGGCTTTTGGCATCATCTTCGTCTCGGTGCTGAAGATTTTCCACGTTCGCCCCTTGCGCCGACGCTTGATTATGGAAAGTGAAACGCAATCATGAATCGATCCATCCTCATTATCATTTGCGACTTCCTGCTCGTGACGCTCGTCGCGTTTTCGACGTTCGAAGAACGCCCGGCAGAACAGGTTGAAGCGCGGGCCAGCGGGAATTACCCGAAACCGAGTGACCGCAGCCTGGAAGTCGTCGGCACGCTCAAGATGGCGCTCGAAGACGAAAAGCAGACGCGGGAGAAGTTGACGCAGGACTTGCGGACGCAAGAGCAGGCGGTCAGTGAGCGTGAGGAGAGGCTGAAGGAATACCAGGAAAACCTCCGGCGCACGGAGGAACAGGCGAAGCAGATCGAGCAGCAGCGTTCAGCACTGGCGCAGGAGGTGCAGGCGTCTCAGGTCAGTCTTAAGGAGTTTCAAACGCGCCTGACCGAGGCGAGCACGCAGAACGCAGTGTCGCAGGAAAAACTGGCGTCCCTTCAGGCCGATCTGAAAAGAAAGGAAGAAGAAACGGCGAAATTGCAGAGTAAGCTGAGCGAGACTGAGAAAGCGGCGCAGGCGACGCTGGCGGAGAAGCAACAAATCGCGACGCAGCTTCAGGTTTCCGAGGCAGAGAAGCGGCTGACGCGTGAGCAGATCAACGAATTGCGCGGGCAAGTGGTCACCGAGAAGCAGGAGAAGGCGAAGCTACAGGAAACGGCTTCGACACTGGCCACGAACATCACGACCCTGGCGCAAAAATCCACGGAACTGACTCAGGAGATTCGGGACAATCGCGCGCTCACGCCGAATACCATCTTCAACATATTCCTGACCAATCGCATTGTGACGCGCTTTGAAGCGACGCGCAGCGGGATTTTTGGTCACGCGGTGAGCAAAGACAAAACAAGCCAGGCGATTTTGTTTTCCGACGGCCCGCAGAGCTATGCGCTGTTTCACGTCGATGACACGCCGCTGACGATTTGGAATCCGGGCACCGACTGGGGCCGTCTCACGGCCGTGATGCAGAGGGGAAACGTTGCCTTCTCGGGCGTTCGACTATCGTTTCTCGCCCAGGACCCGCGCGTGGTGATCATTCCGATCGGCACTCCGCAGGCGAAGCAATATGGCGTGCAGATCTACAAGGCCGCGAGCGACCCGTTCAAATTCCAGGAGGCGGTAATCGTCGGCGCCAGTGAAGGCTACTTCGGTGAGTGCAAGTTCCAAGTCGATCCGACCACGCAGAATTACGTGAAGGTCGATCGCAGTTTGCTCAAGGGATTGTTCGGAAAGTTCAATCCATCCCGCGGGGATCTGGTGTTTACCAAGAGCGGTGACCTGCTGGGCATCATGGTGAATGGCGATTATTGCGCGGTGTTGAACAAAGTCCTGCCAACGAGGACGATTCAGCTTGGGAATGAAGTCGCGAGCCAGCAGACCGGCCAAATCCTGGCGCAGCTTTACGATCGCATTTATCAGATGCCGCCCAAGCTGCAGTAATCAGGGAAAGCGCACTCGCTGCTGCCCTCCATAGACATTCATCCGTTTGTCCCGGATGAACCCAACCAGCGTTTGCGCATTCGCGCGCGCAAATTCGACCGCCAGACTGGACGGCGCGGACACGGCGCAAACAATCGGAAGTCTCGCGGCGATGGATTTCTGGATAATCTCGAATGAGGCCCGTCCGCTGACCACGAGGATGTGCTCGTCGAACGGGAGCAGATCGTTCAACAACCCGAAGCCGATCACTTTGTCCACGGCGTTATGGCGTCCGATGTCTTCCCGAGCCACCACCAGCCCGCCGTCCTGGGTAAAAATGCCGGCCGCATGCAGGCCACCCGTCCGATCGAAGGTCGGCTGGGCGCGGCGCAAATGGTTTGGCAAATCCAGCAGCAGTTCCGCGCGCACGGATAAGCGTGAGCGAACCGGCTTGAACTTTTTGCGCAGCGCGCGGATGGATTCTTTGCCGCACACACCGCAACTTGATGAGATGAAGCCACGCCGCTTCAGTTGGTCGAGATGCACTGAAACGCCGGACGCCAGGAATACATCGATGCTGTTTCCAGCACGATTGCGCCGATTCAAACGGATTTCACGGAACGCCCCGCGTGATTTTACCAATCCTTCGGTAAACAAAAATCCCGCCGCCAGTTCATCGTCATTACCCGGCGTGCGCATCGTCACGGCAACGGGCTGAGTGTCGATGCGGATTTCCAGCGGCTCTTCCACGGCGAGTTCATCCACAGCGTGGGAGCGCACGGTGTTGTTCCAGCGGACAACTCTCTGCGCAGCCGTGTTCACACCGGGCGCTTTTCCACGCGCACTGTCGCGTTATAGTCCGGCACCCCTCCGAGCGAATCACGAACGTCGCGCGGGAGGATGACGTTGCCTTCGGGCCAATGGATTTGCAGGTTGCCCCGCGCAATCGGCGCGAGGAAGACGCGGCCCTCGTAGCGGCCACATCCGTTGATGAGGCTTACTCGATCGTCGCTCTTCAATCGTAAGGCCACCGCGTCCTCCGGATTCATCAACACCGAATCGCGGGCGGCGCCGTTGAGTGGATCGATCTCGGCGTAAATCAGCGTGTTGAACTGTTTCCCGCGCCGCGTCGAAACGATAAACACGCCGGGCACGCCGTCCTCAGCGCGTCGCGAACCGTGGGCGTCATCACCCGGCGCGGTGAGGACACCGCGCCCTGCCACCTCAGGCAATCTCACAACCCTGAAATGTGCTTTGCCATCGGCGGTCGGAAACTTTCCATCCGCGCACAAGTGCGGCCCGCCGTATTGAAATTGATCGCCGCCTTTCTTGAGGTGCTGAATGCCATCGTAGAACGGAACGACGCGCGCGATCTCAGCGCGGATTTGCTCTCCCGTTTCACAGCCGAGCAAGTGCGCGCGCGCCGGAAACGTGGCTTCAGCCAGTTCGCGAAGAATCCGCCACTCGGCTTTGGCTTCGCCCACCTGGCGTGGAATTTCCGGCGAAAGAATCACGCGCCGCTCGGTCGTCGTTTCGGTGCCGCCGCCTTCCTGCTCATAACGCGTCCTGGCCGGGAGGAGGAGAACTTCTTCGCACGGCTCGATGAACATCTGGTCCGTGAGAATAATGTCCTGATGGACGCGCAACGGCACGTTGCCCATCGCCGTCGTCACATAATCGGGATCGGGCAGCGTGCGAAGAAAATTTCCGCCCAGACAATAGAGCAAATCCAGTTCGCCACGCGCGCCGGCCTCGACCATTTCACACGCGGTTAATCCGTTCTCTTGCGGAATGGGGAAACCATACTGGGCTGCCAGTGCCGCCGCGTTCTCCGCGCTGATCGGTTTGCCGCCGGGAAACGCCGTGGAATAGGCGCCCATCTCGGCACCGCCTTGCACGCCAGAGTGACCGCGAATCGGCATCAGTCCGCACTTATCGCGACCGACATAACCGCGTGCGAGTCCGACGTTGAGAATAAGCGAAACGGCGTCGCCGCCGAAAGCGTGCTGCGTAATGCCCATACTCCAGACGAAGACGGCGTTCTTCGCCTCGTGCAACAAACGGGCGAACTCTTCCATGTCCGCGCGCGTGAGGCCGCTGGCGTGTTCCAATTCCGGAAAGTTGAAAGTTGCCAGTTGAGCGTTGAGCGATGGGAAATCCAGGGTGTGCTGCGAGATAAATTCGCTGTTGAGCCAGCCGCGCTCCACGAGAATCTTCAAGACTCCGTAGAGAAACGCGATGTCGCCGCCTTGTGAAACAGGAAACCAATAGTCGGTGATGTTCGTTCCAAAGAGCGCGCTCTTCGCACTCGACGGAACCCAATAGCGCTTCATGCCTGGCTCCAGGTACGGATTCACGAGCGCGACTTTCGTGCCGAGCTTCTTGGCCAGATGCAGGTATTTGGTCGTGACTGGCTGATCGTTTGCCGGATTCGCACCGAAGAAGACGATGAGATCGGTGCCCAGCCAATCCTTGTAACTGCACGTGCTCGCCGCGACGCCGATCGCATACTTCATCGCCCCCGTGCTGGGCGAGTGACAGAGGCGGGCGGCATTATCTACATTGTTTGTCCCGAGGAAGCGCGCCACCTTTTGCGCGACATAATAGACTTCGTTGGTAATTCCTCGCGCAGTGAGAAAGAACGCGATGCGCCTCGGTGTGCTCGCACGAATGCGCCTGGCGATACGCGCGTACGCGTCGTCCCAGGTGATTCGGCGAAACCCGTTCTCGCCGCGTTCGCGCAACATAGGGTAGGAAAGCCGGCCCAGTTCGCGCAGTTCCGCGTTGGAAAGAGATTTGAGATTCGAAATATCGGAAAGCCGGCGGGCATCCAACTCCGGCATGGTATTGAGCCGCAGCAAGTTCAGCCGCGTCATGCACAAATGCACGCCGTCGATTGTCCAGTCGTGAAAGCCGGCGACTCCGAGCGCACAGCCATCGCACACACCTTTGCTTAAGACTCGCCACGCGTAGCCGAGATTGTCGCGGTTCGCCCACGCGACACGCACCATATCGCGAAAGTGCTTCGGCTTGGTTTGTCCAATGCCAAACGGGCTGAACGCCTTCAAACGTTCACGCGCAAGGGGCTGCAGGCGACGGCTCATTTCGGCGATGATACCGAAGCGGCGGCCTTCTGCCACCATCAGACTTCAAAGCGACTGCTTTTCTCGCAAAAGCCACGCACTCCGATGGCGGGCGAAGGGGGAACTCAGCGGCTTTCGTTCAACTGTTGCCGCACCGTATCTCGCCCCTGCTGATTCAAGTCCTGCATGTCGCGAACCACTTTGTCGCTCACACCATGATCGCGCAGATACTTTTGACTCTCCGAACTCAGTTCGAAGACCTGTCCCGTCGATTGCAGGCGATTTAGCATTTCAGAATCGGAAAGACCGGCTTCACGCATTGCGACCACTTCATCCAGCGTAACGTAGCCGTCGCTGTTGACGTCGGCGGTGCGGGCATCGCGCGCTTGTTGAGCCGTGACCGGCGCCGTTTTGGCCCGCTGACCCGCGGCTTCAGCGTCGTCTTTGTTTTTTCCAATGATCTTGTCGCTATTGGCGCCCACGACGTAACCGCCTGCGGCACCCAGGACGCCACCGATAATAGCGCCCGCTCCGCGATGTTTCTCTCCACCGATGACCGCACCCGCTGCCGCGCCGCTCGCGCCGCCAATCACTGCTCCCTGCTGGCCTTTGGTCCCCGGAAGATTTTCGCAGCCAACGAATAGCGCTCCGCACAGAGCGATGGCTGCGCAATGAACTGAAATCTGTTTCCTCATAATGCCTCCTTTTCTTGCCAGGAAACTGCGTCAGGATGTGGGTTTGTCAACCGGCCAGTCCTTGGCCGCGCGAGCTGTTGGGCATCGAGGCGATTAGTATAGTCTTCACCCGGTCGCTGGCCTTTTTGGGAATGAGCGAGGGAGCGGCCACTTCACAAGAATCCTTGTTTGCGCAAATGGCCGGCGACCTCGGTGGGCGCGATGGAGAGGGCCTCGCTTTCCTTGTGGACGTCCAGTCCGATGAAGTGAATGATTTTGCTCATGGGTGTTCGGTTCCTTTCAATTGGTTTATTATTGCGGCCGAGCATATCGGACTCGACCCAACCGGTGGATAGGCTCGCGGCCCCGCGCCGCCCGGCAACCCACGTTACAACTGGAAGCAAACACCCGCTCACTTTCATCGCCGAGCCATAAGGGCCAGGTGGCTCAAGCGATGGACATCAGCGAACACATTATTTCTCTCGAAGTTAAATTCTTCACGGGAGAGGAGATTTCCCGCAACTGGTTCCTCCTGTTGTTAATGAATCTTTGCGCGGGAGGTTACCTTTGGCTTTGCTTCCGCATGCGATCAGCAGGTGTGGCACGCCGGGGCGTTTTCCCGTATTTCGTGATATTCGCTACAATCGAGAACTGGCTTCTAGTTTTTCTCTTTTCGCCTTCGCAGTCTGCAGTCTGGATCTTGTTATTCGCGCTTTTAGCTGCGCCCTTAATGCTCCTGGTGTGCTCTCTTGTTCTGACTGCGATGCCCGATAAATCATCGTACGATTGGATCGCACTCACGGCTGGCTACATCTATCCAGCAGTGTTGCTCTTTTTGTTCGTGACCGGGAAACTTCGACTCGCGACCTGACTATGAGCTGGCCAACCATGCGTTGCGCCCCTATGAGGGTTGTCAATCTCGCAGTCAGCGTTCCGCGCGTTCGCACTGGTCGGCGGGACGCCGACCAGTGCGGGCGAGCCGTCCGCGATCGCCGAAATGAACTGAAGCGTTCCGGCTCAGACAGACCCTAAGCTTCGCCGGCTGATCCGAAGCCACCACGAGCGGGTTCACCGGATGCTCCCAAACCACCGCGAGCAACCTTGAAAGCGTCTCTCCCAACCCGGGTCGGGGGAAGATGTTTTCCACTTTTCCAGCCAGTCAGCAACGAGGATGCTTCCGTCAATTTCTTTTCCATGTCGTGCACTTGCCGGACGCCCTCGGAGGCAGATTGCCTGGCTTCGTCGCGCTCCTGCTCCATGCGAGCCAACAGGGCATTGAAAGGTTCGATGTTGCTGCGCATTATCTCCAGCTCCGTCTCCCACTTCTTCTCAGCCACCTGGTGGGCTTCCGCTTGGGCGTTCAACTGGGCGACCAAATCCTGCTCACGCTGCTTAATTTCGGCCTGGGCAGCCTCTTGGTTCTCCTGCATTTGCCTGTGCAGGTTGGCTTCCATTTCCCGAAGAGCACGCGAACGGGCCTCGGCTGACTCAACCTCGCGGCGGCGCAGCTCCTGTTCATTCTGGGCCTGTAACTCGGCCCGGGCGTTGTCCAACTTCGCCTGCCATTGCTGGTCACGCTGGCGCGCCTTGGACTGGAAGAGTTCTTCCTTTTGCTGGATTTCGGACATCCAGCGTGATTCGGTGGCGCGGGCGCCGGCCTCGGCGTTGCGCTGCCACTCCTGCTCGCGTTCATGTAATTCCTGATCCCACTGCGCTTTCAACTCGGCCTGGCGAGCATCCAACTGCGATTGGAACTGCTGCTCACGCTGGCGCATCTTGATTTGGAAAATCTCTTCCTTCTGCTGCGCCTCATGACCGAGGCGGGTCTCGGCGGCCCGCACGCACGACTCAGCCTGCTTGTCCCATTCCTCCTCGCGGGCGCGCAAATCAGAGGCCCACTTATTCTGCAATTCGGTTTCCCGGGTCGCGGCCCTGGTGGTCAATTCCTGTTCGCGCTGCTTAAGCTTGGCGTGGAAAGTCAGTTCCTTTTGCTGTAATTCCTCTCTCAAGCGCGTTTCGGCTTCGCGCGATCGGGCGTCGAGCTGGCGTTCGAATTCCAACTCCTGCCGGCGCCGCTCCTGTTCAGTCTGCGTTTGCATTTCGCCCAGGCGAACCTCCGTCTGCGCCTGCAATTGCTGCTCTCTCTGTTTGAGCCGGATTTGCGCGGCGTCTTCCCGCTGCTGTATCTCCTGGTTCCAGCGTGCGTCCACGTCACGAGCGCGAGCCTCTAACTGGCGCTCAAGCTCGGTTTCGCGACGGCGGAAATCCTGTTCCACCTTGTTCTTCTCCTCCACCAGACGGGCGTCAAAGGCGAGGGACAACTCCTGCTCGCGCTGCTGCAATCGGTGTTCAAAGTCCTCATCATGCTGGCGCAATGTCTTTTCAAACTCTGATTGCTGCCGCTCCAAACGATGCTTCTCCTGCCGCGCCGCCTTCTCCGTTTCACGGGCCGCCTCGTCTTTGACTTGCGACAACTGGCGGGAAAACAAATCGGCCTGATGTTTCAACTGCGATTCCGCCGTATCACGGACGTGCAAGGCTTCCTTCAAATCATGCGCCAGCCGGGCGGATGTTTCCACCGCGGCCAGTTCGGCATCGGCCATCTGTCGGCGGATCTGGATGACCTGGGTTTTGCAGTCCTCAGAAATCTCCATCAATTTCTTGTGATGTTCTTGAATCAGAGCCGTGCGTTCCGCCTCGCTGGAGGCGCGCTGCTCATCCAGTTCCTGACGCAAATTGGTCAGGCGATCGGACCAGGCGTTTTGGCGCATTTGAATCTGGCGCTCGATTTCCGACTTCTGTAAATCGCGCAAGGCATCTTTCTCAATGATGGCCCGGTTGAGCGAATCAGCCATGCCGGAGAACTTGGCGACCCACTCGTCTTCCTTCTTCTGCAATTCCTCTTTGTGCCGGTCCTCGCTGTCCTTCAATTTCTCTTCGTGCTCGGCTGCGGCAGCATTGACGGCCCAGCGAGCAGCCTGCGCTTCCGCTTCCTTCTCGGCCTGTGCTTTTTCCGCGGCGGCATTCGCAACCGCCAGGGCCTCGTCACGAGCGGCAATCTCGGCGGACGCTTCGCCCGCCAGGCGTTCAGCGCGCAAAATCTTCTGGCGGCCCGCGCGAGTGTAGAGCCAATGCAAGCGGCGGCCGAGGAAGCCGAGGCGATGAGCGGGGCGCTGCTGCTCAGGCTTGAAAACGGTGGAGAAACCGATCTCCACCATCAAAGTCGGCAGGAATGCGACAATGAAAGCCAGCACCGGATAAACCCAGATCCGCACCATGCTGATCTGATCCGTCAGCACGTCGCCGCGCTCCTTGGCGCTGGCCTTGATTGACATGGTGCGCTCCCCAAACAGCAAGCCGCGCACGATTTCCACCGTGGTGGCGATGCGATGCACCTGAGTGTCCTTGATGGCGGCCTCCCGCGCCTCGTAAAACCCGTCCGCTTTCTTGCGGCTGGCATCCAATTCGGCGCGAACCGCCTCCAGTGGGCGCTGGCTCTTGAGCGTGTCTTCTTCCTTTTGAATGGCCGCCGCAAATGCCTGATCAATCTGCGTCGCTTCCGCCGCGCCCTCTTTCACCAACAGGGCCATGGCCGCCAGCAATTCTTCGCGCTTGCGATCCGTTTCCTCGCGCTTGCTGCCGGAACGACGATCAAAATCCTCGCGCAACTTGCGAGCATCGGCGTCCACCTGGGCCACGCTGTCGCGGCGCTTGTTGTTGACGGCGACCAATTCGGCTTCCTTGGCTTTGATCTGCGCCTCGAGCTCCGCGACCAAAGTTGGTTTGAGAATCTTGTTGGACTCGCGCTCCGGCGGCACACCGGGATCCACGGGCTCCTTCATCAACTGGCGCTTGAGAAAATTGGCGCTGTCGTACTCCGCTTTGTCCTTTTCGTAAGCCGTCTTCCGATTCGTGTAATCCGCCAGTTTCGCTTTATAGGCATTCTCGATGCGGGCTTCTTCCGCATTCCAGGTGGTCGCTCGCGACAACTCGGTTTCGCGGCGCGCGCGGAGATCGGTGATGGCTTTGTTAAGCTGTTCGGTGTCCGCCGTGAACTGCTGGATGAGTTTGGCCTGGCGGGCTTCCACTTCGGACAACTCCTTCTTCTGATAATCCGTCAGCGTGATGGCGTCCGTGCGCGTCGCGTCGTTGCGCTTCAGTGACTCCTCGAGTTCAGCCTTGGCCTTGGCTTGCTTCGCGGCCAGTTCGGCGAGCTTGCGATCGCGATCCGCCTTCTTCTCTTCGATAACGGCTTTGACTCCGCCTTCATCTTTAATCTGATTGGACAACTCGGCATTGAGCTGGACGATTTTGATTTCCTCGGCCGCGGCCTTCTCAAGGAACTGGCTCGCGGGCGTCATGGCCGTGCTCATTTCATAGACGGCCATGTCCTTGACCAATTGGAACGTCAGCAAACAAATCAGAGGCAACCCCACGATCAGCATCCACGCCTTTTGCCGGCCTTCACGAGAAGCGGTCCAAATGGCCAAC
>Ga0190265_10001844_pt1 | contig 13963 bp, 13 predicted proteins | sample Popmic124T_FD_133135 | JGI IMG/M metagenome (GOLD analysis project Ga0190265, IMG submission 133135) | Populus adjacent soil microbial communities from riparian zone of Indian Creek, Utah, USA - 124 T | ecosystem: Environmental > Terrestrial > Soil > Riparian zone | place: USA: Utah | collected...
CTGCTATGTCCACCGACGGTCCGGTCGCCATCGGGAGTGCCGGTCGACGCCACCTGGCCACCGGCGTCGTGGAGGGCACTGACCCACTGCTGCCGTTCGGCACGCACGCGCCGGCCATGGTGCTCGCGCTGACGTCGATGCCAGAGGCGCCCGAGCTGTACGTCAACAGCTCCGTCGACGCGGGCACGCTGGAGGTCGCGGCATTCGAGCCGCTTGTCGGGTGTCACGGCGGTCTTGGCGGCTGGCAGGACCGAGGCTTCGTACTCGCGTCACCCCAGCTCCTGTCCCCATCAGAGCCCATCGTCGGCGGTGACGAGCTGCATCGACACCTGGTCGGCATCCTCGACTCGCTGGGGCACCGTACCGAGCTCGCAAAGGTCAGCCGATGAACCAGTCCCGCACGTTGTCACTGCTCGTCGGTGCCGCAGCCATCGTGATCCTGGTGGCTGGTCTGCGAGCCGCCGCGGGCATCGTCGGTCCGGTGGTGCTGGCCCTGGCGCTCACGATCCTGTTCCATCCGGTCCGGGTGCGGCTCGAGCGTCGAATGCCGTCGTGGGCGGCGTCCATCCTGGTACTCCTCAGCGCCTACCTGCTGATTATCGTGTTCGCCTTCGCCCTGGTGGTGTCGGTGGGGCGGCTGGCCACGCTGATAGCGGACTACGACACCCAGGCCGCCGACATGACGGCGAACATCCATGACTCGCTCGCCGACTTGGGAGTTGGTTCCGACCAGGCCGAGGGGGTGGCAGGAGCCCTGGACGTCACCCGGCTGCTCGACCTGGCGACGTCGGTTCTCTCCGGCATCCTGTCGGCGCTCTCGGGTCTTCTCTTCATCGGGACCCTGCTGCTCTTCATGGCCTTCGACTCGGCCAAGGCCGGCCGCCTGGCCGAGGGCGTCCGCGCGCACCGTCCCCACCTCGTCGAAGGCCTGGGCTCCTTCGCGCACGGCACCCGCAACTACCTCGGGGTCTCGGCCGTGTTCGGGCTGATCGTTGCGGTCATCGACACGGCCGTGCTGTATGCGATCGGGATACCAGGCGCCCTCATTTGGGGAGTGCTGGCCTTTGTCACGAACTTCATCCCGAACATCGGCTTCGTCATCGGGGTGATCCCGCCGGCGCTGATCGGCCTCTTGGAGGGCGGGGCCGACCTGATGATCGCTGTGATCGTGCTCTATTCGGTCATCAACGCGGTCATCCAGTCCATCATCCAACCCCGCTTCGTGGGCGACGCCGTTGGCCTGTCCACGACGCTGACCTTCCTCTCGCTCGTCTTCTGGACCTGGGTCCTCGGCCCACTGGGGGCGCTGCTCGCCGTTCCGATGACGCTGTTCTTCCGGGCGATCCTGGTCGAGGCGGACCCGGCGGCCGACTGGATGCGCCCACTGATCAGCGGGGATCCGGTCGACGAACCGGTCGCCGAGGGCTCATGAGGCGGCTCGGACCCTCCTGGATGAGGCCGGTGCTGAGCTTCATCGGACTGCTGGTCGCCTATTACGCCTTTCCCCTGCGGCTCGACTCGGCGCCGGCGACCGCGGCGAGTGTGATCCTCACCGCGCTGGGGCTAGCGCTGCTCGGCTGGACCCTGGCGTCCGAACTGTTCCATCTGCGCCGCGGTGGAGAGACGCGTAGCACCCGAGTCCTGATCATCCTGCTCATTCTGCTGGTGATGACGTTCTCGCTCGTGTTTTTCCTCATGAACAAGGTGGACAGTGACCAGATCGCCGGCATGAGCACCCGGACCGACGCCCTCTACTTCACCTTGGCCACGATGGCCACGGTCGGTTACGGCGACGTCCACGCCGAGGGTCAGGTGGCAAGAGGGCTGGTGTGTGGACTCATCGTCTTCAACATCGTGGTGGTCGCCTCGCTCTACCGGGAGCACACCAATCGCAGGGGCAACGCCCGGTGAGCATCGCGGTCACCTGGCTAGGGCACTCCACCGTCGTACTGGACATCGACGGTGTTCGCATCGTCGCCGATCCGCTCCTACAACGACACAACGGCCTTCTGATCAGGCGCGGACGTCGGCCCGACCGAGCCGCTTGGGCCGGGGCCAGCGCGGCTCTGCTGTCCCATCTCCATCATGACCACGCGGAAGTGGCTTCCCTGCGGTTGCTGGGTGACGTGCCGGTCCTCACGGCCCAGCCCAACGCACGGTGGGCCACCCGCAAGGGGTTCAACGGTCACGGCCTGCAGCCCGACGAATGGAAGCCCATCTCGGGGAGCGAGGTGGAGATCAGGCTCGCGCCGGCAGTGCACGCCGCCAGGCCGATGCCGCATCGGCCCAACGCCGCCAACGGGCACCTGGTGCGCGGACCCTCCGGAATCGTGTGGCTGGCCGGCGACACCGAGCTCTTCGACCGGATGGAGGAGCTGCCGGAGCTGGCAGGTGGCGTCATCGACCTTGCACTCATCCCGGTCGGCGGCTGGGGCCCTCGGCTGTCGCCCGGACACCTCGGTCCCGCCGAAGCCTCGGTCGCGTGCCGCCTCGCCGGCGCCCGCTGCGCGATCCCGGTGCACTGGGGGACCCTGCACCCGCCCGCCGTCCAGGCGTGGCCGGGCGGGTGGATGGACACGCCTGGGCCGAGGTTTGCCGAGGCGCTCCCCCAGGAGGCGCCGGCCAGTAGGCCGGTCGTCCTCGGTCTCGGCGAGTCGTACACGCTCCCTGCCGCACAGGGCTGAGTCGACCAGGCGGCGTCGCTGCCTCACTCGCGGCGGGGGAGGTACCTTCCCAGGCCCGCGGTGACACTGAGCCGCATGACCGGAGCACCAGGTGTCGATGATCCCGTGAGCGGACAGATCGCGAACTACCGAAACGTCCGAGAACAGGTCGAGCGCAGCATCCTGCCGCTGGCCACCTCCGTCGATGGGTGGACCTTCGAGATCCAGGCCTCGCTCCACCACCTCACACTGAAGCGCGGGTACTACGTGGCCCTCGAGACCGAGTCGGGTGTCCGCCTCGGCCAGGTGACTGACGTCTCGATGCACTCCGAACGCGTTGACATGCCGGGCGCGTCCGGTTCCTCCTCCGGGGTGTTGGTGCGCGTCGCGGTCGGCACCGGTCTGATGCTCGATGCCGAGGGGATCCCGTTCCATGACGCCTCGGTGCGAGTGGCGCGGCCGGAGGAGGTCTCCGGATGGTTCGCGATGACTGGCCACAACCGCGCACTGCTCACCATCGGAGAGCTGGCGGCGGCTCCGGGCGTATCGGCGACGCTCGACAGCGGAGGCTTCAACCGACACACGTTCATGTGCGGACAGTCCGGCTCCGGCAAGACCTACTCCCTGGGCCTACTGCTGGAACGGATACTGGCTGAGACATCGATCCGGGTCGTGATCCTCGACCCGAACTCCGACTACGGCGGACTTCGGCGCCTTCGCGAGGACGCCGACCCGGACCTGGCCGAGAGATACCGCCCGGTCCTCGACCAAGTTGCCGTGTGGGGCGGGGATCCGGACGCGGAGAACCCGCTGCGGCTGCGGTTCGCCGAGCTCAGCACGGCCGCCCAGGGCGCCATCCTCGACATTGATCCGGTCGGTGATCGTGAGGAGTTCGCGGCGCTCGCCGACCTGCTTCGGGCGGCCGAGCAGGGCGGGCCACTGATCACCGAACCCGACCAGCTGCTGAAAGCGGAGTCGGAGGGCCCACGCAGGCTAGGGATGCGAGCGGCAAACCTGGGTGTCTTCGACTGGTCGGTCTGGAGCACGGAGCATCCGTCGATCCTGCAGGAGCTGCGGAATCCGACGAGACGCTGCGTCGTCGTGGACCTGGGGTCTCTGGAAACCGTTCAGGAGCAGCGGGTGGTCGCCGAGGCGGTCCTATCCACCCTGTGGGAGCTGCGGAGATCCCGCGAGCCGTGTCTGGTCGTCATCGACGAGGCACACAACGTGTGCGCCGCCGAACCGGAGGATCCACTGACCGGCCTCGCGACGGGGACGACGGTCCAGATCGCCGCCGAGGGCCGCAAGTTCGGTCTGTACCTGCTCGTCTCGACCCAGCGTCCGAACAAGGTGCATCAGAACGTGGTCTCGCAGTGCGACAACCTCCTCCTGATGAGGATGAACTCGCAGGCAGACCTGGCCGATCTCACCTCTGTCTTCTCGTTCGTCCCGCCCGGGTTGGTAGCCGGGGCTGCGGCATTCCGGATGGGTCAGGCACTCGTGGGCGGCAAGTTCTTCCCCCAGGCGGGCTACGTGGTGATGGGAGCCCGGGTCACTCAGGAGGGCGGCGCCGACATCCCGACGACCTGGGCACGCCCCGTGGTCTAGACAGACACTCACAGGGCTCCCTCGGCATTGACCGAACTTGGCCTAATCTGAAGGCCTCGGCCCAGACCCCGCCGGCATTCTCCGATGCGCGCGCGAGCACTCGGCGGGGGAGGGGTGAAGACGGTGATCGAGGACCATGCCGGACCGATCGACGCGGATGACGCGTTGAGTCGGTCGGTCGATCCGTTCCTCGAGGCGAAGCTCCATCACCCCCTGGTCCGGGAGGACTGGGTCGACCGGGCGCGTTTGCGCATCCAACTCGACGACGCGAGCAAGCGGCCGGTGGTGCTCATCTCGGCAGCCGCTGGCTATGGCAAGACCACGTTGGTGGCCCAGTGGCTTGCCGGTGGGCAGTCCGAGCGGCGCGCGGCCTGGGTCTCGCTGGACGCCGGTGACAACGACCCGGGACGACTCTGGACGCACATCTGCACCGCCCTCGAACGGGCCGGATGCGTCATGGACGGGGGTGCGGCCGATCGCCTCGTCTCCGCCAACATCAACGGCCTGCGCGAGCGGGTGCTCCCCGGCATCGTGAACGCGTTGGCAGCCGTGCCGGACGACATCTTCATCCTGCTCGACGACTTCCACTTCGTCTCCGACGCGAAATGCCACGGCCAGGTCGAGTTCCTCATCGAGAACCTCCCCGCCCGCGCGCACCTTGTGATCATCACCCGGGCAGACCCCGGACTACGTCTCGGCCGGCTCCGGGCGTCCGGAAGCGTCGCGGAGATCCGGGCGCGCGACCTCAGCTTCGACGACCTCGAGGCCTCCCAGATGATGGCGCTGGAGCAGGTGCCGCTCTCGAGCGAGGGCGTCACCCGGCTGGTCGAGCGCACCGAAGGATGGCCGGCCGGCATCTACCTGGCTCGCTTGTGGCTCGCAGAGAAGACCGATCCTGACGAAGCCGTCCGTCAGTTCAGCGGAGGCAACCGGTTCATCGGGGACTACCTGACAGAGGAGGTGCTGAGCCAACACGCGCCGGAGACCCGGGAGTTCATCGTCACCATGTCGTTCCTCGAGCGGTTCTCGGCGCAACTCTGCGACTTCGTCCGACAGACCACTGGCTCTGCGGCCATCCTCCACGAGCTGGAACGCAGCAACCTCTTCCTGATCCCCCTCGACGAGGATCGGCAATGGTTCCGGTTCCACCATCTGTTCGCGGCCGTCGCGACTGGCGAGCTCGAGGCCGATCATCCCGACCGCATCCCGGAGCTGCACGCGCGGGCTGCGCAGTGGTTCCGCGACCACGACCACATTGAGGACGCCGTTCATCATTTCCTCGCCGGCGGTGACACGGCAGGTGCCTCCGCACTCGTCCAGATGCACTGGATGTCGTACGTCGATGCGGGACGCGCGGCGACCGTTCGCGGGTGGCTCGACGCACTGGGCACCACGCCGACGGCGGCGGACCCGGCATCGGCTGTGACGGCCGCGTGGGTTGCAGCACTCTTCGGGGACACAGAAAACCTGACCCACCTGCTGATGGAGCTCGACGAAGTCCGGGACTACGGCCCGCTGCCGGATGGCGCCCGGTCGGTGGAATCAGCGATTGCGATGATCAAGGGACTCTTCGGCTACGGCGGGCCGACCGAGATGGCGCATAGCGCGCGGCGTGCGGTGGAGCTCGAGACCGATGGCCGCTCGCCCTACTACGCGTTGGCGAGGTTGGCCCTGGGCCACACTGCGTACGTTGCGGGCGACCTCGACGCGGCCGCAAGCCTGCTGACAACGGCGGCCTACAACGAGGTCGCCCCTGACTTGATCCAGATCCTGAGCCTGGCGACCCTGTCGCTGGTGGAGGCGGAGCGCGGACGCCAGCAGCAAAGCGGCCTCCTGGCTCGGGCGGCGATGCGGATCGTCGACGAGAAGCGGCTCCGTTCGATGCCTCACGCCTCATTGGCGTTCACGGCCCTGGGCCAGGCGCAGGCCGCGGACGGAAATCTGGAGGCCGCCATGGACTCCCTGGAGGAGGGTTTGCTCCTCCGCCGACCCCAGCCCGAGCAAGGACCATGGTCGGTGCTGCATCATCTCCTGGCCACGGCCCGGGTCGCCATTGCGTCCGGTCGGCTCGCCCAGGCACAGGAGCTGGCCGATGCGGCGGCTGAGAGGGTGACGCGGTTCCCCGACGGCATGGGGGAGATGGCCTCCAGGCTCGATGCCATCCAGGGAGCACTACGCGAGCGCCTCACGGAGCCGGATCTCGAGGCTCCGCTGACCGGCCGCGAGCTCGACGTACTGCGGCTGCTGCAGGGCTCCCTGAGTCTTCACGACATCGGGCGCGAGCTCTTCCTCTCCGCCAACACGGTCAAGACCCACACCAACGCCGTCTACCGGAAGCTGGGCGCACATTCACGAGCGGAGGCTGTCCGACTGGCACGCGAGAGCCGGCTGATCTAGACCACCCGGGTGAGATACCCCCGGGGGTGAGGCGATCTCACCCGCTCCCGCTCCTGAATATGTGTGCCACATGGGGACCACCTCTCCAGGAAGAGGGTGTCCATGACGCTCACAGTTGTTGCCCCGTCCTCATCCCGTCTCCCGACCGTGCTCTCTGCGCTGGCCGAGGCGCGAACTCGAGGCGAGTCCACGGCCGGCCTGGAGCTGGCGGCGCGAGCCGAGGAGTTGCTCGCGCGACCCCATGCCGGCCAGAGGGGGAACCTCGACGGTCTGGCGACTGCTCTCGACGCCCACATCGGTGCCCTCGAGGTCAACCAGGGCCGGCTCGATCACGCTGTCTTCCGGCTCGCGCACGGCGCCGAGAGTCCCGTTGCCGCCCCGGCCCATCGGGCCGCCCTCGCCGACTGCGCCGGGCAGCTGGCGCTGATTGAAGCGTTCCGCGGCAATCTCGAGCTGGCCACCCGCCATGGCGGAGTCGCCCGGGCGATCCAGGACATGGATGGCTCAGCGGAAACCGGGGGCGAGCACGCGCTGCTCGCCAGTGCCTGGGTCCACCTCGAGCGGGGTAAGGACGCGGAGGCACGCGAGCAGGTCGAACGTCTGCCGCACGCCCTCCCGGGGACTCGCGAACCGTGGCTGGTGACCGCGCGCCTGGTCGCCGAGGCCAGGCTGCTCACTGTCGAAGGCCGTCCCGACTCCGCTCTTCGCCTACTAGCCGGATGGAAAGTCGCGTTGAGCACCGGCGATGGAGGTTGGCTCGACGAGCTCGTCGCGATCGCATCAGCAGAGGCGCTGATCGCGGCGGGCGAACCGGACCGCGCGCTCGCCTTGCTGACTCCGGTACCGCAACGCACCGCGGTGGAGGTCGGAGTGCTGTCGGCGATCGCCCGGCGTGACATCGGCGATCTCCGAGGTGCCGGCGCGGCGCTCGCGGCGGCATCGGTCGGCATCGCGGCAAGCCCCCTGGGATTCCAGGTCCAGGCGTGGGTGCTCGAGGCACAGCTTGCGCAAGGAGACGGGCGCAGCGACCGGGCACGTCTGCTCGTCGGTCGCGCCCTGAGAGCGGCTGCGGCGGAGGAGCTTCGGCGTCCCCTGGCGAACGAACGAGTCTGGCTACGGACCTTTGTGGAACGTGATCCGACGCTGAAGTGGGAACATCGCACATTCGTGGCCTCGCTCCGCGCCGGTAGTGTGCCGGCCCCGACGAGGGCCGCGGTGGACGGGTCCCCTGACGGGTTGATCGAGACCCTCACCCAACGTGAGACACAAGTGCTCGAGCTGCTGGCCGAGATGTACTCCACGGAGGAGATCGCCGAAGAGCTGTTCCTGTCGGTGAACACCGTCAAGACGCACATCAAGGGCCTCTTCCGGAAGCTCGACGTCAACCGTCGCAACGCAGCAGTGCGAAGAGGTCGTGAGCTGGGCCTCTGCTAAGGGCTCGTTTCTGGGTCAGTACGGCGCGAGGTCCGGCGACCCGGACGCGGCCACCCTCCGCACCCGGTCTACGGCCAACCCTGCGGCCGAGCAGCGCGACAGGAAGGCGTTCAGCTCATGTGGGCTGACCTCACCCCGGGCAATCTGGCGCTCGGCAACCAGCCGGTGCGACCAGCCCAGATAGCCCAGCAGCTTGTCGCCGAGCTCGCCGCTGACCCACACCTCGTAGTAGCGATGAGCCGCTCCCGACTCGCGCCCGGAAGCCTCTGCCTTGGCGTCCGGAGGTTCCGCACCGGCGTGGATCTCGGTCAGGACCAGGCCCGTCGACCTGAGCCGATCCAGGAGAGTATCCAGCTCGCCGACGTCCCGCACGTACCGGAACAGGACGGTCTGTGACCGGACGGTTTGCACGGCCATGCCCGTGCTGCGATCCCGCACCGACGCGGGCATCGGCCCGCGCAGGCTGACCTCGTACGTCGCCACCTGGTAGAGGTTTCCCCATTGTGTGCTGGACATTCGCCCACATTGCGGCACCGGGCTCGGGTGGGCATCACCCGAGCCGGGTGACCGGCTCAGGGCTCGGTGACGGGGGAGAGCTTCCCGTGCACGACGGTCGCGGCCACCACCGCCAGGATCACGACCGGCATCTGGCTGGTAGCCGCATCACCCAGCAGGAGGACGACAAGGAGGGCACCGGTAACGGGAAGGCCGACGACGGCCACTCCCGCCGCCATCCCGACGGCCAGGCAGGGCACGAGAGCGGTTCCTGGTAGCACGGAGTACGCCAGCACTCCGGCCGCCGCCCCGAGGAAGATCGCAGGGAAGACCGGACCGCCCCGGAACGCCCCCAGACACACTCCGTACGCGATCCCCTTGCAGAGCAAGAGCATGACCAAGGCGCCGGCCGACCAGGCGCCAGGGTTCGACGCGAGCGTGCCCAGGGCGGACTGGCCGGAGAGCGCGACCTCGGCGGGGGAGTGATCCGTCGCCAGGGCATAGACGGCAGCGCTGGCACCCGCGACCAGCCCGGCGCCGACCGTGGCGGCCACGATCCGGCCTTCCACCCAAGCCGCGGTTCGGCGACCCAGGACGAAGACCGCCCACGTCCCCAATGCCACAGTGACGGCGATGGGCAGGGCCCACAGCACATCGGCAACCTTGAGCTGCGCCGCTTCGAGGTTCGGGATCGCCAGCTCACCGATCTCCAAACCACTCCAGCGTCCCAGCCCGGTGAACACGAGGGCGCCCACGCCGCTCGACACCAGGCACGGCAGGACGACCAGCATCGTCTGGCGGCGGCCCAACCCCATCACCTCGAGGAAGATGACCGCGGCGATCAGCGGATTGCCGAAGATGGCAGAGATGGCGGCGGCTGAACCTGCTGCGGCGATGACGACACTGGTCTCACCCCTGTTCAGCTGACTGACGCGTCGTACCGAGAGCAGCGCCAGCCCGCCACCAATGGCGATGAGGGGTGCCTCGGGACCCACTACCGCGCCCAGCACGAGGCCGGCGCCTGCAGCCAGGACCACGCCCGGTACGACGCTCGGCGGGCTCGCCCCGGTGGCCAGACCCAGCGCGGGAACGTGACCCCCGTGCCCAGGAAGGTGCCGGACGGTCAGGCCGACGAGGAGTCCGGCGATGCCGAGGGTGCCGATCGCCCACCACGCGGGGAGGGCGTCGTAGCCCAAGGCATCGGGGAGCGCATGCCATACCTGGTGTTCGAGCTCGTGCACCGCCACCAGGAAGCCGAAGGCAGCCAGCGACAGCGGCACCCCGATCAGCGCCGCGAAAAGGAGCAGGCCCAGGTAGCCGCGGCTGTGCATCACCACGCCAGCGGCCCCCGCCGCCGAAGTGGGCTGCTGCATCTCGCTCATGGCTACTGGAGAGCGGCGGTCAGCCGCATCACGTTGTCGAGGTACTTCTTGCGGCCCGGGCGCTGGTCCCACTCCTCCAGGGTCAGTGTTCGTGACAGCGCACGGTAGTTGTCCTCGACCGCACGCACGCGGGCCACTACGGGCGGGCCGAGCAGCATCAGAGAGATCTCGTAGTTCAGCGCGAAGGAACGCAGGTCCATGTTGCTCGAGCAGATGACCGCGACTTGATCGTCGACCGTGAAGTGCTTGGAGTGCAGGACGTACGGCTCCGGGTAGAGCTGGATGGTGACTCCTGCCTCGAGCAGCGCGCGGTAGTACGACGCCTGCGCGTGCCCGACCATGAACTGGTCGGACTGCTCGCTCACGAACAGCTCGACCTCGACTCCGCGCTGGGCGGCTGTGGTCACGGCGTACAGCAACGACTCGTCGGGAACGAAGTAGGGGCTGGTGATCGAGAGGCGCCGGTGCGCCCCGTAGATGAGCGTCGTGAACATGCGCAGGTTGTTCTCGGCGTGGTAGCCGGGACCACTCGGCACCAGCTGGCACGGCACCGTCCGTAGTACGCCGGCGCCCGCGATGTCCGGCGCCGGGTGCACCGACACCGGGAGCGCGTCGCCGGTCTCGGTGAACCAGTCGCTGGCGAACACGGCGTCGAGCGCCGCCACCACCGGGCCCCGGAGCCGCACCATCAGCTCAACCCACTTGCGCCCGGCGGCATGGTTCTTCGGCTTGTTGTACCCGGGCTCGATCAGGTTCTGTGACCCAGTGAAGCCGAGTCGGCCGTCCACGACGACCAGCTTGCGGTGGTTGCGCAGGTCGGGTCGACGGACCCGGCCCCTGCGAAGCTCCACCGGGAGCATCCGATGCCACTGGATCTCCGTTGCCTCGAGCTTCGTGAGCATGTCCTTGTAGCCGGGAATGCCGCGCGAGCCGAGATGGTCGAAGAGCAGGCGCACCGTCACACCGCGCTGGGTCGCGTCGACCATGGCCGCGAACATCGGCTCGGTCATCTCGTCCCACGCGGTGATGTAGAACTCGACGTTGACGAAGTGCTCGGCATTCGAGATTGCCGCGGTCATCGCCGCGATCGACTCCTGGTAGTCCTCGAACAGCTCGACGTCGTTGTCCGACTGCAGGGGAAGTGCGCCCAGCCGGTGGTTGAGCCGAGTCACCGAGACGACGTACGGCGGTTGCCCGCTGTCCTCCGCGAGCGAGGGGGCGTTCCGGGCGGCCTCCAGGATTCGGTTGTGCGCCTCTTGCTGCCGGGCGTATCGCTTTTTCTCGAGCCGGGTCCGTCCGAACATGGCGAAGGCGATCAGCCCGAGCAACGGACTCAGCAGCACAGCCAGTAGCCACGCCATGCCCGTGGCGGGCTTCCGGCCGCCGGGGATGATCCCCAGCGCGGCGATGCGGATCGTCAGGCCCGTAGCGACGACGACGATGCCCGCCAGGGCCGCCAGGACGGTCCAGTCCTCAGTGAACACAAAGATCCCCGACGGCGCGGCTGTCAGGCCTGCTGCTTCTCGACGACCCTGATCAGCACGAACGACATCAGGGTCGACAGCAGCGAGATCAGGCAGGCAGCGACGATGGCGGCGAGGAAGCCACCCACCTCCAGGTTGTCCGACAGCCCTGCGGTGGCGGCGAGCAGGACGCCGTTCACGACGAGGGCGAAGAGCCCGAACGTGATCAGGTTGAGGGGCAGGGACAAGAAGCGGAGAACTGTCCCCAGGATGGCGTTGACGATCCCGAAGAGCAGCGCCACACCCAGGAGCGCGACGACTCCACCGTCAATCTCGACCGAAGGCACGATGGCAGCGGCGATCGCGATGGCAGCGGCGGTCACGAGCCAGGCGACGAGCAACGGCTTCCACATGCGGGGCTCCTCGTATTCGTGCGGCGACTTCCGGTCCAACATAGGGCCCGAGGTCGGGCGCGGCATTCACCTCGCGCGGGTGAGTATCACCTACACGAGGTGCTCGCCGTCAGGCTCGTCGTCGTCGTCGGTGTCGAGGCTCCACGAGAGCTGGAACTCGATCGCCTCCTGCCCCTCTTCTCGCTCGTGCTCCACCGAGAACACCGCACGAGCTGGCACTCGGATCCGTTCTCCGGCGATCTGGATCCGGAACGGCTGCTCCTTCTCGAGGGCGTCTGCCAGGCGACGGAGCTTGGCCACCACGTCCTCAGTCGCGTAGATGCGCTCTACGTCGCGATCGGCTTTGGCCATGTCAGCTCGCGAGGATCTTGGCTTTTTGCGCCTCGAACTCGGCATCGGTCAGGATGCCGGCGTTCTTCAGCTCCGCCAGGTCCTTGAGCTGGTCGACCACGCTGGCGACGGGTGCAGCAGGGGCGGCGGGCGGTGGCGCGGCGGCTGCCATCTGGGCCTGGTAAGCCTGGTTCTGCGCGGCGTAGGTTGCCGCATCCTGTTCGGCGAACCTGGCCGCCTGACGGCGCTGGACCCGCCCGCTCACCGCGCTGGCGGTGCCGGCGACGACCGCAGTCCTGGCGACTCCTCGCAACAGTCCCATTTCAATCTCCTGACGTGTTGACGAGATCGGCGTCGCCGGCTTCCGCGGCGTCCAAGGCGTTGGTGACGTCCTGCGTCGCAAGCCGCGCGCTGGCAACCAGCTTCCCGCCGGACTCCCACGCGGCGACGATGAAAGGAATCGACCACAGGTTCTCGTAGACGATCAGGACCGCCAGGGTGCCCGGCTCCATAGCGTTGGCGGCCTCTTCCACGTCGTCATCGTCGAGCAGGCCGGACATCGCCCACGCAAGGTCCTTATAGCTGCCCAGCTCGGGCACGTCCGACGCACTCAGGTCGACTCGATAGGTCCCGCCAGCGGGGTCTTTGCCGACGACCATCACGTCGTAGATGCTGATGATGCCGCGCTCCACGAGCTCGGCGAGCGCCTCGGCGCCACCTCCCGTCAGCTTGTCGCCCGGAAACTCGATGAGCACGAAGTCCACCGGGCCACGCAGTTCCGTCTCGGAACTCGTCATCTCTTCCTCCATCGCCTCGCGGGTCGTCGAACTCGATCAGTTTCTTCCTGAGCCCGCCTCGTGCGGATCACCCGCCGTAGGTGAGTCAACGGCTTCCTTCTCAGGAGCGGTCGCAAGGAGCTCCAGCAGCACCAGGACGACGACGGTGGTGATCACGACCCGCAACGCGGTTTGCGAAGTGGGGTGGTCGACCGAGATGTACAGGACGGCTGCGAGGACCAGGACCGCGACCCGGATCGGCGCCCGGTAGGTCCCTAGGGCCACGCCGAACGCGCCTGTGTTGAGTCCGGCCTTCGAGGTGCCGGAGCGCATCGCGTCGATCGTCCGCACGATGCCCCTCCGGGTGGCAGCCCCGGGCCCGGAGCGCGAGCTGAGCCACGCTCCGATGGCGACGGCCAGGGCCACGATGCCCAGTCCGCGAAGGGCCAGCCTGATGAACGACACCAGCTGGTCGTAGACCACGCCGGCCGCGGCTTGGGACGAGCTGGCCGGCAACGCGTCGAGGTAGATGGGCCGGATCACGTTGAGGGCGGCTCCGAGGAGGAGCATCGAGCCCGCTACGGCCATGCCGGCGGCGAAGATGACGCGTCGTCGGTCTCTGGCCACGTAGACCGCAAGGGCGAGCAGGGCCAGACCGATGATCGGCAGCCAGGTCGAGAGATCGTCGAGGAACCCGAGCAGGTTCTGCAACGTGGACAGGTCGTCGGACTGGAGGATCGTGAACGTCGGGTTGACCTCGGGGATGCGGTCGGCGATCCCGAAGCCCGCCTCGGAGAGCTGGCCCTTGACCGCCTCGATGATCGTTGCGAGGCCTACCGTCACCTCACCGTCGTTGATGACGATCGCATCACCCTTGCCGGTCAGGGCAGCCACCAGCTGGGAGTGCGCCTCGCGGTTCGCCTCCACCCAGGCGGTCTCGAACGAGTCGGATCGGACCAGGTCATGGATCTTGTCCGACACGAAGTTCTCGATTGCGGAGGC
>Ga0190265_10001845_pt1 | contig 13959 bp, 12 predicted proteins | sample Popmic124T_FD_133135 | JGI IMG/M metagenome (GOLD analysis project Ga0190265, IMG submission 133135) | Populus adjacent soil microbial communities from riparian zone of Indian Creek, Utah, USA - 124 T | ecosystem: Environmental > Terrestrial > Soil > Riparian zone | place: USA: Utah | collected...
CGACGAAGCAGTCGACCTCCTCACCGGAGACGCCGGCAAGGTGCTGCTGGTGCCTGGAAAGAGCTGACCGACGCCGAGGGGGGACAGCCCTCAGGGCGGCCCCGCGCTGGCACCCCGGCGGGCTCGCCCCCCGGAACATCGGGCTCGACGAACCTCATTCAGGTGCACCGCCTCTGGGTGAGGAGGACCACGCCTGAGTGATGAGGAAGCGGTGCCTTTGGTTCGGCGTGATGCCTGGCCGCCGCGGTCGGCACAGCCGTAGACGGCGACTGATCCCTGATCCACGCCCACCCCTCCCAGAACGAGGCGTTCGGCGAGGCCCACCTGGCCCTGGCCGGCAAACCTCTCGACTCGCACAGCTGACCCGCCCCGACCCCGCCGCCCTCACGTCTGCAGCGACGCAGCCCGCCGGAAGAGGAGACCGAGCCGCCATGGCCTTCACCGTCGACGAGCGACTGGCCCGACAGCCGAGGAAGGGATCGCAGAAATGACGATCTCACCGCTGGTCTGGGTGGTCACGCTCGGGGGCATCGCGCTGGTGTTCGTACTCGACTTCGTCATCATGGGTCGTAAGGCGAAGGTGGTCGGGATACGGGAGGCCAGCCTGTCAGTGGCGTTTTACGTAGCCCTGGCGGTGGCTTTCGGTTTCGGCATCTGGTTCACGGCCGGGTCGCAGTACGGATTCGAGTTCTTCGCCGGCTACATCACAGAGCTCAGCCTGTCGGTGGACAACCTGTTCGTCTTCGTCGTCATCATGTCGTCCTTCGCGGTTCCGCAGCGTCATCAGTTGAAGGTGCTGCAGCTGGGGATCATCGGCGCACTGATCCTGCGCGGGATCTTCATCCTCGTCGGAGCAGTGCTGCTCTCGTACTTCAATTGGCTGTTCTTCGTCTTCGGGATCTTCCTCCTCTACACGGCATGGAAGCTGGCCACCGAACACGGCACCGAGGGCGAGCCCCAGAACAACAAGGTCCTCCAGCGGATCGAGCGGGTACTCCCCACGACGTCGACGTACCACGAGGGCAGGTTCTCGGTGAAGGTGGACGGGCGGAGGGTCTACACGCCGCTCGCGGTCGTGATCGTGGCCATCTTCCTGACCGACCTGATGTTCGCCATGGACTCGATACCGGCGATCTTCGGTCTGACTCAGGAGCCCTATATCGTCCTCACGGCCAACGCCTTCGCCCTGATGGGTCTTCGGCAGATGTTCTTCCTGCTCGACGGCCTGCTCGACCGTCTCATCTACCTGTCCCTGGGGTTGGCCGTCATCCTGGGATTCGTCGGGACGAAGCTGATCCTGCACGCGCTCCACGAATACGGTGTGCCCGTCCCCGACATCAGCACGGTGGTGTCTCTGCTCGTCATCGTGATCACACTGCTGGTCACCGTGCTGGCGAGCCTCGCGAAGGTCCGGAGGAACCCCGAGGTGCTGCAGACCCACGACGTCACCGGTACGCACCACGGCGCGACGGGGAAGGAGCTCGACAAGCTGGGCAGCCGGGACCGCGAGACTGCTCGCGACAGCGGGGCGACACCGCCCGCCGAGGCGGACAGCGACGGGCGGTGAAGCAGCGGCTGTCGGGCCGCCAGTAGGGCGTGTCCGGGTTGCGCGCAGATTGCGGCTCCTCAGCTGGCACTACTCGCAGCGTCCGTCTCGACGTAGATCCATTGAAGATATGCTTCGTGACCGCCAGCAATGGGCAGCGCGATCACGCACGGCACGTTGTCGGGGTGATTGGGATCCGCGCGTGCGACGATCTCAGGCACAAGGGATGCTCGGGTGTGCAGTCCCACCCGCGCCTGCGCTTCGTCGTAAACCTTTCCCTCCCACCGGTAGATCGCTCGGATCGGTGCGATGTTGTGGCCGCAGGCGACAACGTGGTCGTCGACGAGATGTCGAGTGAAGTTGGCGAGCCACTCGGGGTCCTCGGCCGTGATGACGACCTCGACGCACTCGAACTGCTCGGCGGCCGGCTCGGTCATGACGCGCTTCGAGCCGTAGCTGATGTGCACTTGGGAGCGTTTGTGCGCGAGTCGCCCCACGGACTCGAGCCCCACCAACCCCGAGATTAACTCACACGTGCTCGCCGACGGCGCCGAGGAACAGCAACCCGCGATGAAATCATCAACTCGGACCGGGCAGATATGTTTGTAGATGCTGTACGAGCCTCCCCGGGGGCACCCAGGTCAGGCGGCTGGTCCGAGCAGGTGGACCGACGGGCGTGGGGCTCATCGTGGTGCGAGTCGTCCCAACCTCGCACCACGACCGGTGCACGTCAGTCGTCGGAGCGTCAACACGGCGAGATCGAGACTCGCCAGCTCCGTGCGCGTGAAGGTCGACGAGCAGCGCAATCCGCGCTCCCGCGCCACTGTCGATCAGCTCATGGACCGCTACCACCAGACGTGCGGCGCGTCCGGAATGCGGTGAGACCGCAGTGTTGCGAACTGGCGCCGGCATTGCGGCGGCGACTATTCTACGGCCAAGGGGGAATGTCGAGTGCGTCGCATTGGGTCATCACCGCGTTTCATGGGCCGGGCAGTTGCGGTGTTGCTGTTGTGCGCGCTGATCGCTCTCGGCCTGTGGCGGGTGGCAACGGCGCCCGGGGAAGGAGTACCGAATGTGGTGACACCCCATGACGATGCGGGGGCCGACCGGGCATGGTCGTGGGTCCAATCAATGCTTCAATCACCCACGCGTGTCGAATCGTCGACGACGCTGATTCCGGAGCGTGAGTACCCAGCAGATTGGACCGGGCCGGTCCGCGGCACCTTCATGGTGAAGGGAGTACCTACCCCCCGGGTCATTCCGGCGGCGATCGCGCTGGATGCAGAGTCAGCCACGCGGGCCGCGTCGCCGGATTTTCGCGGAGTGGTCACCGGCCGCGTGACGCTCCCGCCGGAACCGGGCAGGTGGATCATTCAGGTCTATCGCAGCCGGAACGACCAGCGATCTCAACTGCCGGTTCAGAGCCTGGCCGGGCCGGATGGCTCGTTCAGTATCGATCTGTCCGGAACCGACCCAGGACCGGGGGTATGGGAGTTCGGTGTCCTCGACGCCGTGACCGGTAACGCCGCCGGCGGCGATCCGGGGTCACCAGCCGGCACGTACAGCGGTTGGGAGATAAGAAGTTTCGCCACTACAGACCGCAGTCACCTGGTCGGGGTGCAACCTGCCTCGGCCGATGGATCATTCCGCTTCGACAGCTCGGCCCCGGGAACCAAGACGTTCCAGCTGGTGGCCAGCGAACCCGGAGAAAATTACCCCGCTGGACGGATTCTCGCCGAGCACGCACCGGCCACTGGTTTGGTGCGGTCGTTGTCGCCGGCTGCCGGAAACGAGGACGCACAGTTCCGCAGCTACACCTACGACCAGGCACTGGCACTGCAGAGTGCCCTGGTGATGGACGACCTGGCCACCGCCCGGATCCTGGTTCACGGGCTGATCGCGCTGCAAACCCGGTCCGGTCAGCAAGCCGGCGGATTCGTGTCATCGGCACCCCAGTCGAATCCGGCCGGCGGTGAACCGACCTACCGCACGGGCAATACTGCGATCGCGCTTTATTCGCTGATGAGCTACCTGCACCGGACACGGGCGTCGGAACCGGATGCACCGGCAATTCGGCAGGCCGCCGATCAGGCCGCCGACTGGCTCCTTCGTCAGCAACTGGCCACCGGTCCCATGGCCGGCCTACTCACCGCTGGTTGGGATCAGGCCGGGGTCGAACCGGGCACCCGCCTGCCGTTCGCTTCCACCGAACACAACCTTGATGCGTGGCATTCGCTGTCGCGGGCCGGACAGGCGCTGAACTGCCCCCAATGCACCGCGGCCGCCAATTCACTGCACGACGCCATCCTTGCCATGCTGTGGGATTCGGGCGGCGGTGGATTCTTCCAGGGTATGCGGCCGGAAGGTGCGGACCGGGTGGAGCCGTTGGACGTCAACTCCTGGGGATCAATCTTTCTCGACGCGATCGGACGCCCCGAGCTTGCCGCGACGTCGTTGGGCCGGACAGCCGCTTTCGCGGTGTCCGATCAGTCGCTGTCGGGTTACCTGGCCTTCCGAGCGCAACCGACGATACCGAACCCGGTGCCGTCGGTATGGCTGGAGGGGTCCTTCGGGGTGGCCCTCGCCCAGGCCCGGCACGGTGGTGCCGGGTACGCCGACACCATGGCCGGCCTGGCGGCGGCGCAACGTCCGGACGGATCGATGCCGATGGCGAGTTCGGTGGATGTCGATCGCGAGTTGTCAGAAGCATCCTCGGTCGCCGCCACCACCTGGTTCATCCTGGCGAGCCGCCCCCACCACGCGGATTCGCTGTGGTCAGCCCCGTGAGGGGAGACTGTCGGACCGAATCCCGTTGACGGCTGGTGGTTCTTCGGCCGGATGGTCGACCGGCACGAGCGGTAGTGCGAAGGCGAATGTGGTCCCCTCGCCCACGGTGCTGGCGACCCGAATGCTGCCGTGGTGTGCGACCGCGATCGCCTGCGTGATGGTGAGACCCAACCCGACCCCGGGCACCGCGAACTGGGTGGCGGTCGACGCCCGGAAGAATCGGGAGAACAGCCGATCGATCTCATCTGCCGGGATGCCGATACCCGTGTCACTGACCGAGATGAGCGCCATCTCGCGCTCCTGATCGTCTCCGGCGGCGGTGCTCAGCGTGATGGCGACCCGTCCCCCGGGCGGGGTGAACTTGATGGCATTGGACACCAGGTTGTCGACGGCCTGACCCAATCTGGTCGGGTCCCCCCAGACATGCGGCGCGGTCGCCGGGTGCGACAGGACGACACGGACGTCCCGCGCCTCCGCCACCGGCTTGGCCGACTCCAGCGAGGCGCTGACCACGGTCTGCAGGTCGACGTCGCGCTCCTGCAGGGTGAACCGACCGGATTCCACCTGCGCGGTGAACAGCAGGTCGGACACCAGGCGGAGCAATCGCTGCGCGTTCCGCTCGACGGTTGCGAGGTATTTGGACTGCTCCGCCGACAGCGGATGCTCGTCGTCGTCACTGATGAGCTCGGTGTACCCCAGAATTGAACTGAGCGGGGTGCGCAGTTCGTGCGAGATCAGGTTGACGAACTCGTCCTTCATCCTGGCCTGGCGCCGTTCGTCGGTGACGTCGGTGGCGACGTACAGGTAGCCTTCGACGTCGCCCGCCGCATCGTGTCGAGCGGTGATCGCGACCTGCACCTGCAGGGTCGACCCGTCCTCCCGCCGGTAGGTCCAGTCCTGAACGTTGGCGTCCCCGTCGTCGACCGGATCCATCAGTGGGCTGAAGGTGTCACCCGCATCCTCACACGTCCGGCGGCTGAGCTCGTCGGGCAGGTGGAAGTCGGCGATGTTGCGGCGACCGATGACGTCATGCGCGGCAACGCCGAGCATCTTCTGCGCACCTGTGTTGAACACGTCGATCCAGCCGGAACGATCGGTGCCGATGATCGACTGCTCGGTCACGGCGTCGAGTACGCCGGTCATCTGATGTGCCGATTCCTGTATGAGATTGGATGCCGCGATGCTCGCCGTCGCATTGTCTTGCGCCTCGACCAGCAATGCCTCCTGTTGTCGTCGCAACACTTGAAGGGCTCGGACCCGCGATCGCAAACGGCGGGTGAGCTCGTTGGTCGACAGGGCGGTCAGGATCAGGATCAAGGGCGTGAAGAAGATGCGAATCCACTGGCCATTGGACGTGCTGGTCGGATCGAACAATTGTGGGAGGAAGACGACGCCGACGATCACCGGTGCGCCGAGGAGCAGTGGCAGCCGGCCCGCCTCCACACCCAGTGAGAGCACCGGCAGGATCCACAGCGCGGCGAAAACCGAACTGGGGCCACCGGTCCCGGCCCGCAGGAATCCGATCGCGATCAGGTCGACCAGGGGAATCAGCATAGCCGCACGGCCCGCTACGTCCGGTCGGCCGAGGACGAACGCGGCAGCGGTCGCACCAACCATCAGGGCCGCTGCGAGTCCGACGGTCCACTCCTCGGTGGCTGTGACGCTGACCCCCGGCACCAGGAACATCAACTGTGCGAACAGATAGACCGCCAGGGTGCAGAGCTGGCGCTCCAGAGTCGAATTCGATCCTCCGGCAAATCGATGCACCCAGCCCGCGATGCCGGGCGCGCGCAAGGGCCTGTCGACTGAGCTACCCATTTCTATTCCCCCGGCGCCACGAAGCACGTTGCGGACTCGGTTCCGGCCGCCTCCACTGATCGGGGCTGCAACATCTCGCGGATGCGAACGGACAGTCTGCGAGGACTGAAAGGTTTGAACTCGTAGGCGTCGGCACCGGCGGCGCCACCCTCAGCCACGGCGGCCGGGTGAGCCGCGGCCGACAGCAGCAGTATGGGAACGTCGCTGGTCGCCGGATCCGCGCGAACCGCCCGGCACACCTGCAGGCCGGTCATCTCGGGCATCGAGACGTCCAAGATCGCCAGATCGGGGACACAGTGCCTGATCGCGTGTAGCGCAGCACTACCGGTGGCCACGTCAGCGGCGACGACGGCCCCGGCCCGGGTCACCGACAGCGCGATCAGCGCGCGAATGTCGGCGTCGTCATCGGCGATGACCACGGTGCCGCCGCTGCTCACCGCACGCCCTCGCTGCGCTCGGTTGGCCCATCGAGAAACTGCTGAGCACGCGGGCGCTGTGCCAATGATTCGCTCGCAAGCTCGCTCACTGGCCGGTCCGATCAGGTATGTGGCGCGACAGGATCGCGGCGATCTGGGCCCGCGTCACCGGCTTGGGCAACGACTCCTCCGCGCTCGGGTAGTCCTGGACATCCAGTACGGACATGATGGCCACCGGGCAGCCGGGAAACCGTACTTTCAGTTCGGCGGCCAGCTGCCAGCCATCGACTCCCGGCAGCAGCAGGTCCAAGATCATCAGGTCAACCGTGAGATCCGGGGGGAGGGAAAGGGCGTGCTCGCCGCTGGCCGCTGCGATCACGGTGCAACCCTCACGATTGAGAAACGTGGTGATCAGGCCCAGCTGGTCGGGCTCGTCGTCGACCACCAGGACGGTAGGACATCGGGTGGCGGTGCGCACTGCGTCCGAAGTTGTCATGGCCAGATCATCCGCGTCGTGATCACTATGGCAACGAGGATCGCAGCGACGAGGGCAGCCCGAACCAAGAATCGCTCGTGGAGTCTGTCAGCACCGATCTCGGCCCTCAGGCGGGCCTCATCCGGTAGGTCGAAGCCGACGGTTTCAGTCGCAGGTTCCGGCGTCGGGGCTGGCCGAGTTGCGCTCTGCGGCTCGGTCATGCCATCACCTTTCCCACTTTTTCAGTCTTGTCCCACACTTGGGCGGCCCCCTGGAGTTCTTTGATGTACGAGTCGAAGGTGACGGCGCACAGCAGCGGCCCATATCCGACGAGATAGATCAGCGCCGGCGCGAGCACCTTGCCGAGTTTGGTCTTCTCGACCACCTTCGCCAGCCAGGCCGCCGGCATACACAGCGACAACCAGGCGTAGAGGAACAAGGTGATGACGCCCTCTCCGATAGCTGTCATCTCCAATCCAAAAAATCCCGGCACCGTCCGGGTGAACAGATCGGGGGCGAAGGCCGTGAGCATGACCAGCAGCGAGATGAGCCCCGGAAAGGCGATGGCCTCCCGCCAACTTCGCCGACCGGTCGCCGGATCGAGCTGAACAGTCATCGCGGTGATGAACAGATAGGTGCACAACGCTAGGAACCAGAGTTCCCCAAAAATGGTCATCGCCAGATCACTGTCGAGAAAGTACAAACCGATCAGACCGACGGACGAGAGCACCATGGCGACCGGCAGGAGGAACACCGAAAACCAGATTATTCCGAACGAGAAGCCGCCCAGTCCACGGTGTTTAGAGGGCCGGAACCACAGCCCGGAGAACCGCCTGGTGACCTGGACGTTGCCACGACCCCATCGCAACCGCTGCTTCCACAGCGCTCCGATGCTCTCCGGCTCCTCGGCCAGGACGACGGCATAGGGCTCGAAGACCACCCGCCTGCCGTCCAGTTGCGTCAGGATCGTCGACACCGTGTCCTCGGCCAGCGTCGTGGTGTCGATGCGCCCGCCGATCGCCTCGAGGTTCTCCCTGGAGTGCAGTTGCGCCCCGCCGGCAAGGCACGCCAGGACTCCGAGCACGTTCTGGGCCCGTCGAGCTGCCGCTTGAGCGGCGACGTACTCGTAGCCGATGAACCGGGTCAGGTACGGGGGGTCGACGCCCCCCTCGCGGATGAACGCCGTCACCGCACCGACCTGTGGATCGCTGAGATGCCGGGTCATCTTCCGCAGTGAATCCGGCTGGTAGATCACGTCCGCGTCCATGATCAGCACCGCTTCGACCCACGCCCCCGCGAGCAGGATCGACAGTCCATGGTTCAGGGTGTGCGCCTTGCCCTGGCCACCCGTCTCCCGGCGCAGGTGAAAGACCCGGCCCGGGTACCGAGCTGCGCGCCCGAGGACCACCTGGGGGGTGTCGTCCGTGCTGGCGTCGTCAACCACATAGATGCGCAGCCGATCGGGCGGGTATTCCAACCGCACCAGACGGTCGATCGACGCGCCGACGACGGCACCCTCGTTCCACGCCGGCACGACAACCGCAACCCTGGGGAAGTAGGGCGCTGCCTCCGGGTAGTGGTTCCGGATCGCATGAAACGGGATGAGCAGAAACTGGTACAGGCCGGCCGCCACCGGAATCGCGCCGATGATCACAAAGGTCGCCAGTACCCAAATGAGGACATCGGTCCACACCGTCATCGCCGGCCGGCCGACAAGGTGTCGTCCGCCTCCGCGTCGGCGAGGCATCGGGACAGGTCGATGACCCGTTGGTATCGACCGACATCCCGGCGATGATGACTGTCGCTGGACGCCACGAGGGTGACCCCCGCGGCCGCAAAGGCCTCGATCGCCCGGGGCCCCGGGCAGGCCCACTTCTCGTTGATCTCCACCCAGGTTCCGTGCGCGCTCGCCGCAGCACACAAAGCCGACAGATGTTCGGCCAGCAGATCGTCCTCGGTCAAACCCATCTTGGGTAGCAACGAGAACGGATGTGCCAGTTGGGCGTGCTCAACGGCCGCCATCGCGCCGATCATCGCACCGACCAACGTGTCGACGATCGCGGCCGAACTCAGCCCCGCCGCCCGCTCGTCCAGGACCCGCGACGGGGGCCATGGCCCCGCCGGGCTCGGGTACTGGTGGTCGGCGATCAGCACCCGATCAACGCGGTCGGGCCGGTTCGAACCGGTACGCAGCCCCGACGGAAGATCGAGTCGGCCGGTGGCATCGAGCATCTTGGCCTCGACCCCGGTGAGGATGGTGATGTCATGAGCCGTTGATCGCAGTGCTGCGGTCTGGCCACAGAACTCCGGAATCCAGGTCGTCGACGCGCGTACGTGATCGACAAGGCGGAGCTGGTTGAGACCGGCCTGTCGTGCAGCCGCCACGTTCTCGGCCACGGTGCTCTCGGCATCATCGGAGAACGTCGAATGCACATGATGATCGCCAGCCAGGCCGGCCCATGTCGAGATGGTCATCCCGAGCCCACCCCGATTGCCGCGGGGGCCCGGCTCTCGAGCGAACTCGGCACTTCCCGGATGTCGGACATCTGCAGGAACACATCCTCCAGATAGCGGACCACCGCGATATCACGGAAATCCAGCGCAGCGGGTGTCGGTCGTCCCAGGACGGCGTCCAAGGTCAGGGACGGCATGTCGATTCCAGCGGCGATCGTCAGTGGCATCGCACCCGGGAATCGCGGGTTCACCTCCAGCAACGCTGCCCGCCCTTCGCGGTCCCGGCGCAACTGCACGTTGGCGACCGTGGTCAGACCGATCGCCGTTGCGACCCGTCGGGCTGCTTGCTCCAGTTCCTCGTCATGCAGGGTGGCGCCGGCCACCGAGACGCCGGAGTCCACCCGCAACCGAGAACGTGGGACGGCGGCGACGACATGCCCGGCCAGGTCAGCGAACACATCCACCGAAAACTCCGCGCCCGGCAACATGTCCTGCACCAGCCGCGTGTCGTCACAACCCAGCGCACGTAGCTCGGCCTCGGATTCGACGAAGCTGATACCTCGGGATCCGGCGCCCCGTCGGGGCTTCACCACCACCGGGTATCGCCGTCCGACGGCAGCCGCCGGGCCGAGCACCTCAGTCCGAGGCACCGGCAGCACGCCGGCACAGCGGTCCGCCAGAGACAGCTTGTCCAGGCAGATCTCCAACGTGGACAGGCTGGGTGACGCCACCGACACCCCGATCGCGGAGAACTCGTCCCGCAGCGCGGCGATGGTCGGTAGCTCGACATCCACGGTGGGAAAAAGCACGTCCACGCCGAAAGACCGGCACCAGTCGAGCAGCACGGGTACGAACTCCCCCGAGAGACCCGCAGGTACCAGGACACGCTGCTCAGCAGGGACCAGGTACAGCCCGCTCGCACAGCGATCCATGTCAGCCGCGATCACCCTGGTGTCGCGGCGGGCCAGCAGCGACCGGACGACCGAGATCCCGGCCGGCCCCCCGACCCCGGTCACGAGAACTGTTGTCATCACGAGATGACTTCCTCGGCAACGCTGGTGACCAGCTCGGCGTGCGCTCGGCTGCTCCTGCTGGGTTCGGCTGCACCACTGCCGATCAAGCCTCGGGTATCGCGAATGACCTCCAGCGGCTCACAACTGGTGCCACCACCGAACCGCGACCAATATCGCGCCGTGGCGAGCACGAAGCCCGGTTCGAGATAGTCTCGGATCCCCGACTGAGTGGCAAAACACGCCAACAGGGCCAGCTTGGTGTCGGTGTACCCGTCGATCGGAACAAACCGGTTCGGGTGGAAATCAACCGTGGCGGAGGGGCTTTGGAAACAGGCCAGGGTAGGGACGCGGCGAGTCGCGACCGATGCCGCGTGGTGGACAGCGCGATGATCCTGATGCCGGTCGTGCTGGGAATGAGTGTAGACAACAGACGGTCCGACCTCGTCGACGATCCTCTCGATGATGCTCACCGTCGGGTCGGCCGGGCTGATCTTCGTGTCCTCCAGGTCCTCCAGGAACAGCCGTGCGCCGATCAACTCGGCGGCAGCCAACGACTCGTGCTGTCGGTGCTCGCCGCTGCCCCCGCGATCACCGCGGCACAACGTCAGGATGACCACCGAATCACCGGCCGCACGGTGCGCGGCCAGCAGGCCGCCGACACCGATTTCCACATCATCCGGGTGCGCACCGATGGCCAACACGACAGAACGAACCGCTGCCGCATTCCGGGCGGTGCGCAACTCGATCAATCTGAGCAGAGTGGAGCGAAATTCCGCGGCGGAGACCGGCTTGACCAGGAATTCATCGATCTGGTTGCGCAACGCGCTCACCGCGTAATCGACGGACGCGTGTGCGGTCATCATCGCCACCGGCATGTCCGGATCAGTCAGACGAATAGAGGTGGCCAGCTCGATCCCCGTCATGCCCGGCAATTCGATATCAGTGATCAGGATATCGGCGCCACGCGTGTGGAAGCTCTCCAACGCCATCCGGCCGTTGAACGTCATCTCGACCGTCACATTGTCATGACGACGCAGCACCGCACTGGCGTATTCGGCCAGGTCGGGATCGTCCTCCACCACCAATACGCGCATTAGCCGCCCCCATGACACACACCAGCCGGAAACCCCCGCAGCTTTCCGGCGGCCCGACCTCAACTGTGTCATTCCCATGCGTCTAAAAGCACGCCCGATCGGTGCCAATAATCAGGGGAATGATTACTCCAGGTCACAATTCCAGCACCGTGGAGTCGCCACGGAGTGGCGGGGTTCCGAACGGCGCGGTGTCGACAACGCGCAGTTCGGCAGGTCGGCACCGGGGGCGGCCTGCCGGACCGCCGTCGCAGCATCGCTTGCTGCACCTGGGTGGCGGCCGGACCGGTTCTCCCCTTCAGCGAGACCGCCATCTCGGAGTGCGCGACCACCCGGACAGGTCGGCACGTAGGTGACGTCTGCTGGTCCACCTCCGGCTCGGCTCGCCGCAAGACGAAAGGCCTCCGCGAGCACGCCGAGCAGTGGGCACGTTACGTCACAGACCTGCCGCACACGAAATCCTGCCCCCAATAGCCACCCAAGTCGCGGACTTTGTTGGAGCCTCGGACTCGCCGCATCAAAGGCAGCGAACGTCTACCCGAGAAAAGGACCCAAATGCTTACGGCAGAACTCGAATCTGTGAGCGCTCGAGCAGTCGCCCTTCTCAGAGGACATCCGCACCCGCTACTGCCGCATCCTGGGCGACGATCATCCGCACAAGCGGACCCACACCGCCAGCGCGCTCGAGCCGGGCACCCATCGGGTTCTGGCACGCTGCAGATCGAGGCCTCGCTGGCCGGCTATCGACGGCTGCTGCGGTGGGCAGCTCGGTGTGAGGTCCGGCGGTGGGCGGTGGAGAACGCCCGTGGCCTGGGCTGCCACCTCGCGCAGTGGCTGGTCGCCCGCGGCGACTGCCGCGCCTGCGTGTCACCGGCCCTCAGCGCGGCCGCTGAGGCTGGTCATCAGGGCCACGAGCTGGGTGCGCCGGGTGGTCTCGGTCTTGTCCATGAGGCGCTCGACGTGCTTCTCCACCGTCCGCGGGGAGAGGTGCAGGCGAGCCGCGATCTCCCGGTTGGACAACCCGCGCGTGAGCAGCACGAGAACGTCGGTCTCGCGCAGGGTGATCCCGCGGGCGGCGAGCGCGGGCGGCACCCCGGGGTCGGGTCGGGGCAGCGACCAGCCGCTACGGCGCAGCAGTGATCGGCAGGCGCGCGCGAGTTCAGGCGCGGTCCCGGAGAAGAACGTGTGCGCGTGGTGCAGCCAGGTCGCCGGGTCCCCCCAGCCGTCGGCGATCGCGGCCTCGGCGACCAGGCGGCGGCCGAGGTTGTGCAGCCAGGGCGCGGCGGTCAGCCCGGCGTCGGCTGTCGCGAAGAGCGTCCCCGCCTCGGTGGCGTCGCCGCGCCGCCCGGCGAGCACTGCGCGGGCGAGCGTGCCGTAGTGGCCGGCGACAGCGTCCAGGACCGGGGTGGCGGCGAGGTCGGCGGCGGCGTCCTCGGCGCCCGGTGCGTCCTCGATCGCGAGCAGCAGTGCATGCAGGCCGCGGAAGGGGCTGCGGGCCGAGGCCGAGTCGGGTGGTGCCAGCACAGCGGCGCGGGCCAGCTCGTCGAGCGCACCGTGGCGGTCCTCGACCGCGAGCGCGGCCAGCGCGAGCAGGTTCCCGCGCCCCGACGCCTCGATCTCGTCGTCCATCGTCGGCCGCGCCCGGTCGAACGCGGCGACGGCGCGGTCACGGTGGCCCAACATGGCATCGACCAACCCGTCGATGATGTGGGCGAGCGGCACCAGCAGGCCGAGACCGAACCGCTGCCCCGCGGCGGCGGCGCACCGCGCGGCGGCGCGGGCGTCGTCGAGCTCGTGGCGCTTCCAGTGCAGCACCGCCAATTGCAGGTCGGTCGCGGCCACCCGGCCCGGTGCGCCGATTTCCGCTGCGAGCCTGCGCGCGTGCAGGACGCGGTCGGTGCGCCCGATGCCGATGACGTCAATGGTGGCGAGCTCGTGCTGGGCGTTGGCCCGGCGCAGGGCGGACCCGGACAGCTCGGCGCTGCCGACTGCGGCGGTGAACCACCGTTCGGCGGCGTCGAGGTCGGACAGGCGGCTGGCCCGGCCCAGCAGCGTCAACGCGTCCGACTCGAGGTCATGGCGGCCCGCCCGCACAGCGGCCGCACGAGAAGCCTGGGCGTGCGCGAGTGCGGCTCCGATCCGGTGCTCACCGAGCGCGACCTCGGCGCGCAGCGCCTCGTGGCGCGCGGTGACCGTCGGAGGCGGCGACGGCGCCCACAGCGCGGCCGCATCGAGCCCTGCGGTGGCCCGGCACCAGTCGCTCCGGGTCACAGCCGCGGCGGCCATCAGGTGATGGATCTCGGCGATGTCCTCGGCGGGCGCGTGCAGCGCGGCGAGCTGGTCGAGCAGCTGCGTCCCG
>Ga0190265_10001846_pt1 | contig 13953 bp, 17 predicted proteins | sample Popmic124T_FD_133135 | JGI IMG/M metagenome (GOLD analysis project Ga0190265, IMG submission 133135) | Populus adjacent soil microbial communities from riparian zone of Indian Creek, Utah, USA - 124 T | ecosystem: Environmental > Terrestrial > Soil > Riparian zone | place: USA: Utah | collected...
GAGGATGCCCATCGGCGTCGCGCTGAACGGATCGACATACCAGGCGTCGAGATCGGGCTTCAGGATCATGTCCGATTCGTTGATCGCCTTCCAGCCGGCGATCGACGAGCCGTCGAACATGAAGCCGTCGTTGAGCTGGTCCTCGTCGATCGCGCCGGCGCACATCGAAAGGTGCTGCCATTTGCCCTTGGGGTCGGTGAAGCGAAGGTCGACCCATTCGATCTCGCCGTCCTTAAGGCCTTTCAGGATCTTGCCCGCGTCGTTCGCCATGATGATGCCCCCGGATCGGATGTGGATTCGCGCGCCGCCCATTCATCGCCATGGCCGCGCCCCCGTCCAGCGGGGCGTGAATATTTCACGTCCCCCCTTCGTCATTGCGAGGACCCCGGCGAAGGCCGGGGGGACGCGGCAATCCAGCGGGCCTCCGAGGCCCTTACTGGATTGCTTCCCCCGGCTTTCGCCGGGGTCGCAATGACGGTTTGGGGGCTTCAGAAGGCGCGGCGCTGGGCGGCGATCAGCATGCGCAGCAACATCGCGACCGGACGCGGCACGCCGACCTTGCCCTCGAGCCACAGGCTGACCGCCGAGCGGCTCACCCCGATCGCGTCGGCGAGATCGCTTTGGGTCTTATAGCCCAGCGAGCGCATCGCCGCGCGCAGCTCCTGCGGCGACATCGAGGCGAGGCGGTCGTCCAAACCAGTCAGCCTTCCAAACTCGTCACTCCCGCGAAAGCGGGAGTCCAGACGGACTCAGCGCATTGCACAGCTTCAGCATGGATTCCCGCTTTCGCGGGAATGACGGAAAGGGTCAAATCGCGTCCGACCCGCGCTCGCCGGTCCGGATCCGCACCGCCTCCTCGATCGTGGAGACGAAGATCTTGCCGTCGCCGATCCGGCCGGTGCGGGCGGCCGCGGCGATCGCCTCGACGACTCGCTCGGCGAGATCGTCCTCGACGACCACTTCGAGCCTCACCTTGGGCAGGAAATCGACGACATATTCGGCGCCGCGATAGAGCTCGGTATGGCCCTTCTGCCGGCCGAAGCCCTTGGCCTCGGTGACCGTGATTCCGGAGACTCCGACCTCGTGAAGCGCCTCCTTCACCTCATCGAGCTTGAACGGCTTGATCACCGCCTCGACCTTCTTCACGCCGCATCTCCCTCTGCTGCGATGCAGCATAGGCCGATCGCGCCGGGCCGCAAGCGGGCTTATTCGAGGAAGAAGGCGTCCTCGACCTTCGCGCCCAGCATTGCGGCGATGCGCATGCCGAGGCCGAGGCTCGGCTCGTATTTGCCGAGCTCGATCGAGTTGATCGTCTGGCGGACGACGCCGAGCCGCTCGGCGAGGTCGGCCTGGGTGAGGCCGTGCTCGGCGCGCAGCACCTTCATTCGGTTGCGCATCCGTACCTCCGCTGGGCAAGCCCGCGCCCGCCGAGATAGAAGACGAGCAGGAAGGGGAGGATGTGCCCGTAGCTGAAATCCTCATATTTGGCGAAGCCGGCGCGCTGGGCGAGGGCGAGCGTCGCGATCATCAGCAAAGTGAGGGCGAAGGCCGTGGCCAGCGCCTCGAGCTGAACGCGCCGCTCCATTTCGTCCAGCGTGCGCGCCACGCGGATCGCGCCCCACAGGAAGCCGAGGAACGGCACGGTCGGCCCGAAGGCGAGCGCGAGCCGCGCCCCAAGCCCAAGATCGGGCAGATCGAGCAGCAGCCGCGCCCCGATGAAGGCCGCCGCCCAGATCAGCCCTGAAACGACCATCAGCCGGTCTGAACTCTGGATCATTTTCCTCTCCCTCCTTCAAGTTATGTACGTTATACGCGACATAAAGACGCTTGTAAAGGTCTTTTAGACGCGAAGAGAAGACATTCTCTCACGGCGGTCGCGGCTCGTCGCCTGGTCCTTGCTCCGGCCGTCGCTCGGGCGTAAATTCCGCCCGTAGCCCACGCGGTCAGCCTGCGTTCACAAGGGACGGACTAGCGCGGGGCCAAAGCGCCATTTTTCGAAAAGGAAAGGCTTATGCGCACGCTTCTTCCCCTGATCGCCGCCTCGCTGCTGATCGGCGGCGCCGCGCAGGCCAAGCCGGGCGACCGCGAGGCCGAACTCGCCCGCGCCCTCGAGGGCCGTGTCGCCGGCGCGCCGGTCCATTGCATCGATCTCCACCGGGTCCGTTCCTCGCGGATCATCACCGATACGGCGATCATCTACGACGCCGGCAGGGTGCTTTACGTCAACCGCCCGGAAAACGGCGCGGACGAGCTCAACCAACGCGATACGCTGGTGACTCGCACGCCGAGCACTCGGCTGTGCAACATCGACACGGTGACCATGATCGACCCCCATACGCGCGTGACGACCGGGCTCGTCTTCCTTGGCGAGTTCGTGCCCTATCGGCGGGTCGAGACCGGCTCGGCCCGCTAGCGGCGCGGCTCAGCTATAAGGCGGCGAATCCAGCCCCTTGGGGCTCTTCGTGAAAATCTCGCAGCCCGTTTCGGTGATTCCGACGCTGTGCTCGAACTGGGCCGAGAGGCTGCGGTCGCGGGTGACCGCGGTCCAGCCGTCGTCGAGCACCTTCGAGGCCGCCTTGCCGATATTGATCATCGGCTCGATGGTGAAGAACATGCCGGGGAGCAGCTCGGGGCCGGTGCCCGGGCGGCCGGCGTGGACGACCTCGGGCGCGTCGTGGAAGACCCGGCCCAGACCGTGGCCGCAAAAGTCGCGGACGACCGAATAGCGGTTCGCCTCGGCGTGGCTCTGGATGGCGTGGGCGACGTCGCCCAGCCGATTGCCGGGCCGGGCCTGCGCGATCCCGCGCATCATGCATTCCCAGGTGGTCTGGACGAGCTTCCTCGCCTTGATGCCGACCTCGCCGACCAGGTACATCCGGCTGGTGTCGCCGTGCCAGCCGTCGACGATGGGGGTCACGTCGATGTTGACGATGTCGCCCTCCTTGAGCGCGCGATCGCCGGGAATGCCGTGGCAGACGACGTGGTTGATCGAGGTGCAGCAGCTCTTGGTATAGCCGCGATAGCCCAAAGTGGCTGGGATGGCGCCTCGGGCGCGCATCTCGGCGAAGACGAAATCGTCCAGCGCTTGGGTGGTGACGCCCGCAACGACCTGGGGGACGAGCGCGTCGAGGATCTCCGCCGCGCAACGCCCGGCCGCGCGCATGCCTGCAAAGCCCTGGGGGCCGTGAAGCTTGATCGGGCCGTGGCGGCCGATCACGCCCGCTTCGCGGTCGAGGAGGTGGGTGTCCATTGGGGGGAATATAGTCGCCGGAGGCTGGTTTGACGAGACCTGTAGCGTTATGCGCTGGCACATGACTTCGGAGCGGATCTGGACGGCTGGGCTGGTGGTGATCGGGGACGAGATCCTGTCCGGCCGCACTCAGGACAGGAACGTCGCCCAGATCGGAACCTGGCTCAACCTGCAGGGGGTGAGGCTGGCCGAGGTCAGGATGGTGGCCGACGACCAGGCCGCGATCGTCGCGGCGGTGAACGCGCTGAGGGCCGGTCACGATTATCTGTTCACCACCGGCGGCATCGGTCCCACCCATGACGACATCACCGTCGATGCGATCGCGGCCGCGCTCGGAGTCGCGGTCGTCGTCCACCCCAAAGCGCGCGCGATTCTCGAAGGCTATTATTCGAGCCGCGGCGGCCTCACCGAGGCGCGCCTGCGCATGGCGCGGGTGCCCGAAGGCGCCGAGCTGATCGAGAACCGGATGTCGGGCGCGCCGGGCATCCGCCACGGCAATATCTTCATCCTCGCCGGCGTGCCGCACATCGCGACTTTGATGCTGGAGGCGCTGTCGGGTCAGCTGGAGGGCGGAGCGCCGCTGCTGTCGCGGACGATCGGCTGCTGGGCGCCCGAAAGCGAGGTCGCCGATTTGCTCGGCCTGACCGAGCGCGCCCACGCGGGCTGCCAGATCGGCTCCTATCCGTTCTTCAAGGAAGGGCGGGTCGGCGCCAATTTCGTGGTCCGAAGCACCGACGAAGGCGCGCTCGAGGCCTGCGCGTCCGATTTGATTGGGCGGCTCGAAGCGGCGGGGCGCGAAATCTCGGCCAGGGAGATCTAGGAACAAAGGCCCAGGCCGGCTCGCTTGACCCCGGATCGTTTCGGAGGCGTCGCTTATGGACCGTGTCTTCACCTGGTTTGCCGGACGTATTTCCTATGCGGCCGGACAGCCGCTCGCCTTCGTATTGGCGGTAGGCGTCATCCTGGTCTGGGGCCTCGCCGGCCCCATGTTCGGTTTCTCGGATACCTGGCAGCTTGTGATCAACACCGGGACGACGATCGTCACCTTCCTGATGGTGTTCCTGATTCAGAACAGCCAGAATCGCGACGCCGCCGCGATGCAGGCGAAGCTCGACGAGCTCCTGCGCGCGGTTGGCAAGGCCCGCGGCGCCTTCATCGGCATCGAGCATCTGACCGACGCGCAGATCGAGAAGATCCGCGACGCGCTGGAGCGGGAGACCGGCAACCGCATGGACGATGGGAAGGCCCCGAAGAAGGGCGCGGACGACAGCGTCGACCGCTTGCTCGATCGCTTCTAGGGCGCGCGCCAGTCCGGAATGGAGGCTGGAGCGGGTGAAGGGAATCGAACCCTCGTCGTAAGCTTGGGAAGCTTCTGCTCTGCCATTGAGCTACACCCGCAAAACATTGTTTTGTTTCCGCCGGGGCGGGCGATGCCACAGGCCGGCGGCGGCGGTCAACCGGTGCTGTTGTAGCGAAGGTCGCCGGCGGTGAGGGCCTTTTTGTCGGCCGCGGCCTCGCCGAAGCGAAGGTTCGTATAGGCCTGCTGCGGCAGCCTCGCGCCGAAGCTCTTGACCTTGCCGGGCGCGAGCCGGCGAAGGTCGAATTCCTCCTCGAACTGGATGCCCATGCGCTTGGCTTCGGACCAGCGCACCTCCGCGCCGAGATTGCCGCAGCCCGGCACGTCGAGCTGGACCTTGGCTTCGAGCGGCAGCGAGCGGTCGCATTCGAGCAGGGCGCCGCCGGTCGAGATGTTGCGGACCCGGACCGGCATGTTCATGCCGTTGAACTGCAGGCTGGCGACCTTGAGGATGCCTTGGCGCGGCGGCCGGTTGAACTGGAAGCCGTCGGCGGTCACCGCCTTGTTCTGGGTGGCGAGCCTGCCGGCTTCGTCGGGGTTCATCGGGCGCCCGAAAATATAGCCCTGGATGTGCGAGCAGCCCAGTTCGCGAATCGTGGTCAGCTCGTCATGGGTCTCGGCGCCCTCGGCCGTGGTGTCCATGCCGAGGCTTTCGGCAAGGGTCACGATGGCGCGGATGATGGCGGCGTTCCGGCTGCCGTTCTTGGCGGCGCCGCGAACGAAGCTCTGGTCGATCTTGATCTTGTCGAACGGCGCCTTCTTCAGATAGCCCAATGAGGAATAGCCGGTGCCGAAATCGTCGAGGGCGAGGCGGACTCCGATCGCCTTCAGCTTGGCGAACATGTCGTCGGTCGATTCGCTTTCGACCAGGAAGACGCCTTCGGTGATCTCGAGCTCGAGCTGGCGCGGCGCGAGGTTCGAATTGGCGAGCGCGCTGACGATCGTCGCGGGCAGGCTCGGCTCGACGAACTGGATCGGCGAAAGGTTGACCGCGACCCGGATATTCTCGGGCCATTTCGCGGCTTCGAGGCAGGCGGTGCGAAGCACCCATTCGCCGATCGAGAGGATGAGGCCGGCTTCCTCGGCCAGCGGGATGAACAGGCTGGGCGAGATCACGCCGCGGGTCGGGTGGTGCCAGCGCACCAGCGCTTCGAATCCGGACACTTCCTCGGTCTGGGCGTTGACCACGGGCTGATATTGGAGCTGCAGCTCGCCGCGGGCGATCGCCTTCCTGAGGTCGGTCTCCAGGATTTGCCGGTCCTGCGCCTCGGAGTGCATTTCCGGCGCGAAGAAGCAATAGGTGCCCCGGCCGGCGGCCTTGGCCGAATAGAGCGCCAGGTCGGCGTTGCGGATCAGCGCGTCGGCGCACGAGCCGACCGGCGGCGCGATCGCGATTCCGACCGACGCGCCGATCGAGATATTGTGGCCTTCGATCGTGTAGGGCATCGATACCTGCTGGATGAGCCGCGCCGCGAGGCTGCCGAGATTGCCGTCATTGTGCTGGCCCGGCAGAACCGCCTCGAACTCGTCGCCGCCGAGCCGGCCGACCTGGCCCTCCTCGCCGATCACGCTGGTCAGGCGCTGGGCGACCTGCTTGAGCAGCGCGTCGCCGATCGGGTGGCCCAAAGTGTCGTTGACGTTCTTGAAGCGGTCGAGATCGATCAGGAACAGGGCGCAGCCGCCCGACGCGCCGTCCTTGCTCTGAAGAGTCTCGTCGAGCGTGCGCCGCATCAGCATCCGGTTGGGAAGGCCGGTCAGCGAATCATATTTGGCGAGGCGGTTGATTTCTTCTTCCGAGCGGCGCTGCTCGGTCAGGTCGGCGCCGATGCCGCGGAAGCCCATGAAGCGGCCATGCTCGTCGAAGACCGGCGTTCCGGACAGCGACCACCAGATTTCGGCGGCCGTGTTGGCGCGCACGTTGATGTCGGTGAAGGGCAGCCGGGCGGAAAGGTGGAAGCCCAAGGTGCGCTCGGAGGATTCGGTGCCGCGCCGGTCGTCGAGGCCGATCAGGTCGGCGAAGGGCTTGCCGATCAGCTCGTAAGCCGGGGTCTTGAGGTCGGCGGCGAGCTGCTCTGAGACGTAGGACAGGGCGCCGCGCGCGGTCGTCTCCCAAAACCAGCCGCGGCCGGCCTGCTCGAACTCCTCGATGAAGCGGGTCGCGCGCTGGGCGTTCCAGTCGATTTCGATCCGGCGCTTCAGCTGGGCGAGCCGGTCCGCCGCGCGCTTCACGCTCAGCCGAACGAGGAGAGCGGACAGAAAGACGGCGGCGAGCGCTCCGAACGGGTCGTCCGACAGGAAATAGAGCTTCGCCGCGAAGGCGACGCAGCCCAAAACGGTCAGCGCCGGAAAGGAAAGGAAGGCGATCGGCAGCGCCAGCAGGCCCCCGGCCACCGCGATGTCGAGCAAGGTGAGGCCGCCCCCCGGCATGGGCGCGGCGGCGATCGCGGCCGTGCACCACAGGATGGTGGCGACGGCGCTGTAGAGAGCGGCGCCGCGGATCGCCGCGTGGGGCGCCAGCCGTGAAATCGGCTGTTTGCGGAACCAGCTCCACAGGCCGACGTCGATCGCCAGCAGCGCGCCCAGCGGGACGAGCAGGCCGAAGGAAAGGCCGAAGGGCGCGTCTGAGCCCGCCAGGAGGCCGAAGCCGCAAACGAAATGAACGCCGAGCAGGAAGGCCGGCACATGATCGAGCGTGCGCACACGCTCGCGCGCCGCGCTTTCGTCCTGCTCGTCCTCGACCCGCTGGAAATCCTGCACGAGGACTCGCCGCAGCGAGAGTTGCGCCTCCGCTTCCCTCAGGTCCGGAACATTCTGCTTTCTAAGCCCCGCCATCGGCGTTGCGTTAGCCGATCCGTCTTAATAATTGTTTGCCGCGCCAAGGGGCTCAGCGGTCCGGCGAGCCCGCTTCCTCGTCGTCTTCGCGCTGCTCTTCGCGTTCGCGGCGGCGGGCTTCGCGGCCGGCGCGCTCCTCCTTCTGGCGCAGCTCGCGGCCGCGCCTTTCGTCCGCCTCCGACTGGCTGGTGGTGGCGGCATCGACGCCCGCGCTCACCACCTTCACCGGCAGAGTCACGATGTCGACCGCGGTGCGGGCGATGCATCCGGTGAGCCCCAGGCACGAAGCGAGCAGCAGGACACGCATGAGAATGACCCTAGCAGGATCGGCAATTGACGGCGAATGAACAAACGGTGTTGATCGTGACGCCGGTACGGCTGGGAGCGAACCTGTCGGCAGCGGCGACGGGGACTGACGGCGCGGGGAGGGCGCGATGGCGGAGCAAGGCAAGGCCGATTTCGAGCCGATCCAATTGCCGGCGGAGCGCCGGACCGCTCGGCCCGGAGAGATTGGCGACCTTCGCTTCCGCACCCTGATCGGCGAGGCCGACTGGGCGCGCCTGCCCGAGACGGTACGGGCCCGCTTCGGCAAGCGGATCGCGGGCCGCGCGGCCGCCGTCTATGCGGGCGAGATCGTCGAATGCCGGATCAGTCGGGCAGGCTGGCTGCTCGCTTTGGCGGCCCGGCTGATCGGCGGCCCGCTTCCGCTCGGCCGCGACGTCTTCGTGCCGGCCTTGGTCAGCGTCACCGAAGATTCGGCGCGCGGCGGCCAGCATTGGACCCGAATCTACGGCCGGGCGCGCGGCGCTCCTCAGGTGATCGGCTCGTGCAAGAGCTTTTCGGGGCCGACCGGGCTCGAGGAGCATGTCGGCGGCGGCTTCGCAATCGCGCTTCGCGCCGAGGTCGAGGATGGGGCGCTTCACTTCGTCAGCGACCATTATTTCCTCGCTTTGGGCCGCTTCAGGCTGAGGCTCCCCCGTTGGCTGTCGCCGGGCCGGCTGCGGGTCAGCCACATCGATTGCGGCCGGGGCCGGTTCGCCTTCATGCTGGTGCTTCGGCACCGGCTGCTCGGCGAGCTGGTCCGCCAGACGGCGATCTTCCGCGACGGGCCTTTTTCTTAGGGCGTCCGCTGCCCGGTCAGCTCCTGGCCGTCCTGGCGCAGGACCACGCTGGCGATCCGTCCGTCGGCGCCGGGCACGAAGCGGATCTGGGCGTCGATATCGCGCCAGAAGAAATCGAGCGGCGTCTGGGCGTGGATCGGCAGCCTGGGGGCGTTGGTGGCCTGCGCGATTAGCCGGGCGCCGTCGCGGCTGATCTCGACGGTCAGCGCCGGCGAGAAGACGTAGCGGCCGACCAGGCGGTCGAGCTGCTCGGCGGGAAGCGCGATCGCCGTTCGGCCCGCGTCGGGCGCCGGCGGCACCGGCCGAACCGGCGCCGGCGCGGTCCCGATCAGCAGGTGCAAGGCGAGGTCGGTGGCCGAGGGCTCGACCGCGGCATTGGTGAGCAGGATGACGGCGCGCCGCTTGCCCGGCTCGAACGCCATGGCGGTGCGGAAGCCGCCGGTGCCGCCGTCGTGAAGCATCACCGCGCCTGCCGGCGCCGGCAGGATCACCCAGCCGAGCCCGGTCTCGGCCCGGGGCCCCGGGCCGGGCCAGCGCTGCGCGGTCGTCGCCTGCATGGCCGCGACCAGATCGGGCGGCCCTTCGCCAAGCGCAAGGGAGAGGAAAATGAGGAGATCGGCTGCGTCCGAGCGAAGCGCGCCGGCGCCGGCCAGAGCGGGCAGGTCCCAGAGCGGGGTCGGCCGCATGAAATTGTCGTGCGGCACCGCGAAGCGCGCGCGCTGCGCGTCCGACAGGGTAATGACGGTGTCGTTCATGCCGAGCGGGCCGGTGATCCGCTCCCGCACCAGCGCCTCGTAGCTCATCCCGGCGCGGCGGCTCAGCACATCGCCGAGCAGGCCCATGCCGACGTTCGAATATTCCCACTGGCTGCCGATGTCGCGGGTGAGCTGGTGGCGGCCGACGAAGGCGAGCAGCTGGGCCGGGCTATAATCGGCATAGGGATTGACCAGATCGTAGCTGGCCAGATCGTCCGGAAGGCGCGGCAGGCCGGAGCGATGGGTGGCGAGGTCCGCGAGCGTGATCTGCCGCCCGCCGCGCTCGGGCAGCCGCGCGCCCTCAGGGAGATAGCGCGCCGCCGGATCGGTGAGCGCGACCTCGCCGCGGCGGACCATGTCGGCGAGCAGCAAAGCGGTGAACACCTTGGTCATCGAGCCGATCTCGAACATGGTGCGGGCGTCGAACGGCGCCGCGCCGGCCGGCCCGCGGGCGACGATCCGTCGCCCCGCAGGCTCGATCACAGCGGCGACCATGCCGGCGCCGGCGCGGCCGGCGATCCGCGCCTCCAGCAGCCGCCCGATCGCGGCGTCGTCGGGAATCGTCCAGTCGGCGGGCGGCGGGGGCGGCGGCGGCGGCGCCGCCTCGGCGACGAGAATCAGCGGCCAGCTGGTGCCGCCTTGGGTCCAGTTTCCAGCCCAGGATCCGGCCGACGCGTTCCAGCGGCCTTCGTAGCGTCCGCCGACGGCCGGCACGTTGAAGCTGAGCGTGGCTCCGGCGGCGGCGATGTCGGCGAGCGGGATGCCGAGCGCGCCCTGATCGAGGCTGTCCATCGTCCCGATCAGCGCGCCGTCCTCGCCGGCCCGGATGTGGACGACGAGCGGAAGGCGCACAGTCGGAGTCGCCTGAAGAGTCGCCGACCAGCGCCCGGTCGCGGTCTGCGCCGCGGCCGGCATGGGCGTCGCCGCCAGCAAAGCGAGCGTGAAGAGGATGGGAGGCAGGCGGGTCATAGTCTTTCTCCGAGCAACAGGTCTAGTTCATCGATCGCCGCTTGCAACCGGCGCGCGGCCAGGCAATCGGCCTGCCACAGCCCGCCGAAACGTCTTGGCGGCGCTCAGGTTACGAAAAAGGGGCGGCCCGTTGCCGGACCGCCAGCCCGGCCTGCACCGCCCTCCTTGCCGGTGGCCTTCTCCGGGCGATCCCGACCATTGCGGGTATTGAGTACGGACCCTAGCGCTTCGAGAACTGGAAGCTGCGGCGGGCCTTGGCTCGGCCGTATTTCTTGCGCTCGACGACTCGCGGATCGCGGGTCAGGAAGCCCTCGCGCTTGACGGTCGTCCTCAGGCCCGGCTCGTAGCGGGTGAGCGCGGTCGAGATGCCGTGGCGGACCGCGCCGGCCTGGCCCGAAAGCCCGCCCCCGGCGACGGTGGCGATCACGTCATACTGGCCCTTGCGGTCGGCGATGTCGAACACCTGGTTGATGATCAGCCGGAGCGTCGGGCGGGCGAAATAGACCTCCTGATCGCGGCCGTTGACGATGATCTTGCCGGTGCCGGGCTTCAGCCAGACCCGGGCGACCGCGTCCTTGCGGCGGCCGGTGGCGTAGGCGCGGCCCTGCTTGTCGAGCTGCTGCTCGCGAAGGATGGCCTTGATCTGAGGGCCCTGGTTGGCGACTCCGTGATCGTCGACCGGCTCCTCGTCGCGCCGGCTCCTTCGGCCGTCGGAGGATTGGCGCTCGGCGGCGCGCGCCGGCGCGGCCGGCGCTTCGGGCTCGGCTTCGGCAGGCGCTTCGGCTTCAGCCTCGCTGGCTTCGGCGGGCGCTTCGGCTTCAGCCTCGGTCGCCTCGGCGGGCGCTTCGGCCTCGGCGGCGGTCAGCTTGGCGAGATCGGCCAGCGATTGACGATTGTCGGACATCAGGCACCCACCTTGTTCTTGCGGTTCATCGCCGCGACGTCGAGCGTTTCAGGAGATTGGCCGCCGTGCGGATGCTCGGTGCCGGCATAGAGGTGAAGCGCGCGCATCTGGTCGCGCCCCAAAGGCCCGCGCGGGATCATCCGCTCGATCGCCTTTTCAAGCACGCGCTCGGGGAAGCGGCCGTCCAGGATCTTGGCCGGGGTGGTTTCCTTGATGCCGCCGACATAGCCGGTATGCTTGTAATAGATTTTGTCGGTCAGCTTCTTGCCGGTGAACCGGACCTTGCCCGCGTTGACGATGACGACATGGTCGCCGCAATCGACATGGGGGGTGTAGCTCGGCTTGTGCTTGCCGCGCAAAATGTTGGCGACGATCGAGGCGAGCCGCCCGACCACCAGCCCGTCGGCATCGATCAGATGCCATTTCTTCTCGACCTCGCGCGGCTTGATCGACCGCGTGGTCTTCATCAGCGCCTTCATCGGCTGAGACCTCTTTCAAATGAACGGCGCCGCCCTCATCGAGCGGCGCGATGGCGGGCAAATGACCGGGAGGGGCGCGAAAGTCAAGGAAAAGCGCGGGTTTCGTGAGAGGTATTATATTACCAGTCCGGTTTCTTTGTCCAGTCCGGAGGCTTCCACGATCCACCCAAAACGGATAATATGACGTCAAACACTCACGCGGCCTCTTGGAGAGCTATCGGTGGCTAAAGCAAGCGGTAAGACGTTTCTGAGAGGCGACGATGTCGTGCTCAGGCTTCCGAAAAGGGTCGCGTTCAAAGCAGACTTGGACGTCGTGGTAGAGCGCAGGGGCGATGTCATCACCATCCGTCCAGCGGATGCTGAGCCTAGAGCCGGCCCCGGTGCGACCACAGGTCACGCGCCAGTCTCGGCCTCTACCCAAGACACATAAGCCCCGAGCGCATCCACGATCGGCCAGACCACCGCCGCCGGCACCTCGTAGCTGTGCAACTCCGCGATCCGCGTGATCAGCGCCGGCGCCGCGTCTGCCCGCGTCTTGAAGATCGCCGCGACCTCGTCCGCTTCCTCGATCTTGCCCTGCCAGCGATAAACGGAATGGCACGGCCCCAATATGTTGACGCAGGCCGCGAGCCGCTCCTCGACCGCCGCCCGGCCGATTTGGGCGGCCTCCTCCGCGCTGGCGAAGACGGCGTAGACGCTGGCGATGTCCGTCATCGCGCTTTCTCCCCGAGCCGGTGGGCGGCGCTGATCGTGGCGCCGAGCAGCAGCGCGGCCATGCCCTGGTGCGCCACCGCGATGTCGATCTGCACGCCCGAAAGCAAGGTGAGGATGCCGAGCAGGAGCTGGGCGACGACCGCGCCGGCGAGCAGCGCGCTCTCCTGCCAAAAGCCCCGCAGCCAGGCGCGCCCTGCCAGCCAGAGCGTGACTCCGGCGACCGGGAAAGCGAGCCAGCGGTGGACGAACTGGACCGTGATCGGATTGTCGACGAAGTTGCGCAAGCCGGGCCGCATCCATTCCGCCCCGGCCGGATAGAGCTCATCGCCCATCAGCGGCCAGCTGTTGAAGGCATAGCCGGCGTCGAGCCCGGCCACATAGGCGCCGAACAGGAATTGAAGGAAGAGCAGGCACAGCGCCCAGATGCCGAGCAGCGGGATCCGGGCGGGCCGGGCGGCGCCATCGGCGGCGAGCGCCTTGAGGTCGCGCGAGACCCAGAGCAGGCCGGCGAAGATGAGCAAGGCGGTGAGCAGGTGGACGGCGAGCCGGAGATGGCTGACCTCGGGCACGTCGACCAGGCCCGAGGCGACCATCCACCAGCCGATCGCCCCCTGCGCCGCGCCGAGCCCGAAAAGGGCGCCGAGCTTCCAGCCATAGCCGGCCGGAATCGCGCGCCGCCACCAGAAGAAGAGGAGCGGAATCGCGAAGGCAAGGCCGATCAGCCGGCCGAGCAGCCGGTGGACATATTCCCAGAAGAAGATCGCCTTGAAGTCGGCCAGCGTGATGCCGCTATTGACCTGCTGATATTGCGGCGTCGCTTTGTAATGGTCGAACTCAGCCTGCCAGTCGGCCGGGTTGAGCGGCGGGATCGCGCCCGAAATCGGCTCCCAGCGGACCATCGACAGGCCGGATTCGGTCAGCCGCGTGACCCCGCCGACCACGATCATCACGAAGACCAGCACCGCGACGAACGCCAACCAGCGCGAAATGGCCAACGGGCGCGGCTTCGGCTCGGCGGGGCGCTGGATCATGGCGGCCCTATGGCGGAGGCGGATGCGCTTGCCAACCGGCTCGGGGCCGGGGAACTTTTCGTCAAATGATATATTGTAACTTCTCCCGGGCCGGCCTATATCCGGCCCGCACAGGGATTCGAAGAGCATGTTCGCAAGCCTCGCCAGGAACGGAGCGATCGACCGCGCGGCCATCGGCCTCAGCGGGCTTTGCCTCGTCCACTGCATCGCGAGCGCGGTGCTGGTGCTGATGCTGGCATCGGCCGGCGGCCTGCTCGTCGATCCGCGCATCCACGAGGCCGGCCTGCTGGTCGCCATCGTCCTCGGCGTTGTCGGCCTCGGCCGCGGCGCTCTGATTCACGGTTTCATGCTGCCGGTCGCGATCGGCGGCTTGGGGCTCGGCACGATGGCGGGCTCGCTGACGCTCGGCCACGGCCCCGAGGAAATCTTCTATTCGGTGGTCGGAGTCCTCGTCCTCGCGCTCGGCCACGATCTGAACCGCCGGGCGGTGGTCTGACGGGCCAGGCAGCCCGTCATTGCGAGGAGCGTAGCGACGCGGCAA
>Ga0190265_10001847_pt1 | contig 13946 bp, 14 predicted proteins | sample Popmic124T_FD_133135 | JGI IMG/M metagenome (GOLD analysis project Ga0190265, IMG submission 133135) | Populus adjacent soil microbial communities from riparian zone of Indian Creek, Utah, USA - 124 T | ecosystem: Environmental > Terrestrial > Soil > Riparian zone | place: USA: Utah | collected...
CTCAACGGCACGTTCGTCAAGGGGACGATCAAGGTCGCGGGCAACGCGACCCTCGTCGCCCGCGGCGTCCGCGTGATCGGGAACGTGCAGGCCGAGAACGCGAAGAGCGTCCGGATCAACGCATCGTCCCGCATCGGCGGCAGCGTTCAGGTGAAGCAGGGCGAGGCGGCGTCCGTCACCGGCTCGAAGGTGACGGGTGACATCCAGTACTTCTCGAACGATGCGGCGCTGACGGCCAGCAACAACCGCGTCGGCGGCAGCATCCAGATCATCGGCAACGACGGTCCGGCCGCGATCTTCCGCAATCGCGTCAACGGCAACCTGCAGTGCAAGGAGAACAGCCCCGCCCCGACCGGCGGTGCCAACGTCGTCGGCGGCAACAAGGAGGATCAGTGCAAGGCCTTCTAGCAATGCCCGCGCGGCGGGCGTAAGGTCGAGACCGCAAGGGACGCCAAAGAGCGACGTCAGTGGAAAGGAGCGACTCGATGAGGCTCAGCGACAGCCGAGTAGAACCTGCCATCGCGGTCTCCGACATGGAGCAGGCCAAGGCCTTCTACGAGGGCAAGCTCGGGCTCTCGGGCGGCCAGGATCAACCGGACGGGGGGCACACGTATCCCTGCGGCGAGGGGACGAACATTCACGTCTATCCCTCTCCCGGCAACGCGGGCGCGTCGGGCGCCACGCTCGCCGGCTGGACGGTCGACGACCTCGAGGCGACGGTCGACGAGCTGACGGCGAGCGGCGTGACGTTCGAGCAGTACGGCGAGCCGTTCAATACCGATGCGAAGGGGATCGCGAGGCTCGGAGACGACGCGATCGCTTGGTTCAAGGATCCCGACGGCAACATCCTCGCGGTCGGGACTATCTAGGCGGAGCCGGGGGTGCCGCGACCGCGGCACCCCCGCTTGCCCATTCCGCCCTGCCGCCGATGACGATGTGCGCGGGTCGCAGCGGCCGGGAGACGAGCGGCACCTGTGCGCCGGTCTCCGCCGCTTCGCCGAGCCGGTCGGCCAGGAACCGCTGCCACGCCTCCTCGCTCTCCCAGACGCCGACGATCCGGAAACCCTCGTCGGTGGGGCCTGCGGCATGCACGATCAGGCCGGCGGGGGCAGGCCCCGCCAGCGCCTCGGCGAAGCGCCGATAGTGCTCCCAGCTCGCCGCGACGTCTTCCACGACCACGTAGGACATGGAGGGAGCTTCTCCTCGAGCGCTTTAGCCTCGCTTTAGGCTGGTCTTCCCTCTCGGCAGGGAGCCGTCGAGAATGAGCGCGATGGGTGGGGGAGAGATGCGCGTGCTCGGTCCGCTCGAGGTCGTCGCGAGCGACGGCGTCGTCGTCCCGCTCGCCGCCAAGCAGCGACGGCTTCTGGCCGCCCTCGTCGCGGCGGACGGGCGCGCGTGCGAGGTCGACGCGCTCGTCGAGGCCGTGTGGAATGCGTCGCCGCCGCCTTCCGCACGGAGCCTCGTGCAGGTGTACGTCTCACAGCTGCGCAAGGCGCTCCTCGACGGGATGGCGGTCGTCACCCGCGGCGGCGCCTACGCACTCGAACTCGAGCCAGGCCGCCTGGATGCAGCGCGATTCGAGCAGCTGCTCGCCGAGTGCGAGGCTGCTCGACGGGACGGGAATTCGGCGCTGGCGGCGTCGCTCGCCGACCGGGCGCTCCAGCTCTGGCACGGGCGCGCGTACGGCGAGCTGGCGTACGAGGAGTTTCTCCGCGCTGAGAGCGAGCGGTTGGAGGAGCGAAAGCTCGCCGCGCTGGAGGCGCGGCTGGACGCGCAGCTTGCGTCGGGGCGGCATGTGGAGGTGCTGGGCGAGGCACTCGGGTTGGCCGAGCAGAACCCGTACCACGAGCGGGTGCAGGAGCTGGCGATGCTCGCTCTCTACCGCTGCGGGCGCCAGACGGAGGCGCTCGACCACTACGCCGCAGTTCGGGCCCGCCTGCTCGAGGAGCTCGGGCTCGAGCCCGGCCCGGAGCTTCGCGAGCTGCAGCGACGGATTCTCCAGCAGGACCCCGAGCTCACCGTCGAGGCCGGCCGGACGACCGAGGTTGCGGGGGCTCTGCCCCTGCCTCCGAATCCGCTCGTCGGTCGCGCGCGCGACCTCGAGCAGCTGCGCACGCTGCTGGCCCGGCGCGAGGCGCGGCTGATCGCGCTGACCGGGGCAGGGGGGAGCGGCAAGACTCGGCTGGCGCTCGAGGCCGCGCGTCAGGCTGCCGGCTCCTACGCCAACGGCGTGGTGCTCGTCGAGCTCGCTCCCGTCCGCGATCCGGCGCTCGTCGTCCCGGCCATCGCGCACGCGCTGAGCATTGCGGAGGCGCCGGGTGAGGAGCCCCTCGAGGCGCTCGTCGCCGCGATCGCCTCTCAGGAGCTGCTGCTCGTCGTCGACAACGTCGAGCACGTGCGCGAAGCGGCTTCGAGCCTCGCGCGCCTCGCGGCGAGGGCGCCGCGGCTGACGATCCTCGTCACGAGCCGCGCAGTCCTGCACGTGTCCGGAGAGCACGTGTTCCCGGTTGCACCGCTGGCCGAGGAGGACGCAGTCGAGCTCCTCGTACAGCGGGCACGTCTGCTCGAACCGACCTTCGCACGATCGGCCGACAACGAGGACGACCTGCGCGAGATCTGCCGGCGCGTCGACGGGCTGCCGCTCGCGATCGAGCTCGCCGCCGCACGCATCCGAACTCTGACCCCCGTGGCGCTGCGCTCCCGGCTGGACTCCCGGCTCGGGGTCCTGACCGGCGGGCCGCGCGACCTGCCGGCGCGTCAGCAGACCCTGCGCGAGACGATCGCGTGGAGCGTCGACCTGCTGGGCGAGCACGAGCGCGACGTCTTCGCGCGCCTCGCGGTCTTCCCCGGCGGAGCGACGCTCGACGCGGCCGAGGCCGTCTGCGGGGCCGATATGGACACGCTCGGGGCGCTCGTCGACGACCATCTCGTGCGTCGGGTCGACCTCCGCGGCGAGGCTCGGTTCGGGATGCTCGAAACAGTCCGTGAGTACGCGCTGCAGCTCCTCGAGGACGAGCGCGGCGCCGTCGAGCGGGCGCTCGCCGAGCACGTCGCGGCGCTCGTGGCGGAGGCGGAGCCGCACTTGACCGGGGAACAGCAGACGCATTGGCTCGCGGTCCTCGACGCCGAGCACGAGAACCTCGGGGCGGCGCTCGCCTACCTGGCCGCGGCGGGCAACGCCGAGGGCCGGCTGCGGACGGCGGCCGCGCTGTCGCGCTTCTGGTACATCCGCGGTCACCTGACGGAAGGGCGCCGGCGGCTGGAGGAAGCGCTCGCCGACAGCGAGACGAGCGCTCCCGATCTCCGCCGCCGGGCGCTCACCGCCGCAGCCTCCCTCGCGTTGCTGCAGGGCGACTACGCGGCAGCGGCTGCGTCGGCGGAGCAGGCCCTCGCCGTCGCCCGCGAGATCGGCACGCCGCTCTACGTCGCAAACGCGCTCAGCAACCTCGGTGCGATCGTGCTTGCGGGCGGCGACCACGATCGGGCCGGCCCGCTGCTGGAGGAGGCCGTCTCGCTCGCGCGCGTCGCCGGCGACCAGCGCGTCGCGGCGCTCGCGATCAACAACCTCGGCGACCTCGCGCTCACCGTGGGCGACTACGAACGGGCCGAGCCGTTCTTCGAGGAGAGCCTCGCGCTGCTCAAGGCTCGCGGGGACGCGGCGAACGTCGCCCGCTCCCTCTTCAACCTGGGTGCGGTCGCGCTCAAGCTCGGCCGGCTGAAAGCCGCGGACGAGCGCTTCCGCGAGAGCCTCTCCTTCGCCCAGGAGGTCGGCGATACCGAGGACATCGCCTGGTGCCTCGAGGGCTTCGCCGCAATCGCCGCAGCCGAACGAGACGGTGAGCGCGCGGCGTTGCTCCTCGGGGCAGCCGGCGCGCTCCTGGAGGGCATCGGCGCGCAGTTCAAGCCGTTCGAGCGCGCCCTCGACGAGCACACCCGCGCGGAGGCGGCCCGGCTGGTGGGCGAGGAGGCGGTCGCGGAAGCGATGGAGACGGGTGCCCGCATGGCGCTCGGGGACGCGGTCGACGCCGCCCTCGCCGACGTTCTATAGCCAGGCTAAAGCGGCGACCGCGATCGTCCATTCCGTAGCCACGGGACACGACGATCGGAGGGCACGATGAACAGCACGAAGGCATCGATGGGGCGGCGGTCCGTCTCCCTGGTCTTCATCTTGGCGCTGCTCGGCGCCGCGACGATCCTGGCGACCGCGTCGGCGGGCACGGAGGCCTGCGCGGTCTGCGGCAAGAACCTGATCAAGAACCCGGGCGCGGAAGGCGGCCTCGGCATCACGTCGGTGGGTGCGAGCGGCGCGGTCCCCGGCTGGACGACGGTCGCTGGCGAGTTCGGGGCAGCGTCCTACACGTTCCCGAACGGCTGGTTCTCGGCGAGGACCAAGGGCCCGAAGAACAGGGGCAAGAACTACTTCTTCGGCGGCACGGTCCCCAAGGCGACCAGCGCGGCCGCCACGATCGGCAAGCAGACGATCGCGCTGCCGGCCGCCGCGGTCGGCAAGAAGGCCACCCTCAGCGGCTGGCTCGGCAACTACGCGAACAACCGGGCCCAGGTGCGCGCCGAGTTCGCGGATGCAGCGGGCAAGATCCTCGTCCGGATCAGGATCGGCCCGGATACGACGATCGCGGGTACGGACATGGCCTTCAGAACTCGGAACGCCAAGGTGCCCGCCGGGGCCAAGCAGGTGACGATCGTTGTGACGTTCGCAGGCGGCGGCATCGCCTACAAGCTCGCCGGAGCAGACGCGCTTTCCCTGGTTCTGAGCTAGGGGCGAGCCGCGACACGACGGGGGGACGCCGAACAGGCCTCGGTGCCGGACCACCGGCACCGAGGCCCACCGCGTGGCTCGAGCGGAGCGGCCCCGGAGTCGAACCGAGCAAGCCGTGGGTTACACGACCGGGCCGGTTTTGAAGACCGGCTGGGCCACCGGGCCCGTGCCGCTCCGTCGCGAGCGTAGCGGCGCCGTCGCGGGCCGGGGCGAGGCGCACGGCTGTGGTTAAATCACCGCCGTACGTTGGGGGAGTGAGCACGTAACGGAGGGGAGAGTTCATGAGGCGCACAGCTGCGTTTCTGCTGTTCGTGACAGCGGCGTTCCTCGCTGCGGTCGGTACGTCCCAGGCGATCACGGGTGGCCAGCTCGACGGCAACGCGCACCCGAACGTGGGGATGATCGTCTTCTACCAGCCCGATGGTCGCTTCCGCTGCTCGGCGACGCTCGTGTCGCCGACCGTCCTCGTGACGGCGGGGCACTGCACGGACGGCGTCCGGGGGAAGGTCATCGTTACCTTCGATTCCGTCGCCCCGGCGACGACGCCGCGGGCCGCCGACGACACCGGCAACGGGATGTCGAATACCGGCTACACGTCGGCACCGGCCGGTTGGCTCGCCGGCACACCCCATGCGCACCCGCTCTGGGACGGTGAGCTGCAGCTGAACGACCTGCACGACGTCGGCGTCGTGGTGCTCGATCAGCCGTACACCGGCTCGACGCCGGCTCGGCTCGCGCCGCGCAACTACCTGGAGGGTCTCGCGAACGGCAAGGGTGGGTTGAACAAGGAGACGTTCGAGCTCGTCGGCTACGGCGTGTTCTTCGAGAAGCCGACCGAAGGTCCTCAGAAGCCGATTTCGGTCGCCGACCGTACGCGCCGTTTCACGACCGCAGTCGGCCAGAACATCTCGTCGCAGGTACTGAAGCTCGCCGAGAACGGCAAGGACTCGCGTGCCGGCGGCGGTAGCTGCTTCGGCGATTCCGGTGGACCCGTCTTCCACAACGGCCTGCTCGTGGGCGACACGAGCTTCGGTGCAAGCCAGTTCTGCCGGAGTGCCGGCGGCTACTACAGGCTCGACACCGACGACGCACGCTCGTTCCTCGACGACTTCGTCGCCGTTCCGTAATGGCGAGGGCGCGGATCCGCGCGATCGGATCCGCGCCCTACCCAGCCACTAGCCCGGCCGGACGGTGACCTGCACCAGGCGCCGCGTGGAGATGCCCGCCAGCGGGTTCTCGCCCGGCTTCCGCGCCCGCACGAAGAAGACGACGGACGCGCTGCGTCTCATTGCTAGGCGCGTCGTCGCGCGGAACCTCAACGTTGCGATTCCGCTGTTGTCGGTGACCGTCTCCGGTGTCGCGGTCACCCGCCCGAACGGCACGCCGGTGGCGAGCACGGGCGCGCCCGCGACGAGGCGGTTGCGCGTGTCCGTCACCTGGATCCGCATCGTGATGAGCGTGCGCCGGTTCGGGATCGCCGACGGCGTGAACGACACCCGCGCGATGACGAGCCGGTCGGGCAGCGCCACGCTCGACACGGGCACCGCCACGCCTGGGGCGCTGCCGGCCGCGCCGACGATGCCGGTCTGCACCGACACGGCGTTCCCGACACCGCGCGGGTTCCGTGCCTGCACCTGCACGCGGATGGTGCGGCCGGCGTCGGTCGCGCGCACGCCGTACGTCCGTCCGCGCGCCCCCGTGTCGACGCAGTTGGCGCCGGCGGCGTCGCACTGAAGCCAGAGAAACGCGATCGAGTCTGGCAGCCCGGTCCAGACGCCCGGCTCGGCGGTGAGCGTCGCGCCGACGGTGGCCGCCCCGGAGACCGTCGGCGCCTGCGTCGCCTGCGGCACGACGTTGTTGGCGACGACCGGGCTCGGCTTCGTGTTCGCCGCGCGGGTGCCGTCCGGGTTGCGTGCGATCACGTCGGCCTTGACCGTTCGGCCGACATCGGCCGCGCGGAGCCGGTAGCTATTCGAGGTCTCGCCGGCCAGCACGACGCAATTCGCCCCGCCCGCATCGCAGCGAAACCACCGGTACCTGAACGACGTCGGGTTGTTCGTCCAGCGTCCATTCGAAACCGCGATCGTCGAGCCGCGCCGAAAAGTGCCCTCGAGCGTCGGCTGCTGTACCTCCCGAGGAGGCGCCGCGTACGCCACGGCGGCGACCACCAGGGCGGACAATGGTGCGGCGACGAGCGCGAGCGTGCGCAGCCGTCGCCGGGAAGGCAAGCGTGCCATCGGTGACCCCCGTCTTTAGGTGAGCTTCCGAGAACCTACGACGGTTCTGACGAGAAAACGGGTCTCGGAAACTGCGCTGAAGAAACGTCTTACACAGGTTTTGCGTTGATGCGAAGGATGCTTACAAACCCCGATGAAAGGACGCCATGCCGCTGCTCTGGATCATCGTCATCATCCTCGTCGTTCTCGCCGTCGCCGGCGGCCTCGCCGTCGACAGCCTGCTCTGGCTGATCCTCGTGATCGCGCTCATCATTGCCCTCTTCCAGCTCCTGGGCGGGCGCCGCGTGTAACGTCGCAGCCGTGCCGCACCTGCGCCTGATCGACGTCGAGGACGCGACCGGGCCGCTGCGGGAGGAGTACGACGCGGCCGTCGGTCGGGCGGGGAAGGTGTTCAACATCGTCAAGGCGATGAGCCTGCGCCCGGGCGTGCTCGGGCGCTCGATGTTGCTCTACCGGGAGATCATGTTCGCGCCGTGCGGTCTGTCGCGGCGGGAGCGCGAGCTGCTCGCGACCGTCGTCTCGCGCGCGAACGACTGCTTCTACTGAATCCGTGCACATGCCGACGACCTCCGTGCCGAGGGCGCTGACGAAGACCTGGCGAAGCACGCCGAGCACGACTACCGCCGCGCCGAGCTCGAGCCGCGTGCCCGCGCGCTCTGCGACTTCGCCGTGAAGCTGACGCATACCCCGGCCGCCGTCTCCCGCGAGGACGTGGACGCGCTGCGGGAGCACGGCCTGGACGACGCCGCCGTGCACGATGCCATCCAGGTGATCGCGTACTTCAACTACATCAACCGCGTGGCCGAGGGCGTCGGCGTCTCGCCCGAGCCGGAGTGGGAGGTCGAGTGATGCAGGAGACGGTCGTCGCGGCGTGCGTGCAGGCCGAGCCGGTCGTGCTCGACCGTGCGGCCACGATCGAGCGGCTGGCGGAGCGGACGGCCGAGGCCGCTGCGCAGGGAGCGCAGCTCGTCGTCTTTCCGGAGACGTTCGTCCCCGCCTACCCGTCCTCGGTCTGGGCACGTGCGCTTGCGGGCTGGGCGGAGCCGGGCGCGAAGGAGGCGTTCGCGCTCCTGCACCGGGAATCGGTCGCGGTTCCCGGTCCGGACGCCGACCGGCTGGGAGAGATTGCGCGCGAGCACGGCGTGTGGCTCGTGACCGGGATCAACGAGGTCGATCCGGAGCGGCCGGGGACGCTCTTCAACTCGCTCCTCTACCATTCGCCGGCCGGCGAGCTCGCCCTGCACCACCGCAAGCTCGTGCCGACGAACCACGAGCGCCTCGTCTGGGGGCAGGGCGACGGGCGCGGCCTGCGTGCCCTCGAGACGCCGATCGGGCGCATCGGCGGGCTCATCTGCTGGGAGAACTACATGCCGCTGGCGCGCTTCTCGCTCTACGAGTCCGGCGTCGAGCTCTACATCGCCTCGACGGCCGACGACGGCGACGCCTGGCAGGCGACCCTCGTGCACATCGCCCGCGAGTCGCGCGCCTTCGTCATCGCGCCCGCGCACTTCCAGCGCGGCGCTGCCTATCCGGACGACTTCCCGCTGCGGGCGCTGCTCGACGGCGTCGACGTCCTCGGTCGCGGCGGCAGCGCCATCCTCGCGCCGGACGGCTCGTACCTGGCCGGGCCGCTCTACGACGAGGAGGGCATCCTGCTCGCCGAGCTCGACCCGGCGCGGCTGGCGGGCGAGCGGCAGCGCTTCGACCCGGCCGGCCACTACCACCGGCCGGACGTGCTCAGGCTGAGCGTGACGCCGAACGCCTGAGAACACGTGCGTCGCCGACGCGGCGGGTGACGCCGTCCGCGTCGAGCCGCTCCAGCAGGAGCTGCGCGTCGCGCCGGCCGCAGCCGGCGAGGTCGCGGAAGCGCGCGAGCGAGATCGAGCCCGCGGCGGCGCACTCCGCCGCAACCAGCTCGCGCGCTCGCTCGTAGACGGCCGGTGTGACGGCATACCCGCTGCCGAGGCGCACCAGCCGCGCCTCGTGCTCGAGATGGCGGGCGAGCTCGGCGTCCGCCACCTTCGCGGCTCCCGGCGCCGCAGCCGTGACGTCGGCCTCGAGCGCGGCGCCTTCGCCGGCCCGCTCGCCCAGACCCGCAGCAGCGCCGGGCCGGTAGAGCTTCGAGCCGCGTCGCTCGTACGGGAGCCGCGCGAGCACGGCCTTCGCCCAGGGCTCGACCGGTGCAGTGATGCCGGGGTCAAGGGGGTCGGCGGCGTCGAGCTCGCGGTCGAGCTGCGCGCGCAGCTCCTCCAGCCATGCCTCCGAGAACCGCCACTCGCCGTCGACGAGCGCAGGCGCGTGGAACGTCACGACGCCCCGCTCGGCGTGCTCGAAGCGCTCGGTGGAGGCGTGGCGCGGTGGAGTCGGGTCGATGACGCGGCCCCCGCCGATCGTCGTCCCGGCGCGCAGCACGACCCGGTCGTCCCGCGCCGCCACCACGGGCACGGCGAGCCGAAGCTGGGCGAACCGGCCCGCTCGCACGACGCGCGCCGGCACTGCGGCCGTGCCGTGATGGACCTGCAGCCGCGCGCCGTCCGCGATCGGCGCGAGCTCCTCCACCACGACGTCGAGCCGGTAGCTCGGGCGCAACGCGCCCGGCGTCACGAGCGCATCGCCGCGGCGCAGCTCGCTTCGCTCGACGCCCGTCAGCGCGACCGCCACACGCTGGCCCGCCTCCGCGCGCTCGACGGCCTCGTCGTGCACCTGCACCGACCGGACGCGCACCGGCCGGCCGCCCGGTTCGGCCACGAGCGAGTCGCCGACGCCGATCGAGCCCGACCAAAGCGTTCCGGTCGCCACCGTCCCGATGCCGCGCAGCGTGAACACGCGGTCGACGTACAGCCGGGCGGGGGCCGAGGGGGGATAGTTGCTCTGAGCAACTAAGTCCCCCGCCACGCGCGCGAGAGCCGTGCGCAGCTCGTCCAGGCCGGCGCCGGTCTTGGCGCTCACCGCGACCGCCTCGGCCGCCGGCACGAGCTCCCGCGCCTCCGCCAGCGCGAGCTCGAGCGTCTCGGCGTCCACCGCGTCGGCTTTCGTCACCGCGACGACGCCGCGCTCGAGGCCGAGCAGGCGCAGAACGGCGAGATGCTCGTGCGTCTGCGGCCGGGCGCCCTCGCCGGCGTCGACCACGAGCAGGAAGAGGTCGATCCCAGTTGCCCCCGCCACCATCGTGCGCACGAAGCGCTCGTGGCCCGGCACGTCGACGAGCGAGAGCCGCCGCCCTTCGCCGAGGTCGAGCGGCGCGTAGCCGAGGTCGATCGAGATGCCGCGCCGCCGCTCCTCCGGCAGCCGGTCCGTGTCCTTGCCGGTCAGCGCGCGCACGAGCCACGTCTTGCCGTGGTCGACGTGCCCCGCGGTGCCGACCGTGAGCGGCACTAGCGGAGCGGCAGCTCGACCGCGTCCCGGTCGATGCCCTCGCGAGAAGGCGACGCGGCGTGTTGCTCGGGCGTGCGGAACTGCGGCCCGATGACGCGGCCGCACTCGAGGAAGAGCGGGTAGGTCGCGTCCACGAGCTCCTGTTGCAGCTCCGGCTCGAGGGGCTCCCGCACGAGGACGAGCACATCGAGGTCGGAGCGGATCGGCATGCCCTGCGGCCAGCTCTCCCCGCGCGCGACGGAGCCGAACACACGGACGGCGAGCAGGCGCTCGCCGAGCCGCTCGCGCAGCAGCTCGACGTAGGCGTCGAGCGTGCGCCGCTCGACCTCGGTCAGGATCGCGAGCGGCATGCGGCGACGGCCGCAGCGACTTCGTCCGCCTCGGCATCCGTGAGCGTCCGGCAGTCGAGCAGGGTGCGGCCGTCGCGCACGACGGCGACGACGGGCGGCTCGTGCGCGCGCAGCGCCGCCGCGAGCTCTTCCTCGACGGCGCAGGCGCAGCTCGGGAGCTCTGCGAGCGGAAGCGCGCCGCCGCCGGCGCGCGCGACCGTCTCCTCGACAGTGCCGCCGACCGCCGCTGCGAGCCGTTCGGCCCGCGCGCGGACCGCTGCGAGGGGCTCGCGCAGCATGCGCAGCACCGGAATCTCGTCGGGCCGGTCGAGGTGGAGCGCGAGCGTCCCCTCGAGAGCGGCGAGCGAGAGCTTGTCGGCGCGAAGAGCGCGCATGAGCGGATGCCGGCGCAGCCGCTCGACGAGCTCGGCGCGACCGGCGACGATCCCCGCCTGCGGCCCGCCGAGCAGCTTGTCGCCCGAGAAGCAGACGAGATCCGCGCCTGCGGCGAGGCTCGCGGCCGGCGTCGGCTCGCCCTCGACCTCGACGAGCGCGCCCGAGCCGAGATCGTCGACGAGCGGCAGACCGTGCCGCGCGGCGACGGCCGCCAGCTCGCGCAGGCTCGGCTGCTGCGTGAAGCCGACGACGCGGAAATTCGACTGGTGGACGCGCAGGAGGAGCGCGGTCCCGGGCCCGATCGCCGCTTCGTAGTCGCCGGCCCGGGTCCGGTTCGTCGTCCCGACTTCGACCAGGCGCGCGCCCGAGCGGGCGAGCACGTCCGGAATGCGGAAGCCGTCGCCGATCTCGATCAGCTCCCCGCGCGAGACGAGCACTTCGCGGCCCTCGGCCAGGCCCGCGAGCACGAGCAGGAGCGCGGCGGCGTTGTTGTTGACGACGAGCGCGGCCTCGGCGCCGGTCAGCCGGCGCAGGAGCGGCGCCACGTGGTCGAGCCGCGAGCCGCGCCCGCCCTCGCGCAGGTCGTACTCGAGATTCGAGTAGCCCGCGGCCGCCACCACCCGCTCGACGGCCGCGTCGGCGAGCGGCGCGCGGCCGAGATTCGTGTGCACGAGCACGCCGGTCGCGTTCAGGACCCGGCGCAGCGCGGGCCGCCGCACGCGAGCGAGCTCGGCCAGTGCCCGCTCCACGAGATCGCCTGGCTCGGCGCCGGCGCGGATCTCCTCGCGCGCCTGCTCGAGCGTCGCTCGCACGGCCGTGAGCGCGAGCGGGTGAGGTTCCCGCGCAAGCCGTTCATCGTGCAGGAGAACGTCGACAGAGGGCAGGTCGCGTAGCCGCATCGGAACCAAAGTCTGGCAGGAAACGTTCAGGCGGCAGCAGAAATGGCTGCTTAACTGTGTCACCGGAAGTGCGTCGCAGAGCCTTCATCGCAACCCTTGTGGTCGTCCTCGTGCTGGCCGGCGCAGCCGCGGCCGGAGTCGCTACGCGCGACGCCATGTACTACGACAAGCCGCTGCCCGGCGTTGCTGTCGCCTCGGTCGGGCTCGAACGCACGCTGACCGTCTCGGTCGGCGACAAGCGCGTGCAAGTGCATAGCGACGGCGCCTTCGCCGTCGACGACGCTGCAACCGAGGGCGCGGCGTGGGAAGCCGGGCGCGAGACGTTCTGGTCGCGCGTGAAGCAGCTCGCGCTGCCGTCGCCGCCGACGGTCCGGGTGGAGCCTGTGCTGCGGCCGACGAAGCGGCTTGCCGCTCTCGTCGCCGAGCTGGAGCAGAAGGCGAAGCTGCCCAGGCCGCGGCCCGCGCGCGTGACCGTAAAGGGCACCGACGCCGTCGTCGTCACCTCGCGTCCGGGCCGGGTCGTCGACCGCGACCACTTCGCCGCCGAGCTCGAGGCGGCGCTGCGCGATGGCCGGTCCGATGTGACCGCGCGGCTCGTCGCCGAGCAGCCCGAGCTCGACACCGCCGCCGCCGAGGAGGCTGCCGCGACCGTCCGCCGCCTGCTGCGCGCGCCCGTGACCCTTACCTACCGCGGCAAGGAGACCGGCGCGCTCGAGCCCGCGCGACTCGCGCGGCTCGTGCAGGTGCGGCCCCGCAAGACGCACTTCGTCGTCGGCTTCGACCGCGGGCGCGTCGCGCTGGCGGTGAAGCCCGCCCTCGACCAGTGGCGGAAGCGGGCCCGCAACGCACGCTTCGTCGTGAACGGCGCGAAGGTGCGGATCGTGCCGTCGCGGCCGGGTCTCGACGTCAACCCGAAGGTGGCCGTCGAGTCGGTCACCGCGGCGGCGTACTCCGATCTCCGGACGGCCGAGCTCACGCTGCGCGAGACGCGCGCCGACCGCACCACCGTCGATGCGCAGAAGCTCGGCATCCGCCGGCGCATCTCGACCTTTACGACCGAGATGGGCCCCTCGTCGTCGAACCGGATCCACAACGTCCATCTGATGGCCGAGTTCATCGACGGCACCGTCATCGAGCCCGGCGAGCTCTTCTCGTTCAACGACTCCGTCGGGCCGCGCACCGCGGAGCGCGGCTTCCGCGAGGGTCAGATGATCATCGGCTCGCTGCTCCTGCCGGCCATCGGCGGCGGCGTCTGCCAGACGGCGACGACGCTCTTCAACAACGCCTGGGAGCTGGGCCTCCCCATCATGTCGCGCTACAACCACAGCTTCTACATCTCGCACTACCCGATGGGCCGTGACGCGACGGTCTCCTGGGGCGGGCCCGACTTCGTCTTCAAGAACGACCTGAAGACGGGGATCCTCATCAAGACGAGCTACACGGACGAGACGCTGACCTTCACGTTCTTCGGCACCGACCCGAAGCGCCGGGTCGTGACGACGACTGGGCCGCAGGTCAACTGGCGCGAGCCGAAGACGACCTACGCGCTCGACCCGTACGCGCCGCGCGGCTCGATGCGCGTCGTCAGCGGCTCGAACCAGCCCGGCTTCGACGTCACCGTCTCGCGCAAGGTCTACAGCGGCAGGAAGGTCCTCCGCTCGGACTCGATCACGAGCAACTACATCGCCGTCGGCCCGACCGCGATCTACGGCCCCGGCCGCGAGATCCCCGGCCCGTACTTCGTTCTGCCCCGCGTCTAGGCGAAAGCTGGTCCGTCTACCGCACTTGACAGCGCGCCGCTTCGTCCACTACGCTAGACGCGTCTATGACGCTAGACGACGAGATTCTGGACGAAGCGCGCTCGCTCCGCAGTCGGCTCCTCGAGCTCCAGCACGACGCGGAGCGCGCGCAGGCCGACTATCACCACGCGATC
>Ga0190265_10001848_pt1 | contig 13944 bp, 12 predicted proteins | sample Popmic124T_FD_133135 | JGI IMG/M metagenome (GOLD analysis project Ga0190265, IMG submission 133135) | Populus adjacent soil microbial communities from riparian zone of Indian Creek, Utah, USA - 124 T | ecosystem: Environmental > Terrestrial > Soil > Riparian zone | place: USA: Utah | collected...
AGATTCAAGGGGCCGGTGACCGCCGCTACCTCAAGATCGCCGACGATGCCGGCACCGCCCTCTTCCTCTCCTACACGGACGGCGGCGACGCGATCTGGGCGGTCACCGCCACCTCTCTGGATTCGCCGCCATACGAACCGTGCGCCTGACGCGGGTGTCGGCGTCAGGTTGCTTCCGCGACCTACGCCGGCCAGAGAAGGATACCCAGCAGTGCGAGGACGATCGCGGCGTGCAAGCCCGCGACGTCAGTCTTCTTTGAGCACCGAGAGCACGTTGCCGGCGGGATCGCGGAACCATGCGATGTCGGGACCATTTCCGCGTGCGATCCCCTTTGCGTCGGTGGGGAGGACGTCGTCGCTGTAGATCTTGGTCGCCACGCCGCGGGCGTTGAGATCGTCGACGGCGGCCTCGATGTCGGATACAGGGAAGTTCAGGATGGTGAAGCTCGCAGGCTCGTGGTCGTCCTTGCTGTAGACCAGGACATCGGCGCCGCCGGCCAGATGCAGGGTGAGGAAGCCCATCGGGGCGTCTCCGACCTGAAGCCCGAGTACTTCGCCGTAGAACTCCCGGGCCGCGTCGATATCGTCGACGGAGAAGCCGCTGTATGCGCGTCCGTTGGTGAACATGAAGACCTCCTGAGTCGTTGGTTCAGCGTCCGCCGGTAGGCGGGATGATGGTGACGAGGATCCGTTTCGAACGACTGTCGATCACGGTTCGAATCAACGAGCTGCTCATCCGGCACCCTGTCTTGGTACATCAGAACGGTACCGACTTCGACCTGGCGAAACCAGCCGAAACCCGGACGACTCGCGAGGGGTTGGCGTGCGGTGCTCGTGCTGCTAAGTCCTCCTCGCGGTGGTGTCAACCCCCTTCACGTCACCTCCGCCGCGTGGAGTATTGAGGTATTCACCTATGAGAGGGAGCACCTTCACCTCCAGAACGGTCCAGGGCGGGCTCGTTTTGACAATGCCTGCACGGCTCCCCGTTGCTCGCGCCGCAACTAGGTGACAGAGCCCCGATCCGCCCCCAAGGGATCGGGGCTCTGATCGTAGATGCGCTCCGACGCAGCGTTAGCACTGAAGGTCTGCCGAGTCAAGCCGGTCGTGCTTGCCTTGGGTTGCCCCCACTCTGATGTGCAGGAAGCTCCGCACGGGTGCGGAGCGTCGGTTCTAGGAGGCAGCGATGTCCACTGAAGCTCTGCCTGTGCAGACATCCCCTCTGGATCTCGTGTGGGTCGGCGATGGTGCCTGGGTCGCATGCGACACCCGGCTGGCCGATGGTGACCCTCTCCGCGTCCTCGCTTACTTGGAGTGCAAGGATCATCAGGTCTACGTCCTCCGGGTGCGAGACCAGCAGGATGTCTGCTGCTATGCGACGCTGCGGGAGGCTCTGCGCGTCGTAGCGGAGGGCGCCGACTCGCAGCTGCGTGCGCAACCGCAGAACGCGTGATCGGATGTCGTGGCTCTCGGTGGCAGCTCGCCGCGCAAGCAGCGCGCCGGCTCGCCCGATGGCCCTGATACGAACGGCGGGCGAGGTCAGCTAGAGACGTTCGTCGCCAGCCGAGGCAAGGAATCGGATCACCGCGAGGACACGCCGATGATCGTCGGCATCGACGGGCAAGCCGAGGGCTTCGTAGATGTTCGAAGTGTGCTGCACGACGGCCTTCTCCGAAAGGAACAGCGTGCTCGCGATCCGAGCGTTGCTCCTGCCCTCCGCCATCAGTGCAAGGACCTCCCGCTGCCGAGGAGTCAGCGAGCCCACCGGTTCACTCGCACGGGTGGCACGGGCCAGCAGCACCGAGACGACCTCCGGGTCCAGCGCCGTTCCCCCTGCGGCCACGCGACGCAGATCTGCCGTGAAGGTCGTGACGTCTGCGATGCGCTGCTTGAGCAGATAACCGAACCCGCCGCGGTTCTGGTCGAGCAACTCCGTCGCGTACCGTCGCTGCACGTGCTGCGAGAGCACCACGACGGGGATCGATGGATGGCGCGCGCGCATGCGCAGCGCGGCGAGGAGTCCTTCGTCGGTGTGTGTGGGCGGCATCCGGATGTCGGTGATGACGAGATCGGGCAGGTGAATCGCGACCGCTCGCTCAAGGCTCTCGGCATCGGCGGCGACGGCCACCACCTCGAAACCGTCGCTGGTCAGAAGGTGGCGCAGTCCTTCCCGCAGGAGGACTTCGTCCTCGCCGATGATCACACGCATGGCAGGTCGACGATCAGTCGGGTCCCGTGGTCTCGGGGCGAGTCCACGGTAAGCCTGCCGCCGAGGACATCCACGCGATCGATCAGGCCGCGCAGGCCGGCGCCCTGATTCAGGCTGACACCGCCGACGCCGTTGTCGCGAATGTCGATTCTCAGGTTCTCACCCTCTCTGCTGAGTCGAACGCGCACCGAGGACGCCCCAGAATGCTTCACCGCGTTGGTGAGTGCCTCGGCCAGGATGAAGTAGGCCGTATGGGTAGTCGTCGCTGAAATCGATGAGTCGTCGATCTCAGCATCCAGGCTCGCGGGAATCGAGAGCCGATCCACGAGATCCTCGGTCGCCGCAGTGAGCCCTCGCTCGGTCAGCGAGGAAGGAAGCACATTGTGCACGAGACGCCGAAGGTCGGCGGCCGCCTCGTCGATACCGCGTCGCAGCTCGGCGGATGCATCACTCGTTCGTGGGGTGGCCTCGGGAGAATTGGCGATGGTCTGGGCGGCGAGCGCCAACAGCACGAGTTGAACCTGGATGCCGTCATGCAGATCCTGTGCGATGCGGGCGCGCTCGCGGTCAGCCGCCTCGATGAGACGCACGCGCGAAAGCATCAGTGCCTCGTTGCTTGCGAGCAGCTGCGCGGTGAGGCGCTCGCGATCGACCGCGATCGCCAGCACGTCTCCAGCGCGAGTGACCGGAGCGGGGTCTCCGATGATCCTCGCGTCGTAGCTGATGGCGCCCACCAGTCGGTTCTCGACCCGGATCTCCGACCACCCGCGGTCGAGGGCGCCTTCCTCGGAAATGACCGGGATGCCGAGTTCGTCGACATATTCACCAGCCTGCTCCGACCAGTACACGACGCGCAGGGAGTCATCGCCCAGGGTTCTGGCGAGCGCACGCCCGACGGCGGGGCCGGTTGCGCCGCGGAGTCCGAGCCATGCGCTCAGCGGCTCCAGTTCGCCGGTGCGGGTGAAACCGCCGAGCAGCACTCCGAGCAGGAATGCGATCGGGATCCCCGCAGAAAGCAGAAGCTGGATGGTGCCGGCCACGTTCGCGTCCAGCCCGAGGGCGCGCACCAGCGGGCCGGTGACCGCCAGGAGCAGCACAGCGATCGTGCCGTAGCCGAAGAGCGGGAGCAGGACGCGACGATGCCGCCGATCGGCCGCGAGAAGTCGCTGGGTCAACACGATTGACGTCATGATCATGACGCTGATGCCCATGGCCTGCTGCGCGAGCGTCGCGATCTGGAACGCGACGGGAGCGTCGGTGGGCACAACGACCCGCACGAACTGCAGCCCGACGGATGCGACATAGCCCAGCCCGACCGTCAGAAGAGAGAGGCGTCCACGCAGCCGACCCGAGGGGAAGGCATGCAGCAGGTGGACGGTGACAGCAAGCGGCGCCGTCGCGAACACGGCACTCACCGTGACAAGCGGCACCACGCCTGTGTTGCCGAGGCCGGCAAGATAGAGCGCGATGCCTCCGAAGAGGATCAGGGCGCCGAGCGCGTTGTCAGGTCGCCGCCACCATGCCAGCAGGCCCGACGCGACCCAGATCCAGAAGACGGCGGTGAAGAACAAGACTGCCCACAGCAGAGTCGGGTTCCCCAGTCCGACGGCGATCTGCACAAGGCCGAGCAGAACGGCGCACATCGCGATGACGATCAGGGCCATCCGCAGTGACCCGCCGCGACCGGTGCGAAGGCGCTTGGGAATCGACCGCGCAAGCGGCCGCGTGCGAACGTCCTCTGGCATGGGAGGTGGCTCTCCTGTGTCGCCCAGCATCTGCACTTCCGTCATCACCGTATTGTCCCGTGGGCCGGCGCCGTCGGTCGACGCATGCCCGCCCGATGTGTTCGGCTCAATCATCGTCACTCACGACCGAAGCCAGCACCATGGACCTGAGTCGTCACGCAGCTTCACCGCGCGCCGAGTGTTCTCAGTCGGGTCGCGGCGGGCTCGTTCGCCCGACGGTCAGCACGGTCCCAGAGCGGAGGACGAAACTGCACCCTCTCCGCCGACCAGCACCACGGTGCGAGGACCCTGACCGTAATCGAATCCGCGCGCTGAGTGATAACTCGGATCGCAGGTCGGACGAACGAGCAGCAGTGGCGAGCCGAGGTGCCCGGCGACCGCGGCCCCCGCGGCGGCATCGGCGAAGCCGGTTCCGGTCGCATACAACCAGGTGTCTGCCACCGGCAGGTCCTGCGCGAGGGAGATCGCCGTCCCGTATCGGTCAGAGCTTCCCCGACGGACCACACCTGAATCGAGGGTCGCGAGGTCGGCCTCGATTCCCGCCGATACGACGTCTGTCTCTCCGGCAATCGTGATCGGCGCGTCGTACGAGCCGATCAGGTCGCGCGTGGCGGAATCGAGAGCCCCGTTCATTCCGTCGACCAGCACGAGCGGACCGCCCAGGGCCCCGGCAACCGCCGATGCCGCGAGAGCGTCCGGATAGTCCCGCCCGGTTGCGACGTACACCGCAGAGGGATCGCCGAAGAACCGGTCCGCCACCGCGCGAGAGGTCGCGTACCGGTCGGGTCCGGCGATCCTCAGCACCTCATCCGCGTAGGCTTCGAGCGCCGCTGCCGAGGCCGACGAGACCGCGCCAGGCCCCCCGATCACATAGATCGTCGCGGGCGCGATCCGAGTCAATTCCCCGATCACCGAGGCGGGGATGCCGACGGTGGGCACCAGGAGCACTGGCGCTCCGCTCGCGGCCGCCGCCGGTCCCGCGCTCAGCGCATCCGGGAACGCGACGCCGCTGGCGATGAACACGGAGTCTGTCGCTGAAGCGTTGAAGTACTTCGCCGAGAGCGCGGCCGCGGTCTGGAACCGATCCGCCCCCGAGAGCCGCTCGTACATGAGCGGTTCTAGGGTGAATGTCAATTCCCCGATATCAGTGGTCGAACCAGCCGTCACCGTGACGAGGGTCACCTCCGGGAGATACCGGTACGGAGGGCCGATGTCGGGTTCGGTGTACCCGCGCAGCTGGTACGTCCCGGGAGATAATCCATCGAGCGTGAATCTGCCGTCGGATCCGTCGCCGATCGGCGTGGCGGCGTATCCGCCAGGCCCGGCGCGGTTGGTGTCCGCATCGTAGGCGAAGGCCGCGACGGTGATCAAGTGGCTCAAGCCTTCGGGGAAGCCGGCCACTGCACCCGAAATCGATCCGAAGTCGGCGGACAGGGCTATGTCGAGTGTCGTGCCGGTGCTCGGAACGACGAGCACCTCCGACCCGGCCGCGAATCGCGACCCGCCCAGCCAAGCTGATGCGGACTCCTCCGTCGCGATGTGAACGTGATAGCGACCCGGAGGAACCTCTGCGGTGAAGTCGGGATTCGCGGACGCTATGCGGTTGAAGTACAGCTGCGCAGCGGGTGCGCTGAGCGGGAAGAACGTCAGCAGGAAGTCGGTGTCGCCCGGCGCGCCGGTCACGTTCCCACTCACCGTGACCAACTCCTCCGCCGCCATCACCGGTGCGGTGCCCATCGCACCCGCAACGACGAGCGCGGCAACCGCAAGGACAGCTGATCGTCTCACTATGCCCCCCGCCCTTCGGAGCCGCCTGCTCCCGCGCGGACGTGCGCTCCCAAGCTAACCCCTCGCCCCCGGGCGCACCAGATGGCGCGGCGCTTGTCTCGAGGACGTGCGCGACTAGGTTGGCCCCAGAGACTGCGGCGCGAGCGGAGAGGAATGATCATGGCGGGCCCGCTGCTGACGACGAAGCTCCACGTTCCCACGCGGCGGCCGGCGAGCGTGCCCAGGCCGCGACTGATCGACCGGTTGAGCCGTCCCGCGAGGCTCATCCTCGTGGCCGCGCCGGCCGGGTTCGGAAAGACGAGCATGCTGACCGAGTGGTTGGCGTCGCGGGACGATTCACGGGTGGCCTGGCTGTCGCTGGACGAACGGGACAACGACGCAAGTCTGTTCTGGACCTATGTGCTCACTGCATTCGATCGCGTCGAACCCGGTGTCGGCGCTGCGGCGCTCGACCTGCTGACATCGACGCCACCATCCATCGAGGCTGTCGTGGCCACCTTGGTCAACGACCTCGATTCCCATCCAATCGAGATCGTCTTGGTGCTCGACGACTTCCACGTGATCGAGAACGCCGCGATTCACGCCGGGGTGGCGTTCCTCGTCGACAGCATTCCGTCCCATGTGCACCTGGTGATCGCCAGTCGCGCGGACCCGCCGTTTCCGCTCGCGCGGCTTCGCGCACGCGGCGAGTTGGTCGAGATCCGAGCCGCCGACCTGCGATTCACGCAGGCCGAGGCATCCGCCTACTTGAACGGTGCGATGGGACTGGCGATCCCGGACGACGACGTCATCGCACTCGGCGATCGCACAGAAGGATGGATCGCGGCGATCCAGCTCGCCGCGCTGTCGATGCAGGGGCGGGACGATCCTGCCGCGTTCATTGCGGGGTTCGCCGGTGACGACCGGTATGTCGTCGACTATCTCGTCGAGGAGGTGCTGCACCGACAGCCGGGTGCGGTGCGCGGGTTCCTGCTGGAGACGTCGATCCTCTCCCGGCTGACCGGCGATCTCTGCGATGCGGTCACCGGCACCACCGGAGGCGACGCGACACTCGAGGCGCTGGAGCGCGCGAACCTGTTTCTCATCCCGCTCGACGACCACCGTGAGTGGTACCGCTATCACCACCTCTTCGCCGAGATGCTTCGCGCCCGGCTGCTGCACGAACGGTCCGACGACGTCGACGAACTGCACGTGAGAGCGAGTGACTGGCTCCGGCAGCACGGCCACACTTCAGAGGCCATTGCCCACGCGATCGATGCCGCGGCGTTCGACCGCGCTGCTGACATGATCACAGCGGCGATGCCGGTGATGCAGCAGAACCGCCAGGAGGCCACCCTCTTGCGCTGGCTGGAGATGCTTCCGGCGGAGACCGTCCGTGCGACGCCTGGACTCAGCCTCGGGTTCGCCGGCACACTCCTCTCAGCGGGTCGGACCGATGGCGTCGACGTGCTGTTGCGGGATGCCGAGACCGCCCTCGGCGGCGTGTCAGAGGGTGTCCGCGCCATCCGTGGCGGGATCGCGTTGTACCGCGCCGCACGGGCGTTGACCATCGGCGACGTCGAGACTGCGTCCACGCAGGCAGGAGTCGCCGTTGAACTCGCCCAGGAAGGCAGCGAAATCGACAGAGGATCATCCGCCGGCCTCCTGGGTCTGGTGCTCTGGGCCCGCGGCGACCTCGCGGATGCCCGTGAGTCATGGAGAGCGTCGCTGGAGAGCCTCTATCGCGCGGGGCACAGATCGGACATGCTCGGCGGATCGATCGCGATGGCCGACATCCAGCGCGCACAAGGGCGACTCAACGACGCGCACGACACCTACCGCCGCGCGCTCGAGGTGGCTGCGGATAGCGAACCCCCGCTGCGCGGTGCCGCCGACATGCACGTGGGGATGGGCGACCTGCTGCGCGAGCGTGGTGACCTGGAGGGTGCGCACCATCATCTCGCCGCCGGCGAGGCGCTCGGGGAGTACGCAGGTCTCCCGCAGAACCGGCACCGGCGACGGATCGCGGCAGCACGGCTTCTGCTCGCCGAGGGAGATCCCGCATCCGCGATCTCCCTCCTCGACGAGGCTGAACGGCTTTACACCCCGGACTTCTTCCCCGAAGTTCATCCGATCCCGGCTCTGCGTGCGCGGGCACAGCTCGCTGCGGGCCGAAGCGACGACGCCATGGAATGGGTCCGTCGAAGCGGTGTCGGCGTGGATGACGAGCTCTCGTACCTTCGGGAGTTCGAGCACGTGACGCTCGTCCGTGTGCTGCTGGCCGATCCCGGCGGAACGGCTCAGCTCGCCGACGCGGGTCAGCTTCTGGAGCGCCTGCTGAACGCGGCCGAGCAGGGCGCCCGCGGGGGGAGCGTGATCGAGCTCCAGGTACTGAGCTCCCTCGCGATGCAGAGGGCGGGCCGCACGGAGGACTCCCTCGATGCGCTCCGCCGCGCGGTGGCACTGGCTGAGCCCGAAGGCTATGTGAGGGTGTTCGCCGACGAGGGCGAGCCCATCGCTCGGCTCCTGGCCGCACTCGCGAAGCGAGTCGGCGCAACCGGCTACCTGAGTGGCCTGCACTCCGCCGCCGTCGGTGCCGGTCGGTCCTCCTCGGCGACTCAGGGTCTCATCGATCCGCTCAGCGACCGGGAACTCGATGTGATGCGACTGCTCATGAGCGAGCTGACAGGCCCGGAGATCTCGCGTCGACTCTTCGTATCGCTCAACACGCTCCGTACGCATACCAAGAACATCTACGCGAAGCTCGGGGTCACCTCCCGCAGGGAAGCAGTGCGACGTGCCATCGAACTCGGCCTCTTCGTCACCACGAGATGATCACCACATGTGGTGATGACCACTCACCACATCCGCTCCTAGCTTTCGAGGGTGACATCGTTCCCTGAAAGCAGTTCGCACCAGTACGAGATCCGCGTCAGCGGTCACCTCGACGCGCGCTGGACCGCGTGGTTCGACGGGTTGACGCTCACCCACGAGGGCGACGGCACGACAGCGATCCGCGGCGTCCTCGCCGACCAAGCGGCACTTCACGGCCTCCTGCAGAAGCTGCGCGGCGCCGCGCTGCCACTTGTCTCCATCACCCGAGTCGACATCCCGAGGATCACATCATGACCAGGCCCATACTTTCGCCCGCGCCCGCGATCGCGCGCCCCTCGGCGCTCAGGACGGCCGCCGACCGGATGAGTGCCGCCGTGTATCGAAGGTTCGGCGGACCAGACGTCGTCCAGATCATGGATGTCGCAAAGCCCGAGCCCGCGGCTGGTGAGATCCTGATCAAAGTCGTCACGTCGACTGTCAGCGCCGCCGATCACCGATCGCGATCACGCCACGTGCCGGCAGGCCTGCTTCTCCCGAGTTCGCTGGTCCTGGGCTTTTTCAGGCCGAGACGGCCGGTTCTGGGGATGGACGCCGCCGGTGTCGTCGTCGCCGTCGGCGCGCACGTCGAGCGCTTCGCCCCCGGTGACGAGGTGCTGGCCATGCTCGGCAGCCGCTTCGGCGGTCATGCCGAGTACGCCATCGCGGCGGAGACGGACGCCGTTGCCTTCAAGCCGCGCTCGATGGGCTTCGAAGAGGCCGTGAGCGTCGTGTTCGGAGGGATCACGGCGCGTGGATATCTCAACCAGATCACGATCGCCGACGGAGCCACCGTGCTGGTCAACGGTGCCTCGGGGGCGGTGGGCACCGCGATGGTGCAACTCGCCATGGCCGCGGGCGCTCACGTGACCGGTGTATCGAGCAACGCGGCGCTGGTCACATCGCTCGGCGCCGACCGTACGATCGACTATCGAAGCCATGACTTCGCCGAGGACGGCTCCACCTACGACGTGATCGTCGACTGTGTCGGAAACGCGCCGGTCGCGCGCGTCCGCCACAGCCTGAATCCAGGTGGCGCGATGCTCCTCGTGGCGGCAGACCTCCGATCGATCCTCACCGCGCGCGGACACGCTCGCCGACACGGAATCTCAGTGATCACGAGCCCCGGCCGGTATCGGTCCGAAGACCTCGAGTACATCATCGACCTCGCAGAAGAAGGGGCGTTCCACCCGACGATCGATCGCATCTTCCCGTTCGATCAGATCTCGGCGGCACATCGATTCGTCGACGGCGGCCGCAAGCGGGGCAGCGTCGTCCTTCGCGTCGCGGCGACCCATCAGGCCTAGGAAAGGGCACATCATGGACGCCAACCCTCAGGCTCAGCGGTCGAGGAATCTCTGGCTCATCCCGACCGGGCTCATCCTGCTCGCGATGATCCCCATCATCTCCGGTTCTCTCCGGCTCACCCAGTTGAGTGGAGGGCCGGCGATCCTGCCGGAGGCGGCGAGGTTCACGGGCTCGCCGTTGCCGGTGATCCTCCACATCGTGTCGGCGACGATCTTCAGCATCGTCGGGGCGTTCCAATTCCTCCCGGGGCTGCGGCGAGGGCGACACAGCTGGCACAAGCTGGCGGGGCGCTTTCTCATCCCTGCGGGGCTGGTGGTGGCGCTCACCGGAATCTGGATGGCGACGTTCTCTGCGCTGCCCGCCGGCGACGGTCCGCTGCTCCACGGCATCCGGCTGGTCTTCGGCAGCTACATGGTCGTGAGCATCGCACTCGCTGTGCGTGCCATCATCCAGCGTCGGTTCGTGACCCACGGCGCCTGGATGACCCGCGCGTATGCACTCGGCGTCGCCGCCGGCACCCAGGCGCTTTTCCTGATACCGGGATCGATCATCTTCGGCTCAGCTCATGAGCTGTCTCGGGCAATCGCGATGGGTGCAGCGTGGGTGGTCAACCTCGCCGTCGCCGAACTGGTCATCCGACGGCGCGCTCGACGGGCGCGCCCGCGCGATCGCGTCCAGGTGTCCCTGTCGACCGCGACCGGACGCTCCCAGCCATCCCTCTCCTGACCCGGCGCCGTCAGGCGCCGGTCAGAACGCCTGCTCGATCCACGCGTCGCCGGAGACCGGGTCGCCGAGGAACGTACCCTCGGGATTCGCCGTTCCCTCGTAGATCGGGGCACCGTTTGCGGCGAACTCTTGATCCTGGAGACGCGTTGTCACCGTGATGTCCGCGTCGAACGAGGGAATCTCCACACGGAACTGCTGGGCATAACTGTTGCCGGTCGAAGGGCTTGTCCACAGCTCGCCGACCGGAGTGACCTTGCTCGCGACGTAGTACAGATTGCCGTCCGCGTCCTGCAGGGTGGCGTACGCATCGACCGAGACGCCGATCTCCGGCTTGAACCCCTTACCGATGATGCCCGCGTTCGAGATCGAGTAACCGTTGTCGAGCTGCATGTCCTGCAGCAGCCAGCGCACACGGGAGTCGGACGTACCGCCGCCGAAGAAGCCGTACTCGTGGTCCATCCACGTCGTACCTTCGACTTCGTACTCCTGCCCACCGACGGTGATCGTTCCGGATGCCGCGAGCCGCGTAAAGGAGAGGTAATAGTTGTCCTTGGTCAGGTCCTGTGTCTTCGAACTCGGCTCGATTCCCGTGCCCCAGACGTAGAACGGCCGTCCCTCCTGCGAGAAGGTGAGATCGAACTCGACCTCCTCCAGCGTCTCATTGTCGACGAGCACCGCCTGTACCGCGATGTCCTGGGTCGGGTCTGCCTGCGGCGCCTGCATCGAGACGGCGTTGCGGACGGCGACCGCGGTGGCGCCGGTGCCGTCGCCACCGGTCAACGTCACCGTGGGCGAGCTCGTGTATCCCGATCCGGGTTGCAGCAGGACGATCTGATCCACCCCGCCGTTGCCGTCGAGGATGGCGACGCCCGATGCCCCGGTACCATCGCCCGCGATCGTGACGTCAGGCGCCGTGGCGTATCCCGAGCCGGGCTCGGTGACGCTGAAGCCGCCGACGAACCAGCCGGGGTCTCCCAGGCGCGCGTACCAGTCCTTGGACGGGTCGCCCTCCGCCCACGTGGCCACGTCGAACACGCCGACCGGTGACGGTCCGTACACCTGAGTGCGCTCGTAGTGGCGTTCAGCCTCGACATCGCTCAGCGAGACCTGCGTCATCGCGAAGTCCTGCCCCGTGAAGGACGCGGCGTTGATCTCGAAACCGAAGACCCGGTCTCCCGCGCGCAGAGTGCCGATGTGCCACCACCACTCGGTCGGGGCGCCGTCGTGACGGTACATGTCCTTGGGCAGGCTGAGAACGACGTTCTCCTCCGGCACAGGCTCGGGCATCGTGGTGCCCGTCCACATCGAGTTCACCGGAACCGGCACATCCGGAGCCGCGACTCCGCCCGGCCCGCACGCGGTCAGCGCGCCGATCAATCCGACGACAACACTGATCCCGACTGCACGGGCTTTCCGGGGGGTAAAGGCCATATTGCCGAGCCTACTGGCCCCGAGTATGCAAAATGCCCAACGGCAGCTCTGCTCCGTCCGCTTTCGTGGCGTTCTGCTCAGATCGCGCCGACTTGCCAGCAGGCCCGTCTGCAACGAGCATTGACGCATGGGCGATGTGCCGCACTCCTTCACCCCGACGGGCGGCCGGCGCCGCGCGCTGTGGCTCATCGCCGCGCTCGCGCTCCTGGTCGTCGCGTTGGTCACGGCATGGATGCTGCGGCCGGCCGAGCCGGTGGCATCCGCTCCTGCTCCGGTGCCCTCCGCGACGGCCGAACCCACCACCGTGCAGCCGACCGCCCCGCCCACACCCGCGTCGATCCCCGCCAACACGACCACCTACGATGCGGCATCTCTGCCGCTGATCGACGTGTTCGCAGTGATTCCCGGTCTTCCGGTCGACGACGATCCGTTCGGCGCGCTCACCGGTGAGGACGCCCGGCCACTCCCCGCAGGAGCGCCGGTCTTCGCCGATCCGGTGGGGGAGCCGGTCGCGTATCTCCCTCGGGATGTGCTGTTCGACGGCACGACGGCGCCGATCATCGAGCGCCATGCGAATTGGGTGCGTGTGCTCCTGGTCGGGCGGCAGGCGATTCCGTCACAGGGCAACCCGGCGCAGGTGACCGGCTGGCTGCGGATGCAGGACATCGAGATCACGCCGCTGGACGCTGTCGTGGAGGTCAACCTCTCGGCGCGCACGATCGACATCGTGCGCGCGGGCGTGCCCGAGCGCATCGCAACCGACTTCGGTTCCGGTGTCGCCGATACCCCGACACCGGTCGGGCGCTCCTACATCATGACGACACGCATCGAGCCATCGTTCGGGTACACGCGGGGGTACCCGCTGGTGTACCTGTCCGTGCAGTCGCCGACACTCGACGGGTTCGGTGGTGCGGATGTCGCGGTCACCGCATTCCACTACCACGACGAGCGTTCGGGGTCGATCTCGAACGGCTGCGTCAGGGTCGATCCGGTCGCGATCGAGAAACTCGCGCAGCTGCCGCTCGGCACGCCCGTGGTCATCCACCCCTGAGCGAACCGCTATCGTCCCAAGAGAGCGCGCATGTGCGCAGCCGTGGGCGAGCTGCTTGGGGGTAGCTGTGGGGAAGATCGCTAAACATCTGAGGCGCACCGCGACGGGAGTGCTCATCGCGGTCGCTGCGATGAGTCTGATGGCGTGCGCGGCGGTGACGCCCGATCCAGCAGGGACACCGCTGCCGCCGGTTCGCGCAGTCGATCTCGCAACCGGCGACCAGGTCGAGCCCGTCGAGGTGTCGGTCGACGGCGGCGCAGCCGGCGTGGACGTGACGTTCCGCGAGATCACGATCGAACCGGGTGCCGGTACGGGTGAGCACTGCCACTACGGCCAGCTGATCGCGGTCGTCCAGGAGGGGGAGCTCACCCACTACTCCGACACCCACCCGGGCGGCGTCCGCGTGTACAAGACGGGCGAGTCGATCATCGAGGGCGCCGATTACCCGCATGAAGGTGTCAACGAGGGCGATGCCAATGTCGTGCTGTGGGTCACGTACGTGATTCCCGACGGCAAGCCGCTCGCCGAAACGGATCTTGCCAACTGCCACGAGTGACCGGTTCGAGAGCCCGGCGCCCGCGCTCGTGGGATGCTGGGTGAGCCGCGCGCGGGCGCTGGCGGAGGAGGATCTCATGCAGCAACGACCGCTCGGTCGCACCGGACGGAGCATCTCGGCCGTAGGGCTCGGAACCTGGCAGCTCGGCGCTGACTGGGGGGACGTGAGCGAAGATGGCGCGCTCGCGCTGCTCGCGGCATCCGTCGATCGAGGGGTCACCCTCTTCGACACCGCGGATGTCTACGGCGACGGCCGCAGCGAATCGCTGATCGGGCGCTTCCTGG
>Ga0190265_10001849_pt1 | contig 13943 bp, 3 predicted proteins | sample Popmic124T_FD_133135 | JGI IMG/M metagenome (GOLD analysis project Ga0190265, IMG submission 133135) | Populus adjacent soil microbial communities from riparian zone of Indian Creek, Utah, USA - 124 T | ecosystem: Environmental > Terrestrial > Soil > Riparian zone | place: USA: Utah | collected...
CCGCTAACCCGAACTACGGCATCGTGTTTATCAACACCGACTCGCCGGTTGCCAATGGCAACACAGTTTCCTCCACCACGCAGGGCGCCATCGTCCATTCAGGCACCTTCACAACGCCGCTTTCGCACGCATCCAATGTTTACACGGACAACGATCTGAACCTGGTCGTCGAGGGCGGTGCCGTCACCACTGCGTTCAACATCAGCGGCACGGACGGCGACGACTCACTGCAAGGCGGTTCCGGTGCCGACACTCTGTCCGGCGGCGACGGCAACGATCTCATGTTCGGCATGGGCGGCAATGACACACTGTCGGGCGGCGGCGGCACCGACCAGATCCAGGGCAATGACGGTGACGACACGCTCAACGGCGATGCCGGCAACGATGTCCTATTCGGTCAAGCCGGAGCCGACACGCTTAACGGCGGCGCCGGAGACGACGATCTTGTCGGCGGAGCCGGCAACGACATCCTCAATGGCGGGGACGGCGCCGATGATCTTTTCGGCGAAGCTGGGGACGACACGCTGAACGGCGGCGCTGGCAACGATCAGCTCATAGGAGGCGACGGCGCCGATATCCTCAATGGAGGCGTGGGCAACGATACTCTCTTCGGCGAGGCCGGGAACGACATCATCACGGGCGGGGCGGGTGACGACACCATAGACGGCGGCACCGGCATCGATACGGTCGTGTACGACGTCACGGTGAGCGTCACGGGCAGCGGCAGCGGCTGGAGTGTCAATGGCGGCGTGGCCGAGGGCACCGATACGCTCAGCAGCGTCGAAGTTATCGACCAAGCCGGCGATGCCGACATCCTGCTTGTCGGCAATGGCGGCTATGCCACCATCCAGGCGGCGATCAATGCGGCTTCCGCCGGCGACACGATCATGATCGCTGCCGGCACCTACAATGAAACTCTGACCATCGACAAGGCGCTGACAATCCAAGGCGCTAACGCGGGAATCGCCGGCACGGGCACGCGCGGCGCGGAGACCATCATATCCTGGTCGGCCGGCGATATGGCCACGATCAACACAACGGATCTCGTGACGTTCGATGGGCTGCGATTTGTCGCCAACAACGACGTGATCACGACCCACACGCAGAATTCCAATATCACCTTCACCAACAGCACCTTCGACATCCAGTCCGGGGGAACCGGAGGTAACGCGTTCTATCTCTCCGAGCCCGAGCACTTCACGTTCACTAACAATCTGGTTGATGCCCACGGCTATGCCAGCGCCTTCTTCCAGCCGGTTGGCGATCCCGACGATCCCACCCATTCGACCGTCACTTTCACCGGCAACACGTTCATCGGGCATGCCACCACTTACGTCCCCGGCGACGACAATAACGTGCCGCTGATCCTCAACCTGAGCGACGTTCAGGGCACGGTGTCGGGTAACACCTTCAGTAACATTGATATCGGCGTGCTGACCGGCAACAGCGCGGGTCCGCTCGAAATTATCAACAACACGTTCGAGCATATGCATCGCGAGCCCGGAGAGTCCGGGGGCGGGTTTGCCGCCGGCATCGTTTTCTTCACACCTGACGGTGATTTCGGGCCGATCACGATCTCGGGCAACACCTTCTTCGACGCCGACGCCGGCATCAGGACGTCGGGCACGCCCGGCGCCTCGATTGAAGGCGCCACGATCACCATCGACGGCAACATTTTCACCGATGTCGACAATCCGGTGTTCCAGCCGGCAGCAGGCGACCTGCACCTCACGGATTCGACCTTCGACGGGGTGGTGGTGCCGGAATATTTCTTCGGCGGCAACACGGCTGACGACATTACCGGAACCGACGGCGCCGATATCATTCTCGGCAACGACGGCGCCGACGAGCTCCATGGCCTCGGGGGCAACGACCTCCTGAACGGCGGAGCCGGCAATGACGAGATCGACGGCGGCGCCGGGATCGACACCGCCGATTACAGCGACAAGACCGAATCCGTCGTCGTCACCCTCAACGGCTCGACCAATGCGACGGTTACCGTCGACGGCGTGGCGGAAGACACGATCCGCAATATCGAGAATGTCATCGGCGGCTCGGGCGACGACACCCTGACCGGCGATGGGCTGGCCAACACCCTCACCGGCGGCGGCGGCAACGACACCCTCACCGGCGGCGGCAGCAACGATACGGTCGTCTATAGCGGCACGTTGCTTCTGAGCGCGCTCGAAGCGCGTACCGATTTGGGCGCCGGCGGCAATGAGGAAGGGTGGGTCGTGACCACGGCCGGTGCCCAGGGCACCGACGAGCTGTACGGCATCGAGTTCGTGCAGCATGCTGGCGGCCGGTACGTCCTCATCGGCAATGGTGGCTTCGCGGATGCGACCGCGGCCCTCCTCGCCGCCACGCGACCCGGCGACACCATCGTGTTCGGCGAGGTGCCCCCCGCAATCGACATCCCGAATTTCGATCCCCAGGAGGATGTCGACATCACCATTCCGTACGACATCCCCGTCACGATCACCATTCCGCCCACCAACACCCACAACACGACGATCACCACCGGCAGCGGCAAGGATCATATCCAAACCGGCAGCGGCGGCGACACGATCACCACTGGCGGCGGCGATGACGTTGTGGAGGCGGGCGCCGGGGACGACACCATCATCGGCGGTACCGGCGAGGGCGACGACGTCTATGTCGGCGGCGAAGGCAACAACACGGTCGAATACCCGTCGGCGATCGACAGCGTCACCATCGATCTCAGAGCCGAGGACCGTACCAATCAGCCCGTGAACGGCGCCGACGGCGAAGGAGGAGATCCCGACACCATCGGCGAACTTATTGATGCTGCCGAGATTCCCGGACTCGAGCCCAACACGCCGGTCGGCTACGCCCAGGGCGACGACATCGGCACCGACGTTCTGTACCAAATCCAGAACGCCACGGGCGGCCAGGGCAACGACATCATTATCGGCAATGAGCTGGCCAATATCCTCAATGGCGGCGCCGGGGACGACACCATCACCGGCAATGGCGGCGCCGACACGATCGACGGTGGTACCGGCATCGACACGGCGGTTTATTCAGGCACCGTAACTAGTGTCACTGACACTGGCGCCAGCTGGAGCGTCAATGGCGGGGCCGAGGGTACTGATACGCTCACCAACGTCGAAGTCATCGACCAGGCCGGAGATGGCAACATCCTGCTCGTCGGCAATGGCGGCTACGCCACCATCCAGGCGGCCATCACCGCAGCTTCCGCCGGCGACACGATTTACATCGCCGAAGGCACGTATAACGAAAACGTCACGATCAACAAAGAAGGCCTGACCCTGATCGGGTCCGGCGACGTCGTCATTCAAGGCACCTTCAAGGCCGACAACGGGTTGGCGCCGGATGCGTCGTTGGCCGAGTACTTTACGACTTACACCGGCGCGCTGGTGATGACCTCCGGGACAGGCGTCACCATCTCCGCCGACAACGTGAGCCTGGAAGGCATCACCATCGCCGGCTTCGCCACCGGCCTGAACTTCGGCACCAGCGTCGAGGACGTCACGCTCCAGGATGTCGTCATCGATGGGACGGTAACCGGCATTCGCAAGGGCACCGGCTTCGAGGTCGACGGCTTCAATATGAGCGGCGGCGAGATCCGCGATGCCCATATCGGCATGTACATCGCCAAGGAGACCGCGAACGGCCTCGACATGTTCGACGTCGAGATCGATGGAACCGCGTTCACCGACCTCGTGCAGAAAGGCATGTATTTCGAGACCCTCGCGGATGCCTCGATCACCAACATCACGATGAACAATGTCGGTCAGTTCGGCGTCGGCACACCCTCGACGATTAATCAGGGCGCTGCTATCGGCCGTTTCGGCAACGGCATTGACATCAACCTGAAGTGGGACTTCGAGCCGACGACAGATACGACTGACGACGCCGCCCCCTACTCGGGAATCACGATTGATGGCTTCAACTTTACCGACGTCGGTCTGTCCAGCGGTGCAGGCACCGCCCACTTGGGCGGCGCGGCGATTGCGGTAAAGGCCCGCGATCAAGGCTCTTACGAGAGCCCCGAACAGGCGAGCTTCGACGGTGTGGTCGTCATTCAGAACGGCACCATCGACGGCACTTCGACCGGCATCCGCGCCGGCGAGCCGGGCCAGAATATTGCCGACCCGGCCGTCACCATTACCGATGTCGAGATTACGAATGCCGTCCACGACGCCAATCACGGCGACGTCGACAACGTCACCCAGTCGGTGATGACGATCAATCTCGAGGATGGCGGCGACTCCTTAAACGCGCGTGAGGACGCGACCGGCGACTTCGTCGTCAACGGCGGCAACGGAGCCGACACCATTTCGACCGGCGCCGGTGACGACACCATTACCGGCGGTGGCGGCAACGACACGATCGATGGGCGCGACGGCTTCGACACTGTGGTCTACACGGGCACGGTGAACACGGTCACGGACACCGGCACCGGGTGGAGCGTCACCGGCGACCCAGGGGAAGGCACCGACACCCTTACCAACGTCGAAGTCATCGACCAAGCCGGCACCGCCAATATCCTGCTGGTCGGCAATGGCGGCTACGCCACTATCCAGGAGGCGGTCAACGCGGCTTCCGCCGGCGACACCATCATGGTTGGGACCGGGACTTTCCTTGGCGCGAATATCGATAAGGAGCTGACGATCATTGGCCAGGGGAATGGCCAAACGATCATCACCACGCCGGGCGGCCTCGGCTTCCAGCTTGTCGGCGATATCGATGCGACGGCCAGCGATGGTAATGCGACGGTCACGATCCAGGGTTTCAACTTTGAGGACAATACGGTCGGCGTTCGCGTGTCGTCGGCGACCGTTCTCGATCACCTGGTCATCACCGACTCGCATTTCGAGGGCAACACCAGCAACGGCGTCGGCATGGGTAGCGGCGCGCCGTTCCTTGGAGCCATCGACATCATCGATTCGAGCTTCGTCCAGAACGGCAGCAGTGGCGTCGGCGGCACTGGTGACATCAGCCTGTTCGAATTCAGGGGCGATGCGCTGATTAGAAACGTCACCGTCCATGGCGGCGATGGTGCGACACCCGGGGCGACCGATGGCCGCTTTGGCATCCAGGTTTCGGGATTCGAGGATCAGACCTATGACGTGACTGAGCCGATCGGCAACGTGGTCTTCGACAATGTCCAAGTGACGGGTTCGTACCAGAACACGCTCGTCTACATACAGGGCTACATCAGCCTCGACGGTCTCGATTTCGCCGATGGCGGCACGACGATAAACGGCCATGCCGGGTGGGGCCAGGCGCTGGTCATCGACCCGACTTCCGGGCAGACCTCAAGCGCGACGCCGGGCGAAGTCGGCCAGCCGGGCTTCTTCGATGAGGACGCAGCCGGGGATCTCGCTCCGAACACGGTCGATCTATCAAACGTCAGCGCGACCAACGACATTCCGCTCAACGTCCCTTCGGGGCATCCGCTCTTCGCCTACAACGGCCTTGCGATCGGCGCGGTCGTGGCGGGCACGCCAGTCGACGATCACATCACCGGCACGAGTGGCCTTGACGTCATCCTTACCGGCGGCGGTAACGACACGATAATTGCCGGTGGCGGCAACGACAGGATCGATGCCGGAGCCGGGGACGACACCATCACCGGCGGTGGCGGCGACGACACCATCGACGGCGGCGCCGGTATCGACACCGCGGTGTACACCGGAACCGTGACCGCCACTGACAGTGGCGGTGGCTGGAGCGTCATCGGTGCAGGGCAAGGCACCGACACCCTTAGCAACATCGAAGTCATCGATGACGGCGAAGACGGTCAGATACTGCTGGTCGGCAATGGCGGCTACGCCACCATCCAGGAGGCCATCACCGCGGCTACCGCCGGCGACACCATCATGATCGCGGCGGGCACCTATAACGAGCAACTGACGATCAATAAGGACGTCAAGCTCATCGGGTCGGGTGACGGCTCCGACCCTGCCACCGACACCATCATCAATGGCGGTGGCGGCGGCATCGTCGTCACGCTGCAAGGAGGTTCCGACGGAACCATTCTGCAGAATTTGCGCGTCACCAACGGCCAGCACGGTATTTCCGTCGAGGACGGCGCGCAGAATCTCAATTTCAATTCGATCGTCGTCGCCAACAACCTGACGAATGGCGTCACGGTCGGCAGCGGCGCGATCGGCTCCTCGATCACTTCGACAGACTCCGATTACATCAACAACGGTTCGTCAGGATTCCGCGTTGGTGTTGGAAACCCGCTAAACGTTCCGGCGAACGACATCACGATCAACGGCGGCAGCATCTCGAACAACGGCGATACCGGCTTCCTAGCCTCCGGTGACGAGCCGAGCTCGCTAGACAGCCTGATCATGAGCGGCGTCACGCTTGCCGGCAACGGCTCGACCGGGATCGAGAACGGAGAGGGCGATCTCATCGTCTATGGCTTCGACGGCACGTCGATCAACCTCAGCAATTTGACCATCACCGGCGACGGCGGTGGCGCCAACGGCTTGCAGATCACCGGGCGCGGCGGAGCCGACCGCGGCGCCCTACCGACCGTCACTCTGGATAATATCGACATCGGCGGCAGCTATGTCGGCAGTCCTCTGCTGTTTGGCCATTGGTCGAATGTCAACAATTTGGACGTCAGTGACGTCAACGTGACGGCAACCACGACCAGCGTCGTCCCTGCTCTGGTCCACCTCTACAACATCGGCGGTACGGTCAACCTGCCGGCGCTCGGCTTCGGCTCGATCTCGGGATGGGTCGAGGGCGACGACGGTACGAACGTCTTCACCGGCGGCGCGCAGAGTGACTTGCTTCAGGGCAACGGCGGCAACGACACGCTCAATGGCGGCGCCGGCAACGACACGCTCATCGGCGGCGCCGGCAACGACACACTCATCGGCGGAGGCGGTGACGATACGGCGATCTATAGCGGCACCCTGCTTCAGACTGCGCTCCTAGCCAGCAATACTCTGGGGCCCAACAGCAACCAGGTCGGATGGCTTGTGAACACGGGCGGAGCCCAGGGCCTAGACAGCCAGATCGGCATCAAGTTCATCGTGCACGACGCCGGCCGCTATCTCCTTGTCGGCAATGGTGGTTTTGCGACCGAGGCCCAGGCCCAGGCTGCTGCCACCGAGCCTGGCGACGTGATCGTGTCCACCGGAAGCGTACCGGTCGTGGTCGATCAGCCGAATCCCACAGGGCCCATCGCCATAAACATTACCGATGACACCGATGCCACCGTCGTTATCGGCGGTAGCTTCAACAACACAGTAACCACCGGCGGCGGCAACGATAAGGTCGAAACCGGTGGCGGCAACGACACCATCAATACCGGAGCCGGTAACGATTACGTCAACGCCGCTGGCGGCGACGATACCATCATCGGCGGCGTCGGTGAAGGCGACGACGTTTATGACGGCGGCGCAGACGACGACACCGTCATCTATTCGTCGGCGGAGAACGGCATCATCGTCGACCTCCGTGCTCAGAATCGCTCAACCCAGCCTGTGAGCGGCGAAGATGGCGGCGGCCCAAATCCTGACACCATCGGCGCTCTGCTCGCTGCCAACGGCATAAATGCCAATACGCCGGTCGGTTACGCCGAGGGCGAAGATATCGGCACCGACGCTCTGATCAACGTCCAGAACGTTGTAGGCGGCCAGGGCGACGACACGATCATCGGCGATGACGATGCCAACACGCTCGATGGCGGCGCGGGCGCCGACACGCTGAACGGCAGCAACGGCAACGACACCTTCCGCATCAGAGGGTCGGAAGGCGTCGGCGACGCGTTCAACGGTGGCGCAGGCACCGACAGGATACAGGTAGCGGGCAGTTTGGCCGTGACCCTCGCCGGGTTCGTCGCCGGCGCCTCCTCGATCGAGATATGGGAGGGTAACGGCCAGGGCCTCTTTGGCACATCGGCAGGCAATACTTTCAATTTCGCGGCTCTGACGGAGAAGACTGGCCTTCCCTTCGTGGATGGCGGAGCGGGTAACGACTCGATCACGGGAACCGGATTCTCCGACGATCTCCGTGGTGGCGCCGGCAACGACACGCTGAGAGGCGGTGTCGGCAACGACACGCTCTACGGCGACGCTGGCAACGACACCATACGAGGCGATGCCGGCCATGATACGATCAGGGGCGGTGTCGGCAACGACACGCTCTACGGCGACGCTGGTAACGACACCATACGAGGCGATGCCGGCCACGATACGATCAGGGGCGGAGCCGGCAACGACACACTCTATGGCGATGCTGGCAACGACACCATACGAGGCGATGCCGGCCACGATACGATCAGGGGCGGAGCTGGCAACGACACGCTCTATGGCGATGCTGGCAACGACACCATACGAGGCGATGCCGGCCACGATACGATCAGGGGCGGAGCCGGCAACGACACGCTCTATGGCGATGCCGGCAACGACACGCTGAGAGGTGACAACGGCAACGACACGCTGATTGGAGGGGCGGGCAGGGACATCCTCTTTGGCGGCAACGGCGCCGACCGCTTCGATTTCAATTCGATATCCGAGAGCAAGAAAGGAAGCAGCCGCGACCAGATCAAGGACTTCAGCCGTAGCCAGAAGGACAAGATCGACCTTTCCGGCATCGACGCCAACACCAAGAAGGGCGGCGATCAAGCCTTCAAGTTCGATCCTGATAAGTATGGGTTCACCAAGACCCCAGGCGAGCTCATATACAAGAACCACATCCTGCAAGGCGACGTGAACGGTGATGGCAAGGCCGATTTCGAGATTCACGTGAACGTAGCCAATCTCACACGCGACGATTTCATTCTGTAGCGTCCGGTTAACAGGCGGGGGGCTAGACGGTGTTCTGGCCCCCGCCGCCGTGGCTATCGATGAAATAGACGGGCTAGCCGGAGCCCTCTCGATATCTTCGAAACAGTCTTCAAGACGGACCGCTGCACCGTAAAATGGGTTCAGTGCCAAGGTTTACCTGATCGCCGACTTGCACTTCCGGTAAATTTTACTGAATGCTATGTTCGCGCAGTGCTAGATGTTCTTCGCTTCCTGGCTCGCCCGGGGGGAGAGGAACCAATTAATGACTTATTCTTATCCCGGAAAATGATCACGCTACCGTCATGGAGGCCGCATTATCCGCCATTGAGGCTATAAGCAGGCCATGAGTGAAACCCGGCAGCAAGAGTCCTCGGAGGCCGACGCGCGCTCCGAACTGGTGAAGGCCCTGGCCAAATGCCGCTCGGCCTTTATCGGCGTCGGTGTGTTCAGCGCCCTGATCAACCTCCTGATGCTGACCGGCCCTCTCTTCATGCTGCAGATCTACGATCGCGTGCTGCCGAGCCGGAGCGTGCCCACGCTGATCGGTTTCGCCATACTCGTGGTCGTCCTCTACGCCTTTCAAGCCCTGCTCGAAGGCATTCGCGGCCGCGTGCTCGTCCGCATCGGCTCTTCGCTCGATGAGTCGCTCTCCTCGCGCGTCTATTCGGTGATCGGACAGCTCCCCCTCAAAAGCCGCGGTCTCGGCGACGGTTTGCAACCGATCCGCGATCTCGACACCATTCGCGGATTTCTGTCGGGCAGCGGGCCCGCCGCCCTGTTCGATTTTCCGTGGATCCCTTTCTATCTCGGCATCTGCTTCCTGTTTCATTTTTCCATTGGCATCGCCGCGGTGGTCGGCGGCGTGCTGCTGTTCTTCGTCACCCTCACCGCCGAGATCATGACGCGGCAACACACCAGGGCCGCATCCGATATGGCCGCATCCCGCCACGGCCTGCTCGAGACCAGCCGCCGCAACGCCGAGGTGATTCATGCCATGGGCATGGGCGGGCGGCTCGGCACGCGCTGGGCCGAGATCAATACGAAATTCATGCACAGCCACCGCCGCGCCGCCGACGTTTCGGGCGGCCTCGGCACTCTGTCACGCGCTCTGCGTCTCCTGATCCAGTCGGTGGTGCTCGGTATCGGCGCCTATCTCGTGCTGCTGCAGGACGCGAGCCCTGGCATTATCATCGCGAGTTCGATCCTCGTGTCGCGCGCGCTGGCGCCGGTCGAGCTCGCCATCGCTAACTGGAAGGGATTCGTTTCCGCACGGCAAGCGCGCCACCGGTTGAGCGAGCTGCTGGAGGCATACCCTGCCGGCGCCCAGCCGATGCAATTGCCGCGCCCGAAAACCACGCTTTCGGTCGAGCATGTCACCGCCGTGCCCCCGGGCGACCGCCGCATCATATTGCAAGACGTGAACTTCACCCTGAAGGCCGGTGACGCGCTCGGGGTGATCGGGCCGAGTGCCGCCGGCAAGTCTTCTCTCGCGCGTCTGTTGGTCGGCGTCTGGCAGCCCGCGCGCGGCAAAGTGTGTCTCGATGGCGCCGCGTTGGACCAATGGTCGCCTGAGCGGCTCGGGCGCCATATCGGCTATCTGCCGCAGAATGTCGAGCTGTTCGAGGGGACCGTGGCAGAGAACATCTCCCGCTTCGAGGTCGACACCGATCCTAATGCGGTGCTCGCCGCGGCCAAGACAGCGGGCGTTCACGACCTGATCCTCTCCCTTCCCGAGGGTTACGACACGCAAATCGGCGAGGCGGGCGAGATGCTTTCCGCCGGTCAGCGGCAGCGGGTCGCGCTGGCGCGCGCGCTATACGGCGATCCCTTCTTTGTCGTGCTGGATGAGCCCAACTCCAATCTCGACGAAGCGGGCGACGGGGCGCTTACCCGGGCCATCCAGAGCGTGCGCGACCGCAAAGGCATTGTCGTGGTCATCGCGCACCGGCCAAGCGCGCTGGCCGCGACCAATCTCGTGCTCGTCCTGTTGCAGGGCCAGCAACAGCGCTTCGGGCCGAAGGAAGAGGCGCTGGTCGGGCTGGTGCGCCAGGCGGCGGCAGAATAACGATGGCCGTTTCGCGCCCCTCCATTCACCCCTCATTGCGCCGGCACATCCTGTTCGGCTTCGCGGCCATGGCCACCCTGGTCGGAGGCATCGGCGCCTGGGCGGCGACCACGGAGATTTACGGAGCGGTGATCGCGTCGGGCTTCCTGGTCGTCGAGTCGAGTGTCAAGAAGGTGCAGCACCCGACCGGCGGCGTGGTGGGCGAGCTGCTGGTGCGCGACGGCGACAAGGTTAAGGCCGGCGAAGTCGTGATGCGGCTGGACGCCACGCAGACCCGTGCCAATCTCGGCATCGTCAGCAAGACCATCGACGAGCTGATGGCGCGCAGCACGCGGCTGGAGGCCGAGAAGGTCGGCGCCAAGTCCGTCGAGTTCCCGCCGGAACTCGTGTCGCGCAGACAAGATGACACGGTCGCGAAACTCTTGGACGGCGAGGCCAAGCTCTTCGAGCTGCGCAAGAATGCACGAGACGGCGAGAAGTCGCAGTTGCGCGAGCGCGTCGCCCAGTTGCGCGAGGAAATCGCCGGCCTCCATGAGCAAGTCGAAGCCAAAAAGGACGAGATTGTCATCGCCAATAAGGAACTCGAGGCGGTGCGCGGGCTGTGGGAAAAGAATCTCGTGCAGATCAACCGGATCATGGCGCTCGAACGCGAGGCGGTGCGGCTCGACGGCGAGCGCGGCACGTTGATCTCGGCAACAGCCCAGGCCAAGGGCAAGATCGCCGAGGTAGAGTTGCAGATCATCCAGGTCGACGAGGACATGCGGAGCCAAGTGGCGCAGGAGCTTGGCGAAGGCCGCGTCAGGCTCGCCGAGCTTGGTGAACGCAAGATCGCCGCCGAGGATCAGCTCATGCGTATCGACATCCGTGCACCGCAAAACGGCACGGTGCACGAGCTCGCCGTGCACACGGTCGGCGGCGTGGTGGGATCAGGCGAGCCGATCATGCTGGTCGTGCCCGAGGCAGACAAGCTCCTGGTCGAGGCGCGGGTCAGCCCGATCGATATCGATCAGGTGCGGGCAGGGCAGGAGGCCCATCTGATGTTCTCGGCCTTTGATCGAATGACCACGCCGGAGCTTACCGGCAAGGTCAGCCGCGTCGGCGCCGATTTGAGCCAAGACCCTCAAACCGGGACGCAGTATTATGTCGTCCGCGTCACCATCGATGAAGACAAGCTTCCCGACCTCAAAGGTCTCACGCTTGTGCCAGGAATGCCGGTCGAAGTGTTCATCCAGACGGGCAAACGCAGCGTGCTGTCCTACGTGATCAAGCCGATCGAAGACCAGGTGGCGCGCACCTTCAAGGAAGGCTGAGGGCGCGCGCGTAAGCCGCTCAGAGATCGATCAGGACGGGGACGCCGGCCGAGCGCAACAGCAGCGCCACTTCCTGGGCGCGACGCTGGAACTCGGCATTGTCGGCGGGCGAGTCGCCGAGATCGCCGCAGAGCCCGTGAGCAAGCAGCGCGCGATTCAGCACGAGCACATTGTCGCCGACCGCAGCGGCCCCGGCCTGCGCCCAGGTGATGACGCCGCCCGCCACGGTGGCGCCGTCGATGGCGCTGACCAGCACGAAATTGCCGGTGAGGGGGAGGTCACGGAACAGGTCGAGCGCTGTAGGCCGCCCGAGCAGGATGCGGCAATCGGCGATGTCGTTCACGCCGCAGGCATGGGCGGGCGAAGCCGCCAGCGTCTCGAAATCGACCAGCGCCGAGACGCTCATGCTGGTGACAGGCGTCAAGTCCGTGGCGGTGCGCAGCAGATAGCCGGCCTCGGGATCGAATGGCGTCTCCGACAGCCAGACGAGGCGCGCCTCGATCACGTCGGCATTGACCGGGCGGCGCGCGAGTTCCGACAGGACCGCGCCGCGGGAAATATCGAGATCGGTATCGAGTACCAGCGTCACAGCGTCGCCTTTGCTCGCCGAGGCGCGGTCGCCGTCCATGGTGGCGATACGGTTCAAGGTGGCGCCGAGTCCGCTTCGCGCATCGACGATGCGGTCGCCGGCATTGACAGTGCCCGAGGCGACCGTCCCGGCATAGCCGCGGAAATCGTCATAGGCGCGGAGCACGAGCTGCACGGGCAGGCGGAACGGCGCGTCTAACGGCTCGACCTTGGGATCGACGCTTTCCAGATGATCGAGCAGGGTGGGACCGCTATACCAGGGCATGCGCGATGAGCGATGGACCACATTGTCGCCGGTGAGCGCCGCCACGGGAATGGAGACGATTTCGGCGAAGCCGAAGCTCTGGGCCAAAGCGCGGAAGTCGGCCTCGATGGCGCGGTAACCCGCCTCTGACCAATCGATCAAATCCATCTTGTTGACCGCCAGCACCACCTTCTTGATGCCGACCAGGTCGCAGATCGCGGCATGACGCCGTGTCTGCCGTTTCACCCCAGACCGTGCATCGATTAGCAGGATGGCGATGTCGGCATGGCTCGCGCCGGTCGCCATGTTGCGTGTGTATTGCTCGTGCCCCGGCGAATCGATGATGACGTAGCGTCGATCCGGTGTCTCGAAATAGCGCCAGGCGATGTCGATGGTGATGCCTTGCTCGCGCTCGGCTTGAAGGCCGTCGAGCAGCAGGCTGAAATCGATCTTCTCGCCGTTGATGGCGCGGTTCTGCGAGGCGAGGGCAATAGCGGCGCGCTGGTCCTCGGTGACACCGGCCGCGTCCCACAACAGCCGGCCGATCAGCGTCGACTTGCCGTCGTCGACCGAACCGCAGGTGAGCAGTCTGAGCATGGCGCCGGTCTTGGCGGCGGGCGCCATGCCAAGTTCGGGGCGGACGGCTTCTTCGAGCGCAGCGAAATTCATCAGAAATAACCCTCACGCTTCTTCATTTCCATGGCGCCGGCCGTGTCGTGGTCGATCAACCTACCGGCGCGCTCGGAAAGTTTCGATGCAAGCGTCTCCTCCACCACTGCGTCGATGTCGCTCGCGTCGGAGTCTATTGCCGCGGTCAGCGGCCAGCAGCCAAGGGTGCGGAACCGCACCTTACGCATTTGCGGCACCTCGCCGGGCTCGAGCCGCATGCGCTCGTCGTCGACCATGATGAGCTGGCCGTCGCGCGCCACCAC
>Ga0190265_10001850_pt1 | contig 13943 bp, 18 predicted proteins | sample Popmic124T_FD_133135 | JGI IMG/M metagenome (GOLD analysis project Ga0190265, IMG submission 133135) | Populus adjacent soil microbial communities from riparian zone of Indian Creek, Utah, USA - 124 T | ecosystem: Environmental > Terrestrial > Soil > Riparian zone | place: USA: Utah | collected...
ACCGGGATCGACAGCACCCCGGAGATGACGAGCCGGCGGCGCAGCGGCGCCGTGGGGTCCTCGTCCGCGCCGGCCTGTTCGGCCGCCTGCCCGGCTGAGGGCAGCTTGGCGCTGTAGCCCGCCGCCTCGACGGCGCCCACCAGCTGCTCGGGCTCGACCGCGGCGGGGTCGTACTGCACGGTCGCGCGCTCGGTCGCGTAGTTGACCGTCGCGGTCACGCCGTCGACGCTGTTGAGGCCGCGCTCGATCCGGTTCGCGCACGATGCGCAGGTCATGCCCTCGATCGGCAGCTCAACGCGCTCGCCCGCCGCGCTCATCGCGACACCTCCTGCGTGAACGCCGCCGTGTGCACGCGCCCCTCGTGCTTGAACTGGAGGTACAGCCGGTAGCGGCCCCCGCTTGGGAACTCGGCCCTGAACGCGAGCGCGTCCTCGTCAGGGTGAACGTGGAGGAAGGCGAGGTCGCCCTCGCGCAGCGCGACCAGGTGCCCGCGTGCTCCGAGGTACGGCTCGGTCTCGACCGCGCGCCCGTCGCGGGTCACGCTGAAGTCCAGGCCGACCTCGCGTCCGGCGTGCACACCACCCGCGTTCAGCCGCACCGCGTAGCCGTGGCCTGCGTCCGCAGTAACGGGGGGCGCGGGCAGCGGGCGGTAGCGGGCCGTTCCATCCACGGTGAGATCCGCGGCGAGCGTCCGGGCCTCGCCGTCGTGCTTGAAGTCTGCGAACACGCGGTAGGTGCCGGGCTCGGGCAGGGTGAGCGGCACGCTCCAGGTGCCTTCCGAGTCCAGCGCGGGGTGCAAGTGCTGGAAGCCGCGACCGTCACGCCGTACCACGATCAGGTGCATGCGCTTCTCGTGCTCGACCTCGAAGTCGCGCACCGCCGTGCCGCCCGCGCCGCGGATGCTGAAGCGCAGCTCGCCCGGGCGGCCGCGATCGAACGTCGTGTCCTCGAGGGCGAGCGTCAGGCCGGCGTCCGACACGGCGAGACCCCGGACCGTGGCAGGAGCGGGAGCGCCGGCGGCGTGGTCCGTGACGTGGGTCTCCACCCGCTTCTCGCCACTGCGGTCAGGCCCCACCGCGGCTCCCGCGAACGCGGCTGCACCGAAGATCAGCGCAAGCGCCAGTGCGAAGGCACCGAGTTTCAGCACCGGATTCACAACACAGAAACTAGCATACCCCTATGGGGTATCCGGTATAGTGGCCGCATGAGCACGACGACAGCAGGCGAGACGCGCGGCTACACCGCAACCAAGGAGCAGCTGCTGAAGCGGCTGCGCCGTATCCAGGGGCAGGTGGGCGGCATCGAGCGGATGGTCGACGACGATCGCTACTGCATCGACGTCCTGACGCAGATCACCGCCGTTCAGGCCGCGCTCGACAAGGTGGCGCTGGGCCTGCTCGACGACCACGCGCACCACTGCGTCGTGGGAGGCCCGGACGCGATGAAGGAAGACCGCACCGAGGAGCTGATGGCAGCCGTCGGCCGAATGATGCGCCGCGGCTGAGCCGCGATCGGGTAGCCGTCAGCGCTTCCGGCCCTCCTGCAACATTGCCAGCGCTTTGGCGATCCGCCGTTCCCTCGTCTCGGCTGTCTTCGCCTGCTCGATCGGGAGCACGTACCACTGCTTCTGGCTGTATGACAGCCCGTCGAAGAACTCCCTCGCCTTCGGCTCCTGCCCGAGCACCTCGGCAAGATCCGGCGGCACGGTCACCTCACGGGGCTCAGTGTCGAGCTCGACCTCTACGTCCAGCTCGTCGCCGGCGGCCACCCCGGCGCTCTCACGGTTCTCCGCACTCACAGGAATCAGGAACCGCTCGCCACGTGCGGCGATTGTCGTTCGGTAGGTGTGATCGCCGATCGTGACGCGGACCGGCGGCTTCTTGCCGGACTCGAGGCTCTGAACCACCTCGGGGGGCACCTCGATGCCGGTGGCCGTCTTGCCGGCAAGCAGGATGGTCGCTCGAAATTTCATGATGCTCCTAAGACCGGCGCTGGAGACCAAAATAATCGCCGGGCTCAAGAACGAAATGCGGCTGAGAGGATTCGAACCTCCACGGGCGTTAGCCCACCGCCACCTGAAGACGGCGTGTCTGCCGTTCCACCACAGCCGCGCGGCGCCCAAGACTAGCGCGTGTTCAAGCCTTCAAACCGACGTTTTCTTGCATCAGTGCGACGCTAGGCCGCCGGTATATCCGTACGTACCGCGAGTACGGCCGGTACTCGACACCCACCAGGTCGCACGCGTCCATGAAGAGTTCACGGATCTGCGCTGATCGATTGCTGAACTCGTAAGAGAGGTAGGAATACGGTCCAGTGCGGTTCACGAACACACAGCCATCGGACCGGATGCAGCCTCGTAGAAACGGCCACGGCTCGCGCTCCAGGATCTCGGCCTGCCAGCCTTCGAGAACGATCGAGCGCTCGTGCTTCTTGCCGGGGCCATGCTGCGGAAATAGGCACGCCAAGTGCGTGCAGTACAGGCTGAGGATCGTGGTCGTCCCCTTCCGGCTGCGTGACGTGCCAACGCTGTGGGCCGGGAAGCACCGGCGGAGTAGTGCGCGAGCGTCCGCGATGATCTCGCCGTAGCGGGTGTCGAGGAAAATGCGAAGGCGATCACTTCGGCCGGTGCGGACGATGTGTCCGTCGCCGAGGTAGAGCGCCAGTAACTCGGAATAGTCCGTTGGGGAAAACGCGATCGGCCGTCGCGAGGGCCGCCAGCAGCGCGGGCAGATGGTGGTCTCGGCTTTTCGGGCATACGTCGGCCGGCGCCAGTCCCGAACGGTCGTACGCGGGATCCCCAGTCGCCTCGCTACCTCGCAGTCGTTATGACCGACAGCAAGAAGCTCTAGCGCCGCCATTTTGACCTCGTACCCATGCACGAACACATGTTCGTACTAGGTTCGGACGGCGAGCCGGGCCACGAGCGCGGAGTGGTCGGAGAGCTTGTCCTCGCGGCGCCATTCGTGCCGGTAGGCGCACTCGGACACCACGACTTCGGCGGACGCGATCAGGTGGTCGAGGCGGTAGCCGCCTCCCCAGCGGGGCCATTCCCAGCTCGGCTCCTTCGACTCGTATCCGTTCAGCTCGCGGAACGCGTCGCGGAAGCCGCTCGGCTCGAGGCCGCGGATCAGCGCCGTCTCGGCGGCGTCCCAGCGCTCGCCGCGCTCGGGGCGGAGGCGCCCGTGCCTGTCGCGCGCGAACGTCCACACGCTGCCGTCGGGCAGCTCCTTCCGCGGGGTGTTGAGGTCGCCGAGCACCACTCGCGGACCGGAGCCCTCACGCAGGTGTCGATAGACGGCTTCGTGCGTGAGCACCTTGGCGAGCCCAGGCTTCGGGCTGATCGGCGAGTGCACGTTCACGATCTCGAGCGGGCCGGCCTGCACCGCCAGCACGCGCTCGGGCCAGGGGAGCTCGGCCACCGGCCCGACATCGAGATCACCGCGCGCCGCCGTGAGCACTGCGAGCGGGCGGCTGCCCTCGCGCGCCTTCGGAAGCGGGGCCAGCGCGCCGTTGAGGCCGCCATCGGCGAGGCGCTCGAGCCACGGCTCGGCGGTCACGGGCGTGACCTCCTGAAGGCACACGAGGTCCGGTTCCAGCGCGAGCACGCGGTCGGCCTGCTCCTGCAGGCGGGTCTTGCGTCCGGCCACGTTCCAAGACACGAGGAGCACCGCATAGAGTCCTAACAGCGAACGAACCAAGGAGACGACATGCCGTTCGAGGTACCGCCCCTCCCCTACGACTACGACGCTCTCGAGCCGCACATCGACGAGGCGACGATGCGCGTTCATCACGACAAGCACCACCAGGCCTACGTGGACAAGGTGAACGCCGCTCTCGAGGGGACCGAGTGGGCCGACAAGGACATCGACGACGTCGTCGCCAACCTCTCGCAGATCCCGGACGACAAGCGCACCGCGGTCCGCAACAACGGCGGCGGCCACTACAACCACTCGCTGTTCTGGGAGTGGATGTCACCCGACGGCGGCGGCGAGCCCGATGGCGAGCTGGCTTCCGCGATCGAGTCGGCTTTCGGCTCGTTCAGCGACTTCCAGGGCAAGTTCAAGGACGCGGGCGTGAACCAGTTCGGCTCCGGCTGGTCCTGGCTCGTGCATGACGGGTCCGGTCTCGCCGTCGTCTCGACCGCGAACCAGGACAACCCGCTGACCGACGGCAAGACGCCGCTGCTCGGCGTGGACGTCTGGGAGCACTCCTACTACCTCAAGTACCAGAACCAGCGGCCCGCCTACATCGACGCGTGGTGGAACGTGGTGAACTGGGACAAGGTGGCCGAGCGCCTCAGCGCCGCAGGCGGCTAGCGGCGGGCTCCTATGCTTGACATGTGAACGACTGGGTCGGACACGCGCAGCGAGAGCTCGAGCGAGAGGGCTATCGGCTGAGCGGCCCACGTTCCGCGGTGGTGGAGACGCTGGCCGACCTCGGCTGCAGCGTCACGGCCAAGGAGATCGCGGACAGCCTGCACCGGCGCGGCGAGGACGTGGGTGTCGCGAGCATCTACCGAACGCTCGAGCTGCTCGACAAGCTGCGGCTCACCCGTCGCGTGGATGCCGCCGAGGGCGTGGCCCGCTATGAGCCGGTCGGCCCGAGCGGCGAGCATCACCACCACATCGTGTGCGAGAGCTGCGGCGAGGTAGCAACCTTCGAGGATTCGGACCTGGAGAGCGCCATCGAGCGGCTGGCGAGGCGCTCGGACTTTGCGATCGACACTCACGACGTAACGCTGCGGGGCGAATGTCCCGCGTGCAGGCGCGGCTAGAGCCTGCAGTTCACGCGCCCGCCGGACATGCCGCGCACCAGCGCGGCCGCGTCCGCGGCAAGCGCGCCCGTGTAGGTCTCCCCCGGGCTTCCCTCTGTGCCGAGCGAGTCCGCGTAGAGCGAATCCCCGAGGCTCGCCCCCGACTCGCGGGCGATCGCGCGCTCGATGTCGGGATTCACGGAGCTCTCGGGGAAGATCGCCTCCACGCGCTCGCGGCGGATCTGCTCGACGAGCCTCTGCACGTCGCCGGCAGACGCCTGCGCCTGCGTGGAGAGCGACGGGATCACAGCGCCCACCACCTCCACCCCGTAGCGCCGCGCGAAGTAGCCGAGCGAGTCATGCGTCGTCACGATCTTGCGCTTTGCGGGCGGCACGCGCTGGACACACGCAGCGATCCGCCGGTCGAGGCTCTCGAGGCTCCGGGTCGTCCGCTCGGCGTTGCGTGCGAACGCGGCCCGGCCGCCCGGGTCGGCCTTCGTGAGCTGAGCGCGAATCGCCTCAACGGCACGCACGCCGTTCGTCGGGTCCTGCCACCAGTGCGGATCATCGTCCAAGCGCCTCACCGAGTCGATCAGGCTCACCACCTCGGCGTCCCCGCCCGCGTTGTCGATCACGTCGCCCAGCCAGCCGTCCACCTCGCCGCCGGACCGGAACACCACTGAAGCGTCGGCCACGGCCGCCACGTCGCTGGGCCTCGGCTCGTAATCGTGCGGGTCGCCGCCCGGGCGCAGCATGCCCTCAACGTTCACCCGATCTCCGCCGACCTGGCGCACCAGGTGCGCCACCTCAGTGGTGGTCGTCACCACCGTTGTGCCGCCGCGAGATCCGGCGTCGTCCCCGCAGCCAGCCGCGAAGACGGCGAGCACGGCAAGTAGGGAGACGAGTACGCTGCGCACGTCGTCATCGTAGTGAGAACGATTCTCACCAGCGCCTGAGAGACTTCCGCGCCTCGTGGACCCGCTCGAGCTGACCGCCTTCTGCGCCTGGTGCTTCGCGGTCGCTCTGGCCGGCGGCGTGGTGGGCCTCGTGCTTGGGAATATCCGCCTCCCCGCAGTGCTGCTCGTGGCGTCCCACCCCGCCGCGGGAGCCGGAGCCAACATCGGGATCTCCGGCGTGGCCGCGCTGGCCGCCGCGATCGTCCACGTGCGGGCAGGGCGCATCAACTGGCGGCTGTTCGCCTGGATGGCGCCGCCGTCGATGATCGGCGCGGTGGCCGGCGGCTACCTGTCCGGCGTCCTCCCCGACACCGCCCTGCTCGTCACGATCGGCGTCGTGCTCGTGTACTTCGGCATCGACCTGCTTCGCGACCGTGAAAGGAAGCCCCGCCGAAGCGGGCCCGCCGGCGAGGACCTCGACATCCGCGCGGCGATCCTCACCGGCGCCGCCGTCGGCGTGCTCGGCGGGCTCGTGGGCCTGATCCTCGGCGCCCTGCGGATGCCAGCGCTGCTGCGCTATGTGGGCGAGCTGCCGGCGCGCGCCGTGGGCACCAACCTCGCGGTGGGCGTGTGCGTGGGGATCGCCGGCGTGATCGGACACACGCCCGACGGCGTGGACTGGGAACTGCTCGCGATCGGATCGGCCGCGTCAGTGCCAGGCGCCCTGCTCGGCGCGCGGCTGACCGGCAGGCTCAGCGAGCGTCAGCTGCTGCGCGCGATCGGCGCAATGCTCGTGGTGGCCGGCGCCACCACCGCGTTGCAGGCTCTCGTATGACCTCGCGCGCCAGCCCGCGTACGGTGCGCCACTCGTCGAGCGACCAGCCCACGGGCACGTCGCATTCCATCGTCACGACCGCCTGATCACGCACCAACGACCTCGTGTCGTCCTGCTTGTCGAGCATCCTGCTCTCCCCGCTTCGGTCCCTTCGGCAAGCTCCCTGTACCCGCTTGCCGCGGGCCCTACGCGTCCTCGGCGTCGTAAGCCTGCTCAGCCACCATCTCCTGGACCTGCTCGTCCGAGAGATCCATGTCCGGATGCTCCTCGTTCACGTGCTCGCGGACAGCGCCCACGAGGTCCTCGTCGTTGGCCGCCTTCAGGGTCGTGCCGCACTGGCAGTCGATCACACGCATGCCCCGAGGCTACTACCGAACGGGAGCGTTCCAGCGCCTGAGCGTGGCGGTCTCGCGCTCGAATCCCAGCACAGAGATGGTGGCCGTGGCAAGCCAGAGCCGAGCCCCCGCCTCGGGCCGAAGCTCCACCCAGCGTGCGGCGAGCACGCGCAGCACGTGGCCGTGGGCGAAGAGGGCCATGTCGTCGTCTGACGCCTTCAGTCGATCCACGACCGGATCCACGCGCGCGCCCACGTCGGCAGCGCTCTCGCCGCCCGGGCAGCCGTCACGCCAGAGGTCCCAGCCGGGCCGAAGCTCGCGGATCTGCGCCGTGGTGAGCCCCTCGTACTCGCCGTAGTCCCACTCGAGCAGCGCGTCGCTCGGCTCGGCCCGATCAGCGAAGCCGGCGAGGCGGCAGGTGTCGAGTGCGCGGCCCAGCGGGCTCGCCAGCACGCGCGCCAAGCTCCACTCGCGCAATGCGTCCTCGAGGCACTTCGCCTGGCGCCTCCCCGCGTCGGTCAGCGGGACGTCGGTCCGGCCGGTGTGGCGACCGTCGCGGCTCCATTCGGTTTCGCCGTGGCGAACGAGGACGGCCTCCATAAGTGCGGATGCTTACATCCTCGCCATGGTGGGTATCAGTTTGGCGGGTCGGACAGGGAGGGATCCCAGTCCGTAGGGAGGTGCCGGGTGCGTGGCAGCCACGACGGCTGTCGACCGGTGTCCCGAAGATGGACTCGGGACACCGGCCACTGCACCCGCCGCGTGCGCTCGCTACGCCCGCGCTAGGATCGCCGCCCCGTGGGCGCTGCCGAGATCGCCGCGATCGCCGCGGCCGGCATGGCGGCCGGCGCGATCAACACCCTGGTCGGCAGCGGCACGCTGATCACGTTCCCGGTCCTGCTCGCCTTCGGCTACTCCCCCGTCACGGCGAACGTGTCGAACACGATCGGACTCGTCCCCGGCTCCGTTGCCGGGGCGATCGGCTACCGCCGCGAGCTCGAGGGGCAGCGCGCGCGCGTGCTTCGCTTCGGCGTGGCATCGCTGATCGGGGGCATCACGGGCGCGGTCCTCCTGCTCGTGCTGCCGCAGTCGGCATTCGAGGCGATCGTGCCGGTGTTCATCGGCATCGCGCTGGTGTCGATCGTGCTCCAGCCGCAGCTCGACCGCCTCGTGGCCGAGCACCGCCCTCCACCCGAGGTGCACGGCACCGGCACCCCGCGCGTGCTCGTGTACCTCGCGGGCGTGTACGGCGGGTACTTCGGCGCCGCCCAGGGGATCCTGCTGCTGGCGATCCTCGGGCTCGCCCTGCCGGACGACCTCCAGCGCGTGAACGCCCTGAAGAACGTGCTCGCCGGGATCGTGAACGGAGTGGCGGCGCTCGTCTTCATCGCGGTCGCGCACGTGGCCTGGGGGCCGGCCGCGCTGATCGCGGCCGGCTCAGTCGTTGGCGCGCAGCTGGCCGCCCGCTACGGCCGGCGGCTGTCGCCGGAGGCCCTGCGGGCGGTGATCGTGGCGGTGGGCATCGCCGCGATCGTCCAGCTTGTGACCTAGAGGCCCCGGAAGATCTCCCTGGCGGCGAACGCCGTGTCGGGGAAGTCCGAGAACACTCCGTCGATTCCCAGCCTGTAGAAGGCGAGGTACTCCTCGACGGGCCCACCGGGATAGCCGGTCGGGAAGGCGTCGTCCCGGAACGTCCACGTGTGGACCAGCAGCCCACGCGCGTGAGCGCGCGCGATCAGGTCGGTCGCCGGGAAGACGGCTCCGCCCCCGCCGCCGGCGGTCGGGATGATGTAGACCTTCCACGGGCCGATGCCGTCGGCGTAGGTCTTGATCTCGTCGAGACCCGCGTTCGTGGCGAAATGGCTGAAGAGGTCCGTGCGCCCCGCCACGGTCCAGTCATAGGGACGGTCAAACGGCGGTGCGTAGGTCGGGTTCCCGCTGGCGTCGGTGTCGTTTGCATCGACGAGCTGGACGAGGCGAACCGGGGTCATCGTGTTCAGCTGCTTGAGGTTCGCCTGTTCGAACGACTGGATGAAGACGGGCGAGTTGCGCTTGTTCAGCCCGTTCCGCTTGAGGACCTGCACGAGCCGGCCCTCGAGCGGCAGCCCGAGGTCCTGGTGGAAGGTTGGGTGCTTCGTCTCGGGATAGATGCCGATCCTGTGCCCGTGCTTCCTGTGCTTCCTGTGCCCGCGCTTCCGTGACTCGCGCTTCGCCAGGTCGATGACCTCCTGGAGCGTCGGGACCTTGAACTTCCCGTCGAACTCTGTCGGACGCCCGCCGCGCGTCTGCTTCGCGCCGAGCGTCTTGATCTCGGCGAGCGTGAAGTCGGAGGCGAAGTAGCCGGTCGTGGAAACGCCGTCGAGCATCTTGGTCGTGAGCTTGCCGTCGAACTCGGAATGGTCAGCGACGTCTGTCGAATCGAGGGTCGCAGGGTTCTCGTCACCGATGAACGGCTCGTGGCGCGCGATCAACACGCCGTCCTTCGTCGCCACGAGGTCCGGCTCGATGTAATCGGCGCCGAGCTTGATCGCCAGCCGGTAGGACTGAAGGGTGTGCTCGGGCACGAACCCGCTCGCGCCGCGATGCCCGATCACAAGCGGGCTGTTCTCCTTCTTTGGACCGTGTCGCTTGTGCTTCTTCTTGGAGAGCGCGGTGGCCGGTGCCAGCAGCGCGACCAGGGCGAGAGCGAGCAGGGCAAGGCGGAGGTACGGCGCGCGAGTCTTCATTGGCCGAACCTACCCCATTCGGGTGGCTGGGGGCTAGCGCAGCTGGGGGGCCACTTCCTCGGCCACGAGCCGCAGAACGTCGAGGTCCGTGTGCTCCAGGTGCTGGAGCATCACGCGCTCCACGCCGGCCTCCGCGAGCTCTGAGAGTTGGCGGACCGCCTCGTCCGGGTCGCGGATCAGGCCGGTCATCACCGATAGCGGCAGCGGCTCGCGTTTCTCGCGGGCGCACGCCTCAGCGATTCGCTGCTTCAGCGCACGGCATTCGTCGGGGGCCGGCGAGACCGTGTTGTACTCGTCGGCCCAGCGCGCGGCGAGCGCCACGCTTCGGTTGCCTCCGCTGCCGCCGACGATCAGCGGCGGATGCGGCGACTGAACCGCCTTTGGTCGAGGGTCGGAGTCGGCGAGCCGGTAGTGCTCCCCCTCGAACGAGAAGGGCTCGCTCTTCCACTGGCGATGCACCACCTCGAGCTGCTCGGCGAAGATGTCCATCCGCTCGCGCAGGGGCGGGAACGGGAAGCCGTAGCGGTCGTGCTCCCCCCGGTTCCACCCCGCCCCCATGCCGACCTCGACCCTTCCGCCGGAGATGTGGTCGACCGTGACGGCGGACTTGGCGAGCACGGACGGATGCCTGAAGGTCGCGGGCGATACGAGCGTGCCGAGCCGTAGGGTCGAGGTCACGGCGGCAAGGCCGGCAAGCGTGGCCCAGGCGTCGAGGGAGCCGCGCTCGTCAGCGCCCATGACGGGGCCGTAGTGGTCGGAGCGGAACAGGGCCTCGTACCCGTTCTCCTCGCACGCGCGCGCGAGCGCGAGCCAGTCCTCCCAGGTCACGCCTTCCTGGCCCTCGATCATCACGCAGAGCCGCACGCCGAGAATTGTGCCTGGGCGCGCCGAGTTGGGTAAGGGCGAACGATGCGATGGCGGAGAGTCCGGAATCCGGACGTGATCGATCGGCGCGGCGCGCGCTCCGGCGGGGCCGGCTTCCCCGTGGGCCGCGGCGGCGCCGTGGGTGGCGGGCTCGGGGTAGTCGGCGTGATCCTGTTCCTCGCCATCCAGCTCCTCGGCGGCGGCAGTGGATCGGCGTTCGACGTGGACACCGGCCTGGGCGGCGGCGGGTCGGCCCCTGGGCAGCCGGTGGCAATTCCGCCCTCCGAGGATCCCGAGCGCGACCTGAAGGACTTCAGCACCTACGTGTTCACCGATGCGCAGAAGACGTGGCAGCAGACCTTCAAGAGCGCGGGGCAGCCGTACGAGAACGCGCGCCTCGTGCTCTACCGCGACGGTGTGAACACGGCCTGCGGGTCGGCGAGCTCCGCGGTCGGCCCGTTCTACTGCCCGGGCGACCAGATCGTGTACCTAGACCTCAGCTTCTACGGGGACCTGGAGAACAAGCTGGGCGCGGGCGGCGACTTCGCCTGGGCATACGTAATCGCCCACGAGATCGGGCACCACGTGCAGCAGCAGCTCGGTACGAGCGAGGAGGTGCGCGGGCTCCAGCAGGACCGGCGCGAGGACGCCAACGAGTTGTCCGTGCGCCTCGAGCTACAGGCCGACTGCTACGCGGGCGTCTGGGGCCACACGGTCTACGAGCAGGGAGACCTCGAGAAGGGCGACGTGCGCGAGGCCCTGCGGGCGGCCGGCGCTGTGGGCGACGACCGCCTCCAGCGGCAGGCCACCGGGAGCATCAGTCCGGACAGCTTCACTCACGGAACCTCGGAGCAGCGGCGCAGCTGGTTCGAGAAGGGCTACGAGAGCGGCGACGCCAACGCCTGCGACACCTTCTCTCCTGACCAGCCTTAAGGCGCCTTTGCGGTCTAACGTGCCCACCGTGCAACCGCAGGCGCTCGCCATCCCCCCGGGTCCGCACGGCCTCTCCGAGGGCCGCGGCTTCATCGACCGCGCGCTCTCTGCTGCGGGCTTCGAAGCGGAGGCGCGCTACCAGATCACCGTCGCCACCAACGAGGCGGTGTCGAACGCGATGGAGCATGGCGTGCCCTGCGACGACGGGAACTTCCATCTGGCGACAAGCATCGAGTCCGGCTCCTTCGTCTTCTCGGTCCGCGACTGCGGGGAATTCGAGACCGCCACTGCGCCGCTGCCGGACCCCGTGGCCGAGCGTGGTCGAGGCTTCGCGTTCATGAACCTGCTCATGGACGACGTCCTGCTCGACGCGCGTGCGGACGGGACGATTCTGCGGCTGGCGAAACGACTGCCCGGAACGCCACCCCCGGCTCGCGAGGCCGAACCCGCGACAGCCGAGGAGAACCTGCGCGTGGTCCGCCAGCTGTTCGATGCGTTTGCCGCGCGCGATGTCTCGCGCACGACCGAGCTCGTCGACCGCGGGGTGATGATGGAGCCGCTGTCCACGCCGGTCGAGCGGCGCACTCCCTATCTGGGGGTCGACGGCCTGCGGCGCTACCTACAGGACCTGGATTCGACCTGGGACACGTTCGAGCTGACCATCGGGGACCTGCGCTCCGACGGTGAGCACGTGGTCGCGATCGGGCGTATCCACGCGCGGCAGGGAGGCGTCACATTCGACGACCCAGTGGGCTTTGCGTTCAAGCTCCGGGACGGGAAGGTCGTGTGGGCGAAGACCTACCGCGACCACGACGACGCGCTGGCGGCGGTCGGCTGGTGATGACCCGGTCCGACTGAAGTCGGGCGACTGGATTTGAACCAGCGACCTTTCGGCCCCCAGCCGACAAGCGGACCGCTCTTAGCGCCGAGCGAGCCGGTCCAGACTGCTTGGCCCGTCCGGGCCATCCGGGCTCACCCGTCGGGTGCTACGACGATGCCTTTGGCCTCGGCCATGTAGCGGCCGGCGGCCGCGGAGGCCTCGTCCGGAGAGCTCCCACCCTGGCGAGCGTCCATGTACGCGGCGTACCAGTCCCACCAGTCATGTGGTGGGGCGACCGCCTCAAATGCGCCGTGACGCTCAGACGTTTCGTGCAGCAGATCTGCGAGGGAAGCGATGTCCATGTCAGTCCTCCGACCCTGGGCGGCCCTGCAACTCGGGGGCCGAGTGGCTCAGAGTTGAGCCACTCGGTCGCCCGTCGAGTCAAGGGATGCGCAGACGACGGAATACGGTCACCTAGCGGAGCTTCCGGAAGCCGGTGCGGACCTCTTCTGACAGGAGCTCGGGCTGCTCCCAGGCGGCGAAGTGCCCGCCCTTGTCGAGCTTGTTGTAATGGATGAGCTTGGGGTAGGCCTCCTCCGCCCAACTCCGCGACGGCGTGTAGATCTCATCAGGGAAGACGCTCACCGCCACCGGGACCCCCACGATCGCCCGAGCGTCGGCGGTCGGCCAGCCCTTCGGGTCGAAGAAGTTAGCCCTGTCTTCCCAATAGAGGCGTGCCGCAGATACCCCCGTATTCGTCAACCAGTAGTGGGTGATGTTGTCGAGCACGTCGTCTCGGCTCAGGCCTTCCTGGGCCCCGTCGACAAAGACGCGAGAGATCATCGCCATGCTGGTCGCGTCGTGGTCGATCATCCAGGCGGCGAGGCCGATGGGTGAATCCGCAATTCCGTACAGCGCCTGCGGGTGCGTCGCGCTCTCGATTGCATAGCCCGCGTCCGTCGCGAAAAAGAGCAGCAGCTCGTCGAAGATGCGGGTTTCCTCGTCATCGAGACCGGAGGGGTCGCCGGCCTGAACCGCCGCTGAGACGTTGGGTCGAACGGCACCAGCGAAGTTGGTGTGGATGCCGAGCAACCCCGGGGGCGCCTGTACACCCATCCGCTCAACGATTTCCGCGCCCCAATCGCCGCCCGTGGCGACGTAGCGGTCGTATCCCAGGCGCTTCATCAACTCGGCGTAGGCACGAGCGATGCGCTCAGGGCCCCAGCCGGTCTCGGCCGGCTTACCTGAGAACCCGTAGCCCGGCATCGACGGGATCACCAGATGAAACGCGTCCGCTGCGCTCGCGCCGTGCGCGGTCGGATTGGTAAGTGGATCGATGATCTTCAGCTGCTCGATGACCGAGCCGGGCCATCCGTGCGTGACGACGAGCGGCAACGCGTCGTCATGCTCCGAGCGAACGTGGATGAAGTGGATGTCCAGCCCATCGATCTCGGTGATGAAGTGCTCGAGGGCGTTCAGCTTCTCCTCGCACTTGCTCCAGTCGTACTCCTCCGCCCAGCAGCGCGCAAGCGCCTGCATCATCGCGAGCTGTGGGCCCTGCGAGATGTCGTCGACGGTTTCCTTTTCTGGGAAGCGAGTGGCGACGATGCGCGCACGCAGGTCATCGAGATCCGACTCGGGGGTCTCGATCGTAAACGGCCGGATCGCAGTGGCGTCCGGTGACTTTTCGGCCATGACGGACATGTGGGTCCTCCTTGTGGGGACGTGATCGGTGACGGCCGCAGCCTGATCGCGTTGCGGGGACGTCGCGCCCGTCGAAG
>Ga0190265_10001851_pt1 | contig 13943 bp, 13 predicted proteins | sample Popmic124T_FD_133135 | JGI IMG/M metagenome (GOLD analysis project Ga0190265, IMG submission 133135) | Populus adjacent soil microbial communities from riparian zone of Indian Creek, Utah, USA - 124 T | ecosystem: Environmental > Terrestrial > Soil > Riparian zone | place: USA: Utah | collected...
GCATGGTTATCGGAATCATCATTGCCTGCGAGATCGCCTTCTGGGTCGTGCTGGGAGCCGGGCTCGTCGCGCGCTACCTGCTCGGCCGGCGCCGGCTCGGGGCCGCGCTGCTCGTGCTCGTCCCGCTCGTCGACCTCGTCCTGCTCGTCGCGACCGTCATCGACCTCTCGAACGGGGCGACCGCCGACTTCACGCACGGGCTCGCCGCCGCCTACATCGGCTTCTCCGTCGCCTTCGGCCACAGCATGATCCGCTGGGCCGACCAGCGCTTCGCGCACCGCTTCGCCGGCGGGCCGCCGCCGTGGCGCCCGCCGAAGGGCGGACGGGCGCGCGCCCGCTACGAGTGGCGCGAGTTCGGCAAGGCCGCGCTCGCGTGGGCGATCAGCGTCGGGCTGCTGCTCGCCGCGATCGCGATCGTCGGCGACGCGAGCCGCACCGAGGCGCTGCAGGGCTGGATCGCGCGGCTGACGATCATCCTCGGCATCTGGTCGATCTGGCCGATCAGCCACACGCTGTGGCCGAAGCCGGTGCGGGCCTGAGCAGCCCCCAGGCCGACACGAGCGCCCACACCAGCTCGAGCAGGAAGAAGCCCCACTCCTCGCCGTGCAGCGCGTCGTAGGCGAGCACGGCGGAGCCGACGAGGTTCAGGACGAGGTAGCTGCGGGCGTGCGGGTCGACGCGGCCGCTCTGCGCGGCGGTGAACGCGGCGAGGATGAGCAGGGCGCCGGCGATCTGGACGAGCATGGAGTGATCCTTCGGTTGCCGCGCGTCGTCTTGGCAGGCCGGGTACGGCGCGCACTCCTCGTCCGGGGGCCGCTCGCGAGCGGCCCTTCACCACACCCTACCCCGGGCGGGAGCGAGGGTTACCGGAGCAGGTGGTCGAGCCGCTCGGCCGCGCGCTCGCAGCCCGCGAGCGTCGGGACGAGCGCGAAGCGCAGGTAGCCGCTCCCGGCCGGGCCGAAGAAGGAGCCGGGCGCGACGACGATGCCGCCCTCCAGCAGCCGCTCGGCGATCATGTCCGCCTGCGGCCCGGCGTCGAGCCAGAGGAAGAACGTGGCGTCGCCGCCCGCGCTGCGCAGCCCGCGCGCTTCGAGCACCGGCAGCAGGATGTCGCGCTTGGCGCGGTAGCCCGCCCGCACCGCCTCGACGTGCCCCTCGTCGCGCCACGCGGCGGCCGCTGCGCGCTGCACGAACGCCTGCGGGGCGACGCCGACGTTCGGGCGGTAGCGCTTGAGCAGCGCGATCAGCTCCGGGTCGCCGGCCACGAAGCCGGAGCGGTACCCGGGCATCGAGGACCGCTTCGACAGCGTGTTGAGCACCGCGACGCCGGTCAGGTCGGCGAGCTGGAGCGCGGACACCGGCGGCTCGCCGAAGTAGATCTCCGAGTAGGCCTCGTCGGACGCGACGACGAAGCCGTGCTCGCGCCCGAGCTCCGCGGCCCGCTCGTAGAGCGCGAGCGGCGCGGTCGCCGCGGTCGGGTTGTTCGGGTAGTTGAGCCACAGCAGCGCGACGTCGCGCCAGGTGCGCGGGTCGACGGCGTCGAGGTCCGGCAGGAAGCCGCCGTCCTCGCGCAGCGGCAGCTCGAGCACGCGCTTGCCGGCGAACACGGCGCCGCGCTCGTAGACCGGATAGGCGGGCGCGGGCACGGCGACGAGGTCGCCGCCCAGCACCTGCGCCATGTGGAAGATCGCCTCCTTGGAGCCCAGCGTCGGGAGCACCTGCGTGTCCGGGTCGAGCGCGGCGCCGAAGCGCCGCCCGGTCCAGTCCGCGATCGCGGCGCGCAGCTCGGGCAGCCCGACGGCCTGCGGGTAGGTGGAGAGCGGCTCGAGCGCGGCGACGAGCGCCTCGCGGATGAACGCGGGGGTCTCCTCCCGCGGCTCGCCGACGCCGAAGTCGACGAAGTCGACGCCGGCCGCCTGGAGCTTGCGCTTGGCCTCGTCGAGGCGCACGAACGGGTACGTGCGCATGCCGGTCAGCGCGGGGGCGAGCTTCATGCCGCGAAGCGCTCCAGCACGTCGTAGGCGCGAGCGAGCGCCGCGATCTCGACCGACTCGTCGCGCCGGTGGGCCTGGGCGGGGTCGCCCGGCCCGAAGTTGACCGCGGGCAGCCCGGCGAGCCCGAACTCCGCCACCGGCGTCCAGGCCTGCTTCGGTGCGACGACGAGCTCGCCCGCCGCGACGAGGGCGTCCACGCGCGGCCCGGTCGCGACCGGCCCCGACGGCGCGTTGGAGTCGATCGTCAGCTCGCCGTGGCCGGAGCACAGCTCCGCGAGCCGCGCCTCGGCGTCCCGCGCGGTGCGCCCCGGCGCGTAGCGGAAGTTGACGTGGCACGCGACGCGGTCGGGGATCACGTTCGCGGCGATCCCGCCGGCGATCGTCGTGACGCTCGCCACCTCGACGAACTCGAGCCCGGCGAAGTCGTGCGGGACGGGTGGGCGGTCGGCCAGCGCGAGCACGCCCGCGGCCGCGCGCTCGATCGCGTTGTCCGCCGTCCACGGGCGTGCGGAGTGGCCGGAGCGGCCGCGGAACGCCCAGGTCGCGTTGACGTTGCCGAGGCAGCCGGCGTGCAGCTCGCAGGCCGTCGGCTCCATCATCACCACGAGCTCGGCGGCGAGCGGCGCGCGGGCGAGCAGCGGCGTCAGCGCCGACTCGGCCACCGGCAGCTCCTCGCGGCCGAAGAACAGGCAGCGGTAGGGCGCGCCGGCGAGCGCCAGCTCCAGCATCACCGCGAGCGCTCCTTGCATGTCGGACGCGCCGAGCCCGTGCACCCGCCCGCCGTCGATCCGGCCGGGGCGGTTGTCCTGCGCGGGCACGGTGTCGAGATGGCCGGCGAGCAGCACCGGCGCGTCGGCCGGTCCTGCGAGCACGCAGGTGTCGCCGAGGTCCTGGACGGGGACCCCGGCCGCGTCCAGGACGCCGGTCACGTGCGCGGCCAGCCGCGCCTCGTCCCGCGATTCGGACGGGATGTCGATCAGCTCGAGCGTGCGTCCAGCGAGCCGGTCCCCGAGGTCCACAGTGCCGCACAATAGCCTCAAGGGCCGTGCGTTACTGCGGCGTCGACATCTCGGCCAAGCCCGCCAACCAGCAGCTGGTGACGCTGCACGAGCGGCGTGCGCCGGAGGGCGGCGTCGAGCTCGTGGCGACGTTCTACGCGCCGGGGACCGTCGGGCAGGTGACCCGGACGATCGAGGGCTTCGGGCGCGGGGAGGCGGTCGTGGCGATCGACGCGCCGTCCGGCCCGCGGCGCGACCTGCTCGCCCCCGGCGTGCCGCTGCGCGACCGGATCGGCCTGCCCGAGGGGCGCTACGAGCGGATGCGGGTCTGCGACGCGCTGCTGTTCCGGCGCGGCCTGCCGCTCTATCCGGTGCCCGCCGCCGGGCAGGCGCCGCAGGGGTGGGAGCAGTGGATCGGCGTCGGCTTCGAGCTCTTCGGTGCGCTGGGCGACGTCTTCCGGCCCGAGGGCGACGGGCTGATCGAGCCCGTCGGCACGGCGGCGCTGCGCTTCGGCCGCGTGTGCGAGACCTACCCCGACGCGATCTTCTGCGGCCTGCTCGGGCACCGGCCGTCGCCGAAGCGCACGCCGTGGGGGCTCCAGCAGCGGATCGCGGCGCTCCGGCTCAAGGGCGTGATCGATGCCGACGGCGGGCTCTGGCACCGCACGCTCGACGAGCTGGACGCCTGCGCCGCCGCGTACGCCGCCTACACGCTCGCGGCCGGGCTCGGGCTGTGGGTCGGCGCCCCGGAGGAGGGCGTGATCGTGCTCCCCGTGGCCGAGCTGCGCGACCGCTACGAGAAGCTCCCGCCGCCGGCCCGTTCCGCCCTCGCCTAGGGACCTACACTGGAACATGGTGGACAAGTCCCGCTCCGGCCGAACCTCGCAGTCCCGGTACCAGCCGCCGCCCCAGCAGGCGCGGGCGAAGCAGCGCGCCTACGTGGTCGGCGCGATGCCGGACGGCGACCTCGAGGAGCTCAAGGAGCTGCTGCGCACCGCGGGGGTCGCCGTCGTGGGCGAGCTGATCCAGCGGCGCGACCAGCCGCATCCGAACCTGTACCTCGGGCCGGGAAAGGTCGAGGAGGTCAAGGCGCTGGCCAAGGCGGCGGACGCGAACCTCGTGGCCTGCGACGACGAGCTGACCCCGCGCCAGGAGCGCAACCTCGAGAAGGAGCTCGGGCTCCCCGTCGTCGACCGGACCGCGGTGATCCTCGACATCTTCGCGGTGCACGCGCGCTCGGCCGCGGGCAAGCTCCAGGTCGAGCTGGCGCAGCTCGAGTACAACATGGCCCGCATGCGCGGGCTGTGGACGCACCTCGAGCGGCTCGGCGCCGGGCGCGGCGTCGGCGGCATCGGCACCCGCGGCCCGGGCGAGTCGCAGATCGAGACCGACCGCCGGCTCGCGCGCGACCGCATCACCGCCCTGCGACGCCAGCTCGACGGCGTGCGGGCGACGCGCGCGACGCAGCGGGCCGAGCGCGAGCGCGCGCACCTGCCGACCGTCGCGCTCGCCGGCTACACGAACGCGGGCAAGTCGACGCTGCTGAACGCGCTCACGGGCGCCGAGGTCGGCGTCCGCGACCGGCTGTTCCACACGCTCGACCCGACGACCCGGACGCTGCGGCTCGACGGCCGCACGTACCTGATGACCGACACCGTCGGCTTCATCCGCAAGCTGCCGCATCAGCTCGTGCAGGCGTTCGGCGCGACGCTGGAGGAGACCAAGCGCGCCGATCTGCTGCTCCACGTCGTCGACGCGAGCGCGGACGAGGACGAGCTGCTCGAGATGACGCGCGCGGTCGAGGACGTGCTCGAGGAGATCGGGACCGGCGACCAGCCGCGCGTGCTCGTGCTCAACAAGGTCGACGCCCTGGACGACGAGCGCCGGCGCGAGCTCACCTTCCGCCACCCGGACGCCGTGCTCGTGTCCGCGCTCACCGGCGCGGGCCTCGAGGCGCTCGGCGAGCGGATCGCCGCCGAGTTCGAGCGCACGCTGCGCGACGTGGAGCTGCTCGTCCCCTTCTCGGAGGGCGGCACGCTGTCGGAGCTGCACGACTTCGCCGGCGATCTCGAGCGCGAGGACACGGAGTCCGGCGTGCGCATCACCGCGCGGCTCCCGTCGGTCGTCGCCGAGCGCTACGACCGCTACGCGGTCAACGGCAACGGCCGCCCGGCCGAGTAGCGCGGGCACCCGCACCGCCGGACCCCCGGCGCACCGCCACGTGGACGCCGGGTGCCGCCACCGTGCGGCCGCCGAGCGTCTGGGACCGTGGATGGCCCATCCATCCTCCCCCGGAGCCTCCCATGACCCCTGAACCCAGACGGCGGCACACCGCCGCCCTGATCGCCGGCTGCGCGGTCGGTCTCGTCTCCCTGCTCCTGCTCGGCACCGGCGCCGCCGCGCTGTGGCTCGACGACGAGAAGGACGATCGCGGCTACCTCGCCGGTGACGCGGGCCGCGTTACGACCACCACCCGTGCGCTGACCAGCGACAACCTCGACCTCGACGTCGGGGCCACCGGCAGCGTCGGCGGCGACGCGCTCGGCAAGCTGCGCCTCGACGTCGACCCGCGTGGCGACGCGCCGGTGTTCGCCGGCGTCGCACGCACGAGCGACGCCGACGCGTACCTGCGCGGCAGCGCCCACGCCGTCGTGCGCGACGTCGAGCTGGATCCGTTCCGCGCGGACGTCGAAGAGCGCCCCGGCGACGGCGCGCTCGCCGCGCCCGCCGGCGCGGACATCTGGGCCGCCTCGACGCAGGGCAGCGGCGCCCGCTCGCTCACCTGGGACGTCGAGGACGGCGACTGGACGCTCGTCGTGATGAACGCCGACGGCTCGCCCGGCGTGGACGCCGACATCGGGGCGGGCATCACCCTGCCGTACCTGGACGACGCCGGCTGGGCGCTGCTCGGCGGCGGGCTGCTCGCGGGGATCGGCGCGGTCGCGCTGTTCGTGCTCGCCGGCGCGCGACGCCCGGGTCAGCGCCCCGACGAGCCGAATCCGGCGGCGCCGCGCTCGGTCGCGCCGAGCGCGTCGACGACCTGAAGCTCGGGCGCCCAGTAGGGCACGAGCAGGAGCTGCGCTATGCGGTCGCCGATCTCGACCGTGTAGCGCCGCTCGCTCGTGTTGTGGAGGATCACCTTGATCTCACCGCGGTAGTTCGGGTCGATCAGGCCGGGCGCGTTGAGCAGCGTCAGGCCGTGCTCGATCGCCAGCCCGGAGCGCGGCGTCACGAGCCCCGCGACGCCCTCGGGCAGCCCGATCGCGATCCCGGTGCCGATCAGCCGCGTCGCCTCAGGCGGGATCGTGGTGCGCTCGGTCGAGCGGAGGTCGTACCCGGCATCGCCCGCGCGCGTGCGGGCGGGCACGACCGCGTCGGGGTGGAGGAGGGCGACCTCCAACGTGTCGGTCATGGCCTCGATCATGCGCGCCAACGCTAGGGCAGTCCCCGGCGGAGCGCGCGGGCGACCCCGCACGTAGCGTGGATTCAGCGCCGCATCACGACGGCCGCCGACGCGCACGTCGCGACCGCCAGCGGCAGGTCCGCGTCGGCGACGCCGCGCAGCTCCGGATGGTCGCGGTCGATCGTGACGGTCCCGGCGTCGTCGAGTCCCAGGCTCGCGCGGCCGTTCGCCGCCAGCTCGCCCCACAGGTCGCCGTAGGCGGCGAGCAGCGCGTGCCGGGTGCGGCGCTCGCGCCGCGCGAGCGTCTCGAGCTCGCGCGTCTCCTCGAACGGGTCGACGCGGACGTTGGAGTCGCTCCCGATCGCGATCCGCACGCCGGCGTCGCGGTGCACGAGGGCGGGGAAGTGGCCGTCTCCGAGGCTGCCCTCGGTCGTCGGGCACGAGACGACGATCGTGCCGCTGTCGGCGAGCCGGCGCACGTCGTCGGCGTCGACGTGGACCCCGTGGATCAGGCTCGTGCGCGGGCCGAGGAAGCCCGTGTCGCCGAGCAGCCGGATGGGGGAGACGCCGTGCTCGGCGCGGCACTCCTCCAGCTCGCGCGGCTGCTCGTGCGCGTGGACGTGGCGGACGAGGCCGTGGCGCTCGGCGTAGGCGGCGATCGCCTCGAGCCAGCCGGCGGGCACCGCACGGACGCTGTGGGCCGCGACGCCGACGTGGACGCCCCGGCGCCCCTCCGCCCACGCGCGGAGCGCGTCGACGCGTGCGAGGTACGCCTCGACGTCCGGATCGCAGAAGCGGCGCTGCCCCGGTGAGGGCGGCTGGTTCCAGCCCGCGCGGTGGTAGGCCGTCGGCAGCAGCACCACGACGAGGCCGGCGGCCAGCCCCGCCTCGGCGACGGCGATCGCCATCGCGTTCGGATCGTCGTACGGCGTGCCGTCGGGCCGGTGGTGGACGTAGTGGAACTCGCCCACGGCGCCGTAGCCCGCCGCGGCCATCTCGGCGTAGACCCGGCCGGCAACCTCGCGCATCGAGCCCGGGTCGTGCTCGCCGGCGAGCCGGTACATCGCCTCGCGCCAGGACCAGAAGTCGTCCGCGGCGTGCGCCTCGGGCGCGGGCCGCTCGGCGGCGCCGCGCAGGTCGCGCTGGAACGCGTGCGAGTGGGCGTTGACCATCGCCGGCAGCTCGTACGGCCTCATGCGAGCCGCTCCAGCGTCCCGAGCAGCGCGTTCGCCGCGACGGCGGCGTCCTCCATGTCGACCTCCTCCTCGGGCGCGTGGCTGATCCCGGTCGGGTTGCGGACGAACACCATGCCGGCGGGCATCCGCTGGGCGAGCACGCCCGCGTCGTGGCCCGCGAAGCACACCAGCTCGGGCAGGTCGCCCAGCGCGGCGACGACGCCGCGGTCGAACGCGACGCCGGCGCTGCGCGACGCGACGGCGACCTCGATCCGCACGCCGGTGGCGGCCGCGAGCTCGTCCGCCCGGGCGGCGAGCGCCGCGCGCCACGCGTCGAGCCGCCCGGCGTCCGGCGTGCGGCCGTCGACCCACAGCCGCACGGCGGACGGGACCGTCGTGAACGCGTTCGGCTCGACGAGCAGGCGCGTCGCCGTGACGAGGAAGTCCCGGTCGCCGCCGGCCAGCTCGTCGGCGGCGACGATCAGCCGCGCGGCGGCGGCCAGGGCGTCGCTCCGTTCGTCGCGCCGGGTCGTGCCCGCGTGGTCGGCGCGGCCCGCGAGCGTGATGGCGAGCCGCGTGCGCGACGCGAGCGCGCGCACCGCGCCGGCCGGCGCGCCGAGCCGCTCGAGATCCCGGGTCTGGTCGATGTGGAGCTCGACGAAGCCGCGCAGCCGGGGCAGCCACGACGGGGCGCCGCCCAGGCCCGCGGGATCGGCGCCGGCCTCCGCCATCGCGTCGGCGAGCGCGACGCCGGCGTCGTCGCGCCGCGCCAGCACGTCGGCGACGTCCAGCGTCCCGGCCAGCGCGCGCGACCCGAACGTCGGCGTGTTGAAGCGCGCGCCCTCCTCGTCGGCGAACGCGAGGACCGCCACGCCGCCGAGCCGCTCGGCGGCCGCGAAGCCCGCGGCGACGCCCAGCGCGCCGTCGAAGCGCCCGCCGGAGCGCACGCTGTCGAGGTGCGAGCCGGTCGCCCACCACGGGCCTGGCGCGTCCGGCACGGCCCACAGCGAGCCGGCGGGATCGCGCTCGACGCGGAGCCCGGCCGCGCTTGCCTGGTCGCCGAACCACGCCTCGGCCGCCGCCAGCTCGGGCGTCCATGCCAGGCGCGTCGTCCCGTCGTCGCCCAACCCGATCGGGGCGAGCGCCGCCAGCCGGTCGCGCAGCTCGTCCGCGCCGATCACGTGCGCACCCGCCACGCCTGGTCCGGGCGCACCCAGGCGAGCTCGCCGCCCGCGATCACCACGGCGACCGGGTTGTGGCCGAAGCGGTACGGGACGTGCTCGGCCGGGCCGTCGAGCACGAGCACGTCCGCGCGCTTGCCGGCCTCGAGCGAGCCGAGCTCGTCGCTCCAGCCGAGCACGTACGCGGCGTTGAGCGTGGTCGCGAGCAGCGCCTCGCGGACGCTCCAGCCGTAGTGGCGCACGGCGAGGCCGATGATCACCGGGAGCGACGCGATCGGCGACGTGCCCGGGTTGAGGTCGGTCGCGAGCACGCCGATCGCGCCCGCGTCGGCCAGGGCGCGCGCGGGCGGCAGCGCCTCGGCGTTCATCAGCTCGGCGCCTGGCAGCAGCACCGCCGCGGTCTCCGAGGCGGCGAGCGGGAGCACGTCGTCGGGGTGGATGACCGAGAGGTGGTCGACGGAGCGCGCGCCCCAGCGCAGCGCCGTGCCGATCGAGCGCAGCGTCGAGAGCTGCTCGACGTGCGCGCGCAGCGGCAGCTCGACCTCGCGGGCGATCATCCCCATGCGCGCGAGCTGCTCGACGCCGAACGCGACCGACTCGACGAAGATGTCGAGCGCGTCGACGTCGCACGAGCGGGCGAGCGCGTCGGCCTCGTCCATCCAGCTGTCGGCGTCGTAGCCCGCGGGGACGGCATGGGCGAACAGCCCCGTCACGCGCATCGGCTGCACGACGCGCGCGGCCAGCTCGCGCCCGAGCCGCGCCGCCCGCGCCTCGCCCTCCGGCGAGAACCCGTAGCCGGTCTTGCCCTCGAACGCCGTCGTCCCGTGCTGGAGCAGCTCGCGCCCGAGCGCCTCCGCCTGGGCGAGCACCTCGGCGTCGCTCGCGGCGGCGAGCGAGCGCGCCGAGCTGGCGATCCCGCCGCCCGCCCGCGCGATCTCCTCGTACGGCACGCCCGTGACCTTGCGCTCGTACTCCTCCGCGCGCCAGCCGGCGAACGGGAGGTGCGTGTGGCAGTCGACGAAGCCCGGCAGGACGGCGCACCCGGACGCGTCGACCTCCACGTCGGCGGCGCCGGCGGCGAAGCCGGCGATCCGGCCCGCGTCGACGACGACGTCGCCCGGGTCCAGCGTCAGCTCGCCCGCCCGGTCGTGGCGCAGGTAGCGCAGCCCGTCCTCGGGCGGGCGCAGGACCTGCGCGGCGCCGCGGACGGCGATCATGACGCGCGCATCGGGATCCGCACCCCGTGCCGGTCGGCGGCCGCGATCGCCTCGTCGTAGCCCGCGTCGACGTGCCGCACGATGCCCATGCCGGGGTCGGCGATCAGCGTGCGGCGGATGCGCTCGGCGGCGAGGTCCGTCCCGTCCGCCACGGTGACCTGGCCCGCGTGCAGCGACAGGCCCATGCCGACGCCGCCGCCGTGGTGGAAGGAGACCCAGGAGGCACCCGTCGCGGTGTTGACGAGCGCGTTGAGGATCGGCCAGTCGGCGACCGCGTCCGAGCCGTCGCGCATCGCCTCCGTCTCGCGCTGCGGCGAGGCGACCGAGCCGGCGTCCAGGTGATCGCGCCCGATCACGATCGGCGCCTTCACCTCACCGGAGGCGACGAGCTCGTTGAACCGCAGGCCCGCCAGGTGACGCTCGCCGTAGCCGAGCCAGCAGATCCGTGCCGGCAGGCCCTGGAACGCGACCCGCTCGCGCGCGAGCTCGATCCAGCGGCGGATGTGGTCCTGGTCGCCGAACAGGTCGAGGATCGCCCGGTCGGTGACGGCGATGTCGGCCGGGTCACCCGAGAGCGCGACCCAGCGGAACGGGCCCTTGCCCTCGCAGAACAAGGGCCGGATGTACGCGGGCACGAAGCCGGGGTAGGCGAACGCGTCCTGGTCGCCGTGCTCCTCGGCCAGCCCGCGCAGCGCGTTGCCGTAGTCGAACGCCTCGGCGCCGTTGCGGCCGAGCGTGCGGATCGCGTCGACGTGCGCGAGCGCCGACTCGCCGACGCGCGCCAGGTAGTCGTCGGGGTCCGACGCGCGCAGCGCGTCGGCCTGCTCGGGCGTCAGGCCGGCCGGGACGTAGCCGTTCAGCGGGTCGTGGGCGCTGGTCTGGTCGGTCACGACGTCGATCGCTGCGTTGCGGCGCGCGAGCTCGGGGAGCACCTCGGCGGCGTTCCCGAGCAGCCCGATCGAGAGCGCCCGGCCCTCGCGCTGCGCGGCCGCGAGCCGCTCCAGCGCGTCGTCGAGCGAGGCCGCCCGCTCATCGAGGTAGCGCTCGCGGATGCGCCGCTCGATCCGCTGCAGGTCGACCTCGATGCACAGCGCGCAGCCCTCGTTCATCGTGACCGCGAGCGGCTGCGCCCCGCCCATCCCGCCGAGCCCGGCCGTCACGACGAGCCGCCCGCGCAGCGAGCCGCCGAACCGCTCGCGCGCGATCGCGGCGAACGTCTCGTAGGTGCCCTGGAGGATGCCCTGCGTCCCGATGTAGATCCACGAGCCCGCCGTCATCTGGCCGTACATCATCAACCCCGCGGCGTCGAGCTCCCGGAACGTCTCCCAGTTCGCCCAGCGGCCGACCAGGTTGGAGTTCGCGATCAGCACGCGCGGGGCCGCGGGGTGCGTCTCGAACACCGCGACCGGCTTGCCCGACTGCACGAGCAGCGTCTCCTCGTCGCCGAGGCCGGTCAGCTCGCGCTTGATCGCCGCGAGCGCCGCGGGGTTGCGCGCGGCCTTGCCGATCCCGCCGTACACCACCAGCTCCTCGGGCTTCTCGGCCACGTCCGGGTGCAGGTTGTTCTCGAGCATCCGCAGGGCGGCCTCCTGCTGCCACCCGCGGCAGCGCAGCGTCTGCGTCACGGTCACGCCTCCGGTCTGTGTGGTTGAGTTCGTCTGAGATGCGCATCGGGGACGAGCCGCTGACGCCGACGGCGGTCGCCGCCGCGGCCCGGGCAGGAGCGATCGAGGTCGAGCTGAGCGAGGGCGCCCGTGCGCGCATGGCCGTGACCCATCGCGCGGCCGCCGGCGCCGTCGAGCGGCGGCACGTCTACGGCCGCACGACCGGCGTGGGGGCGAACCGCAGCGTGGCGGTCGCCGGCGGCGACGAGCGCGCCCACGGGCTGCGGCTGCTGCGCAGCCATGCGGGCGGGATGGGCGAGCCGCTGCCCGAGGAGGTCGTCCGCGGGACGATCGTCATCCGCCTCGCCCAGCTCTGCGGCGGCGGCGGCGGGCAGCGCCCCGAGCTGGCCGACGCGCTCGTCGCGCTGCTGGCCGCCGACACGCTCCCGGTGCTGCACGACCTCGGCGGGATCGGCACCGGCGACCTGACCGTCCTCGGCGAGCTCGGGCTCGCGCTGCCGTCGATCGAGGAGGGCGACGCGCTCGCGCTGATGAGCTCGAACGCGGCGACGTTCGCCGTGGCGACGCTCGCGTGGCACGACCTGCGGGTGCTGTTCGACGCCGGGCTCGGCGTGGCCGCGCTCACGTTCGCGGCGCTCGACGGCAACCGGGAGGCGTTCGCCGCCGCAGTGGGGGAGGGCCGCCCGCTGGCGGGCGCCGTCGCCGTCGCCGCGCGGATGCGCGCGCTGACCGCCGGCGCGGGCGAGCCGGCCCGGATCCAGGACCCGTTCGCCGTCCGCTGCGTCCCGCAGGTCGGCGGCGCGCTCCACGATGCGCTCCGGCAGCTCCACGACCTGCTCGCCGTCGAGCTCAACGCCGCGTCGGAGAACCCGCTCGTGACGAGCGTCGACGTGATCCACCACGGCGGCTTCCACGCCGCGTCGTGCGCGCTCGCGCTCGACACCCTGCGGCTCGGGCTCGTCCCGTTCGCGACGCTGTCCGCCGCTCGCCTGCGCCACCTGATGGAGCCGGGGCTGACGGGCCTGACGCCGTTCCTCTCCGCCGACGCGCCCGGGAGCTCGGGCGTGCTGATCGCCGAGTACGTCGCCGCCGACGCGATGGCGCGGTTGCGCGCCGACGCGGCCCCCGCCGTGCTCGGCTCGACGACGCTCTCGCGCGGCCTCGAGGAGCACGCGAGCTTCGCGTGGCAGGCGGCCGGCCAGGCGCGCCGCGCCGTCGACCACCTGCGGATCGTGCTCGCGCTCGAGTGGGTCGCCGCCGAGCGCGCGCTGCGGATGAAGGACAGCGACGCCTGCCCGGAGCTGCGCGCGCTCGGGGTGCAGTTCGACGACCGGCTGGAGGACCGGCCCCTCGCCGACGACGCGGAGGTCGCCACGGCGGCGCTGCCCGCGCTCGCCGACGCGGTGATCGCTTGTGCAGACGCGCACTGACGCGTAGTCTGCCATACCGTGGAAGGGAATGCCGCAGTGCGGCAAGGCGCGACCCGCGCGGTGGAGCGGGCCCTGCACCTGCTGCAGGCGGTCGCGCGCGCGAGCGGCGGCGCGCGGCTGTCCGACCTCGCCCGTGACGTCGACGTCCCGACGAGCACCGCCCTGCGGCTGCTGCGCACGCTCGAGGGCGAGCGCTTCGTCCGCCGCGACGACGGCGGGACGTTCCACGCGGGCTCCGAGCTGCTCGCGCTCGCCGCGGCGCTCGACGAGCTGCCGCTGATCCAGCTCGCCGACCCGTACCTGCGGGCGCTCGTCGACGAGCTGGGGGAGACCGCGAGCCTCGCCGTCCGCGACGAGGCAGGCGACGCGCTCTACCTCGCCCAGGTTCCGAGCCCGCACGCGATCCGCTACGCGAGCTGGCGCGGGCGCCGCGTGCCGGGCGACGTGAGCGCGCTCGGCGTCGCGCTCCGCGGCGAACCGGCGACGCGGCGCGATGCGGTCGAGCGCGGCGTCACCGCGGTCGCCGCGCCGGTGCGCGGGCCGGCGGGCGCCGTCGTCGCCGCGCTGAGCGTCACGGGCCCGTCGTTCCGGCTCGACGAGCGCGAGGCTGCCGTGGCGGCGGCGGTCGCACGCGCGGCGGCCGCGCTCTCGCACGACCTCGGCGCACGCTGAGCCGCAGAGCACCGGGCTGGCACCCAGCGGCGGTCATTGAGGGAGCGGGAACGGACCGCGTCGGCGCGCGCGAAGTGCCCGGGGGACGCAGGGCCAGACCCTCGGTTTGTTCGGGGAGCACGCATCGCTGCGGAGTTCGGTGCCGGCGCGGCCGGTGCACCAGCGCCGGGAACTGCGGCATTGACGGGGAGGGTGCGAAGTGCCGCGGCGGTCACGCGGGGCGCCTTAAGGGTCACATAGACCCCTAA
>Ga0190265_10001852_pt1 | contig 13942 bp, 14 predicted proteins | sample Popmic124T_FD_133135 | JGI IMG/M metagenome (GOLD analysis project Ga0190265, IMG submission 133135) | Populus adjacent soil microbial communities from riparian zone of Indian Creek, Utah, USA - 124 T | ecosystem: Environmental > Terrestrial > Soil > Riparian zone | place: USA: Utah | collected...
AAATCGCAATCCGCCGAGCGGCAGGCAAAACTGAAGGCCGGCTTGTCACCCGAACGCGAGGCGGAAGTGCTGGCTGCGTGGCATAAGAAGGCATCATAACAAAATGAAATACGTCACCGGCATCGGCGGAATTTTTTTTAAGGCGGAAGATCCGGAAAAGCTCGGTGAATGGTATCGGAAGCATCTCGATTTGGACGTGGAAGCTTTCGGGGGTGTAGTTTTTCGGGAGGGCGCGCCTTCTGCCGGACCGAAGCGCCAGACTCACACAGTCTGGTCGCCCTTCGACGCCGACACCGATTATTTCGCGCCGAGCCAAAAGCCTTTCATGATCAATTTTCGGATAGCGGACCTTGATGCACTGCTCGCGCAACTCCGGCGGGACGGAGTGCCGGTAGATGAACGGTCCGAGAAATCGGAGTTTGGTTACTTCGCGTGGGCCATGGATCCGGAGGGAAACCGGATCGAATTATGGGAGCCACCGGAGATCGAACCTGCTTCGCCGGATGGTCCGCCCCTTTAGGTCACGTCAAAGGGGAATGGGCGGTGAGGGTTTCGAACCCCCGACCTACTGGGTGTAAACCAGCCGCTCTACCACTGAGCTAACCGCCCTGATTCCCCGCGCAAAACTCATGCCGCAGTCCATCCTAGCACAACAGCCCACATTGCCCCAGGCGATCCTAGGACTCGACACGAATGTTGGTTAGCAACATTCGAGTGACGGCGGAAGCTTTTTGTGGGCACTTTCCGCGCTTCTGCGACGACGGAATTCGTGCGATCTTGACGAGTCCTTGTGAAAGATTGGCTGCTTTATCTCAAATCCGTAGAAGGCAAATACGGCGACGAATTCGATCTGTCGCAACTATCGCCGGGCGACGTCCTCAAGGTTGTCACTCAGCATGCCGACTATCTTTTCACAACTATCCAGGGACGTGACGCTGAGCTTCTCTGCTTGCGCGCCGGGCGCCCGAACGGTCGAGTGCGCATCATGGGATGCACGTTTGGCATGTCCTCCTCGATCAAACCAGACCATCTTTTCTGCGGAGGCAACCTCGAGTTGACCTACCACCTCGAAGGCGTGCCGATGACGCACACGACGACGGCAATTCGGGAGATCTACTGGCGCGGCGGGGTGAAGGCTATGTCTTGAGGCGAACGGAGACTTACGGCTCCACGGTTGCACGATCCATCCGGCCAGCGACACTATATCGTTCGCCGCGCAGCCGGCGTCGTATCTAGACCAGCGAACTGTAAGACGCTATTATTTTTCCCGAGGTTCTTCTACGTCGATCAAGTAACTAAAATAGGCCGCCTTAAGTTACTGTAGTATTTTGCTTGCAGTTATTCTTTGCTGAGCTATCTAGGAGCCCATGGACTTGTCTCTTACAAAATTAACGGAAGCCCTTTCAATAAGGAACCAAATCAATACGCTCGAACGCCGGTTGTCGTCACTCTTCTCGGGTGGTGGCTCAAGTGCCTCGAGTGCTCCTGCCTCACGCAAAGGGGGATCTCGCAAGCGCAAGCCGATGTCGGCGGCGACCCGCGCGAAACTTGCGGCCGCAGCCCGGGCACGCTGGGCCCAACGGAAGGGAACTGCTCCAGCCAAGGCTCCGGCCAAGAAAAAAGGCGGACTCACGGCAGCGGGCAGAAAGAAGCTTTCTGACGCAATGAAGGCGCGCTGGGCGGCGAGACGAAGAGCTGCCAAGCGATAGCCGGGCGCAGACATTCAGTCTGCTCATTCAACTTTGCATTGACGCGAGCCTTCCGACGGGAGGCTCGCGTCGATTGCTTTTGTAGGAGCAACCGCCCGCTCCTCGCCAGGGCCTGGCTGGTGTTAGCCTATGTCTGGCCGATCCAGGTCCTCGGCCGAATGTCGTCCCAGCGCTCGCGGATGGCTTCGAATTCACTTTCGTTCAGGGGGCCAGCTTCAACCATCTTCGCGTTCTGGAGCCAGCGCTCAGGCTTGGTTGTGCCGACAATGGCCGTATGAACGCCCGGAACGCTAATGGTGAAGCGCAAAGCGTGTGCGATCGATTCATCCAGCGGACGTTGTCGAATGAAGTCGTAATGGAGTTTCCTCAGCCGGTCCCAGTAGGCGTGATGATAAGACTCGATAGGCTTGTGCTGTTCCTTCCACGCCGCATTCGCAATGGGGCGCTTGGCGATGACGCCCATCTGCTTTTCGCGCGCGAGCGGCAACGTGAGCTCGAGCGCCTCCTGGTCTGCGATGTTGACTGAGGTTTGCAGGGTGTCGAACGCCCCGCATTCCACCGCGAATTTCGCGGCGAAACTATCCCCGCTGTATCCGATGTAGCGCGTGTAGCCCTTCTCGCGCGCAGTTTGCAGAGCTGTAATAACGTCACCTTTTCGCAGAACAGATTCCGAGCAGCTATGCAGTTGAATCAAGTCAACGCGATCGGTTTTGAAGCGCCGCAAGCTCCGCTCAATGGTTTCGAGGAGAGAAGGAGTCGACCAATCCTCGCTCCCGATTCCGCGAGGATGGCCGCATTTCGTGAACAGGTAAAAGTCGTTGCGGCGATTGCCTACTGTCTGGCCGATCAGCTCTTCGCTGCTTTGATAGCACTCGGCCGTATCGATGACATTGAGCCCGGTATCGAGCGCGCTGTTCAACAATTTCGCGACAGTCTCTTCGGAGGCGTCTTCGTAGCCGATTTCAGAGCCCCCGAAACCGAGAACAGAAACCTGCATGTCTGTTTTGCCCAGCTGCCGTTTTTCCATCCTGGAATTGTAGGGCGTTTCGGTGAAACGCCAAATTAGAGAACGGCGCCTTACAGGACCAATTGCGTTACCCCTGATCCACGTTCGATTCGGCCGATTTCTTTTGCCCTTAGCTGACGCGCCACCTTTCCCGCGTCCCTGGCCGAAACAATTGCCACCATCCCGATGCCCATATTGAAGACCTGATACATTTCGATCCGATCCACTTTCCCGTTGTCTTGCAGCACCTCGAAGATGGGTGGCACGTGCCAGCTCCTGGTCTGGATCGCTGCGTCGCAATTCTTCGGCAGGACGCGCGGCAGGTTGTCGATTAGTCCACCGCCTGTGATATGAGCCAGGCCGTGAATCATCCCCGCGGGAACTTTCGCCAGGAGCGGCTGATAGTTCTTGTGCACGCGCAGCAGCTCCTCGCCTAACGAATGCTTAATGCCTTTAACGGTGGAGGTTGGCTTGAGCCGCATCCTTTCGAAAAGAATCTTACGCGCGAGGGAGTATCCGTTCGTGTGGAGCCCGTTTGAGGGGAGCCCCAGGATGACGTCTCCCGGTTTTATCCTGCTGCCATCTATCATCTTCGCGCGATCGACCACGCCGACGATGCAGCCCGCGAGGTCATACTCGCCTTTGCGATACATGCCAGGCATCTGCGCCGTTTCACCGCCGATGAGCGCACACCCCGCTAGCCGGCACGCTTTGGCAAATCCGGAGAGCAACTGGCCGAAGACGCGCGGCTTCAACGCTTCGGCGCCAATGTAGTCGAGAAAAAAAAGGGGACGCGCGCCCAGAACTGCGATGTCGTTCACGCAATGATTCACCAGGTCGGCGCCGACGGTATCGTGCCGGTCCAAAGCAAACGCGACTTTTAGTTTCGTTCCAACGCCGTCCACACTCGCGACGAGCACCGGTTCGCGCATCCCGGAGAAGTTTGGCGCGAAAAGCCCGCCAAAGCCGCCGATTTTTCCCAGAACCTCGGGACCGTGCGTGCTCTTGACGCGAGCCTGGATGCGGCGCTTGACCAGGTTGCCCAGATCAACATCAACCCCGGCCAACGCGTAAGCTTTTTTCTGTTTCGTCATACCGAATGAAGCCGAGAAAAATTTCGAATGTAGCGGCGCTTGTGCCAAGCGCCTATTTATGCGGTTCGGCGCTTGACACAAGCGCCGCTACATCGCTTGTGCGCGTAAACGCGCGACAGACTTATTTCAGGTCCGCGAACAAGTTTGGGTGCGCTCCCTCGGCCGCGAGAGCTTTGGAGCGGCCTTCGCGTTTTTCCATGATGTATTTGTCCAGTTCAGGATCGACGGGGAGGGGATAGTTGCCGGTGAAACAGGCCAGGCAAAACTGATTCACCGGCTTTCCAGTCGCGCGCACCATTCCTTCCACGTCCAGATAACCCAGGCTATCCACACCGAGATACTTGCAAATTTCATCCATCGGCATCTGGTTGGCGATCAATTTTTCCGGATCAGGGAAATCAATCCCGTAATGGCAGGCAAAACGATGCGGCGGGCAGCTCACCCGCATGTGCACCTCCTTCGCGCCCGCTTCACGCAAATTCACGACCCGCGCGCGCGCCGTCGTCCCGCGCACGATCGAATCGTCGACCACTACGACTCGCTTCCCTTCCACCGCTTCCTTAATCAAGTTCAGCTTCACCCGCACATCGAAATCGCGAATAAGCTGGCTCGGCTGGAGAAACGTCCGCCCGATGTAGTGATTGCGGACAAAGGCGTGTTCGTAAGGAATGTTCAGCTCATGCGCGAAGCCCAGCGCCGCATAGTTTCCTGAATCCGGAACCGGGACGACGATGTCCGCTTCGACGGGAAATTTCCTCGCGAGCTCCCGTCCCATTTCGGTGCGGACCTTCGCCACGTTGATGCCACCCATGATGCTGTCCGGCCGCGAAAAATAGACATACTCGAACATGCAAAAAGCCTGGTCTTCGGGAGGGAACGGCCGTTCGGACCGGATTCCATCCTCGCTAATGATGACGACTTCACCGGGCTCCACTTCGCGAATGAATTCCGCGTGCACGAGATCGAACGCGCAGGTTTCCGAGGCAAGAATGTAGGCGCCGTCGAGCCGGCCCAGCACCAGCGGCCGAAAGCCGAACGGGTCGCGCACTCCGATGATCTCACTCTCGCTCATAATGATGAGACTAAAGGCGCCCTCCAGGCGGCGAAGCACGCTCAGCGGACTCCCGCCATTTTTCGAAGGTTGGGCGAGAAGGTGCGGAATGATTTCGCTGTCGGCCGTCGTTTGAAAAATGGAGCCTTTACTCTCCAGTTCATCACGCAGCACGGCGGCATTTATGAGATTGCCATTGTGTGCCACCGCGATCTGACCGCGGGAACAATCGACCACGAACGGCTGCGCGTTCTTCAGGGTGCTCGAGCCGGTGGTGGAATAGCGAGCGTGCCCGAGCGCGCGCGTGCCCTTCAGCCGCTCCAGCTCTTCCGCGCCGAAAACCTGTGAGACCAACCCCATGTCGCGATGAAGTTGAAAGGTGGAGTTGGGCCCCGTGTTCGTCACAATACCGGCGCTTTCCTGCCCGCGATGTTGCAGCGCGAAGAGGCCGTAATACGTCAGCACCGCGGCGTTCGGATGGCCGAAGACCGCGAAGATCCCGCACTCGTGCTGCGGAAACGGGTGCGTTTCCGGCGTTTGAATTTGCCTCGGGAAGTCAGCGGACATCGTGGATGGTACAATCCATCAAGCGGGCTTACGTTCAATCACTCGTTCGGTTGAAGAATCATCGCGCGGGACGGTGCGCAACGGAGCGATCCCAATGGAATTTCGGGGTGGCTTCAACAATAATCTGGAGCAATCGCGAGATTACATTAGGACGAAGAAAACGGCGCCGCCGTGTTGATTCGTGATCTTGGACCGCATCACTCTGCCGCGAGCGAGCGTTCGATCGAATAATACCAATCGTCGTACAAGTCGGCAACGGGCCAGCGAACCGATTCCTGCCCAATCTCGATGGACAGAAATTCACCTCCGACCACGCCCAGCCGGGAGGCCGGCACCCCGGACTTCTGGAGCCGGTCGAACACCTCTGCGGCGTTGCCCTCCGCGACCGAGATCACGATGCGTGATTGGGATTCGTTGAAAAGCGCTGTAGCCGCTTCGATGTGCGAAGTGTCAGTAGATGCTGCGCCGCTACAGTCAGCATCGGCGCCGAGTAATCCGTCAGGGTTGAAGCAACACTCCGCGAGCGCGACGGCCAGACCCCCTTCGGAACAATCGTGTGCGCTTTTGACTAAGCCCTCGCGGATCAGGTCCCGCACGGCGTTTTGGACAGCGAGTTCGCGCGCAATATCGAGCCGGGGCGGCAGCCCTTCTTTCCGGCCGTGGCAGACTCTCAAAAAATGGGTCGCGCCCATTTCATCACCGATTTCCCCGACGAGAATGATTACATCACCTGCGTTCTTGAAAGACTGCGTCGTGATGTGCCGTTCGTCTTCGATCAGGCCGACCATCGCCACCGTTGGAGTCGGATCGACCACTCCGGCGGGGCTCTCATTATATAAAGAGACATTGCCGCCGACGACCGGAGTGCCAAAGGCGCCGCATGTTTCGGACAATCCCTCCACCGCCTCGCGCAACTGCCAGAAATTTTCCGGCTTGTAGGGATTGCCGAAATTCAAATTGTCCGTCACGGCGAGGGGAGTCGCGCCCGAGCAGGTCAGGTTTCGCGCGGCTTCCGCGACCGCGATCCGGCCGCCCTCGCGCGGATCGAGCCGGCAATAAAGGGAATTGCAATCCGTCGTGGCGGCCAAAATCTTGTTCGCCTCGCGGACTCGGAAGACCGCGGCGTCAGAACCGGGCGGCACGACGGTACCCGTGCGCACCATGTGATCGTATTGGCGATAGACCCAGTTCTTTGACGCGATCGTTGGATCCCGCAGCAACTGGCGCAAGGCTTCGTGGTTATCGATCGCGGGAATGCTCGCCAAATCGAGCGGCGGCGTGGGCTGTGGCGCAACCGCTTCGCGGGCATAAAGTGGCGCTTCATCTGCCAGCGGCTTTGCGGGAATTTCTGCGGCGAGCGTTCCGTTGTTTCGCACGCGCATCATGCCGTCATCAGTGACACGGCCGATTTCGGCACACGGCACATCCCATTTTTCGAAAATTTCACGCACCACCTCTTCGCGGCCGCGCTTTGCGATAATGAGCATTCGCTCCTGCGATTCGCTGAGCAAAATCTCATACGGTGTCATGCCCGGCTCGCGTTTGGGGACTTTGGCGAGATCGATCTCGACGCCGGTGCCGCCGCGGCTCGCTGTTTCACAAGTGGAGCAGGTCAGGCCCGCCGCCCCCATATCCTGGATGCCCGCGACTGCATCGGTCGCCAGCAATTCCAGGCACGCTTCCAGGAGCAGTTTCTCCTTAAAAGGATCGCCGACCTGGACGGCCGGCCGATCTTCGCGGGATTCTTCCGTCAGCTCGCGGGAGGCAAACGCGGCGCCGGCCAAACCGTCGCGGCCTGTTTCAGCGCCGACATAGAAGACCGGGTTGCCGATGCCGCTGGCTGCGCCGCGCGCAAGCTGTTCGTACCGCAGGACGCCCAGACAAAAAACATTGATGAGTGGATTTCCTTCGAAGCTTTCATCGAAATAGATTTCGCCGCCGATGGTCGGAACGCCGATGCAATTGCCGTAGTGCGCAATGCCCGAAACGACGCCGGTAAATAATCTCCGATTCGTCTTAATCTGACCTTTCCGGTTTGAAAGCCCGGCCTCGCCTGCGGCTGCGTTACAGCCGGTTTCCGGTCTCCGCGTTTCGCTAATTGGCCCAAAGCGCAACGAGTTCAGAAGAAACTCCGGCCGCGCGCCCATCGTGAAAATATCGCGAATGATGCCGCCAACACCGGTGGCCGCGCCCTGGAAAGGCTCGATCGCGCTCGGGTGATTGTGGCTTTCGATCTTGAACGCCACCGCCCAGCCATCACCGATATCCACGACGCCCGCGTTTTCTTCACCGGCTTTGACCAGAATGTTTGGTCCGTTTGTGGGAAATTTTTTCAACTCGCGCCGGGAGTTCTTGTACGAGCAGTGCTCGCTCCACATCACCGAGAAAATGCCGAGCTCGGTAAAATTTGGCTCGCGACCGAGAATCTTCCTGATGCGCTCGAATTCTTCCGGGGTCAGACCGTGTTTCGCAACCAACTCAGGTGTGACGATGGGATCGGCGGCGGCAGGCATCTGTTGCGCACGTTAGCCGATGTCACCAGTCGCTCAACTCGCGAAAGCTGGAGGCGGACGCAGTTTATCATTGTCGAGCGTTCCGCGGCCTATTACGCTGCAGCCGAATCCGAGGCCACTCGCTTCGGTTGACCTCAGGAGCTAATATCATGACCACCGCGACGGCCGAAGCCCAGACTGGAACTCAATTGAGCCAGCTCGAGCAGCTCAGAAAATTTACCATCGTCGTCGCCGATACGGGCGACTTCCAAAGCATTAAGGACTTTAAACCGCGCGATGCCACCACGAATCCAAGCTTGATCTACGCTGCCACGCAGAAGGAACAATATTTCCATTTGCTCGATGAAGTTCTGGCGGAGCGAAAGAATTCCGGCTTATCGGGAGCGGCGCAGGTCGAGGACATTATCGACCATCTCCTCGTCAAATTCGGCTGCGAGATTCTCGAGATTGTCCCGGGACGCGTCTCGACTGAGACCGATGCACGCCTTTCGTTCGACACGGAAGGCTCGATCAATAAAGGCCGGCAGCTCATCAAGCTTTACGAGGAGAAGGGGATCGATCGGCAGCGGGTGTTGATCAAAATCGCTTCGACGTGGGAGGGAATCAAAGCGGGCGAAGTCCTGGAAAAAGAGGGGATCAATTGCAACCTCACCCTGATGTTCTCGCTCCCGCAGGCGGTGCTCTGCGCCGAGGCCGGAATCGAGCTGATCTCCCCATTCGTAGGCCGGATTTATGATTGGTACAAGGCGGCGAACAAGCGGGAGTATACCGGCGCGGAAGATCCGGGCGTGCAATCGGTCCAGGAGATTTACACCTATTACAAGAAGTTCGGCCACAAGACCGAAGTGATGGGGGCCAGCTTCCGGAATGTGGGTCAGATTTTGGAACTGGCTGGTTGCGACTTGCTCACGATCAGCCCGGACCTGCTGGAAAAACTGGCTGCCTCCTCCGACGTGGTCGAGCGCAAACTGGACCCGGAAAAGGCGAAGAGCGCAGGCGTGGAACGCCTGGAACTCGACGAGAAAAAATTCCGATACTTGTACAACGACAACGCGATGGCGACCGAGAAGACCTCCGAAGGCATTCGTAAGTTCTCCGCCGACATTGTGAAGCTGGAGAAATTTGTCGCGAGCAAGATCAAGTAGGTGGATCGAGCGCTCCGCGCTCGATGTTAAAGTGGCGGCAAAGCCGCATAGATAAACATCGTGCGGCGGAGCGCGCGATCCACCTATGTTCAACGTCGTCCTGATCGAACCGGAGATTCCGCCGAACACCGGCAACATCGGCCGTCTTTGTCTGGCGACCGGTTCCACGCTTCACCTGGTCAAGCCGCTTGGTTTTTCGATCGACGATCGTGCTCTACGGCGCGCCGGACTCGATTATTGGAAGGAAGTGGATGTCCGGCTTTGGGATTCCCTCGAGGACTTGGAGCGGGCGCAAGAACCGGCCGCGCGGCGGTTTTTTCTGACGACCAAATCGGACCGTGCGTACTATGACGTTTGCTTTCAACCCGGAGATTTTCTTGCCTTCGGACGCGAGACCAAGGGCCTGCCCGAGGCTTTACTCGCAGCGAATTCCGAGCGCTTGCTCACGATTCCAATGCAAGGCGCACGCAGCCTGAATCTGGCCACCGCGGTGGCGATTGTTCTGTTCGAAGCGGTGCGCCAGCAGCGTTAACGGCACCTGGTTTGAGGCGGATGGTCCGCGGGAAGGGAACCAAAAACTTCCGACCTACGTATTGTTTGTTGAAGGAGTTGAATAAAGGGGCGGAGCCGCTGTCTAACCTTTTCGAGTACAATTATGAAAACATTCCTACTGTTAGTTTTCTCCCTTACCATCGCCCTGGCGCAGACCGCCAACGCCGCCGCCCAGCGTCCGGATAAAGACGCGGTCAAGCCTACAAAAAAACAGCAACAGGCGCCGCCTCGACGACAGGCCCCGGTCACGCAAGCGCCGAAAATCCATCGCAACCCCAACGTGCGCCCGCAAACGCCCGTCAACCGGGCCCCGCATGTTAATACCGTTAGGCCGAGGCACGTGCCCCAGGTGCGTTCGCTTCCGGACCAGGATGCAGTGCGCCAGCCGAACCGGACTCCGAATTTCACGCCGCGCATTCGCCCGAATCCGAGAGTCGTTACGCCACCCACCACCGTGACGGTGCAACCCGATATCAATGCGCGGAAGCGCCCTGACCGGGACAATAGGAATCGGGACAATAGGAATAGCGATTGGCGGAAGCGAAACTCCAACAACAACAGTTGGGAACAAGCGCGCCGGCGGCATCATCGCAATCATCATCATCGCGATTGGTGGAGAAGCCGTTACACCCGGTTCGCGCTTTTCGGCACCGGGTATTATTTCTGGGACAACGGCTATTGGTTCCCGGCCTATGGATACGATCCCGCCTATAACACCTACGCTTATAGCGAGCCGATCTACGGTTACAACGACCTGGAACCAGCGCAGGTGATCTCCAGCGTCCAGACCGAGCTCCAGCGCCTGGGTTACTACCGTTACGCGGTCGACGGCCTGATGGGCCCGGCGACCCGGGCGGCCATCGCCAACTACCAGCGCGACACCGGCCTGTCGATCACTTCCGCCATCGACGAGCCAACGCTTCAATCGCTCGGACTGGAGTAACGGCGTTCCTTTTATAAAGCCGCACGATGATCCGCCATCGTGCGGCTTTTTTCTGCCGAGGCGGATTGCGCACGGCATGGATTCGGCCAATGCTGATGGCCGATGGTTCAACCGCAACTCGTGGCAAATGATCTACGCCGCTCGTTTCGCATCGGGTCACGTCGAATCGAAGTGCTCCGGGGGATTTCTCTCAGTGTTGCCCACGGCGAAGCGGTTTTTCTTTGCGGCGCTTCCGGGGCGGGGAAAACGACACTGCTTTACACGCTCGCGGGCTTGGAGCGGCCGGAATCAGGCACGGTGGAATTTGAAGGGCGCCAGCTTTACACTGGCAGCGCTACGTCGCAAGCGCAGTTGAGGAACAAGAAAATGGGTTTCGTCTTCCAGGGATACTTTTTACTGCCGGAATTGACCGCGCTGGAAAATGTCATGCTGCCGGGAATGATCGGCGGGAACAGAAAACGAACGGTAGCCGAAGCCAGCCTGAGTGACGTGGGTCTCGCGGATCGCTTGCATCATCTCCCGGCCGAACTTTCCGGTGGCGAGCAACAGCGTGTCGCCATCGCGCGGGCCCTGACGAATGATCCCGACATCGTTTTCGCCGATGAGCCGACGGGCAACCTGGATTCAAAGACCGGCGATGCCATTATCGATTTGCTCCTCCAGGTGGTGCGGAGCCGGAAAAAAACTTTGCTCGTCGTGACGCACGACGCGCGTCTGGCCGAGCTGGGCGATCGCACGCTTCGAATTGTCGATGGCCTGTTGGAGTAGCTGTGTCATGAAAGAGCCCGGGAAATATTCGATGGGGAAACGGTGGGCGATCGCCTGGCTGGCAACTCTGATTTCTGTCGGCTCCGCCGGCCACGTGACGAGTCAGGAAACGGGCAAGGTCCAAGAGAAGTGGTACGAGCGAGGGATATTCTCCCGGGCTCCGACCTCATCTGCGGAAGGGATGATCGAGCGGCAGCTGCGTGGGCGCGGAATCCGCGATGCGGGGGTCCTGCGGGTCATGAGGTCAGTGCCTCGGGAGAAATTTGTCCCGGAGGAGTTGCGAACCAGCGCTTATGACGATCGTCCCCTTCCTATCGGTTACGGCCAAACCATTTCGCAGCCGTTTATCGTTGCCTTTATGACGGAACAGCTTCAACCGACGAAGACCCAGCGGGTGCTGGAAATCGGCACGGGCTCCGGTTACCAGGCGGCCGTGCTCTCGGATCTCGTGGCGGAGGTTTACACGATTGAGATCGTTCGGCCGCTCGCGGAACGTGCGGGAGCCGTGTTGAAGGAGCTCGGTTACAAAAACGTGCATGTTAAGGCCGGCGATGGATACAAGGGCTGGCCGGAGCACGCGCCGTTCGATGCGATTATCGTTACGGCCGCGCCCAACCACGTGCCGGCGCCGTTGGTCGAGCAGCTCAAAGAGGGCGGGCGCATGGTCATTCCCGTCGGAGAGCATGGTGCGCAAAAGCTTTACCTGCTCGAAAAACGGGGCGGCGAAGTGAAACAAACAGCGGTCATCCCGGTCAGGTTTGTTCCGCTCACCCGGGAGCCCTGAAGGGTGAGAGAGTGCTAAAAGCGTCTGTGGTTCTGAGACGCTCTAACACTTTGACGATGCAACTTGCCCTTGAATTGCCCCGCTGAACCACCGAACGTTTTTCCGTGCTTACAAAAACTTCGACAGCCGGCGCCGAGGCAATGGTGCTGGACCAACCGAAACGAAGCGGCGCAACCCCGAAAGCCGCACTCAAGCCCGCCGACGAAACACAGGCCGATTCCGCGAGCGCCGACGCGCAGGAATTGACGATTTTTCTCGACGGAAAGTTTGTTCCGGAAGCCGATGCGAAAGTTTCGGTCTTCGATCATGGTCTTCTTTATGGTGACGGAATTTTTGAGGGCATCCGCTTTTACAATGGGCGCGTCTTCAAGCTGGAGGAACATCTGGAGCGGTTATGGGATTCCGCCCGCTCGATTTGTCTCGAGATTCCGATGGGCCGGAATGAGATGACGGAAGCACTACTGGAAACCATCCGGCAGAATGGCTTGCGCGAAGGTTACATTCGCCTCGTCGTCACGCGCGGCGTCGGCAATCTCGGTCTGAACCCGGTGCAATGTAAGCGGCCCAGCGTGATTATTATCGCGACCACGATCGCGCTCTATCCGAAAGAGGCTTACGCAAACGGCCTGACGGTGGTGACATGTGCCACGCGGCGCACGGGAGCGGCCGCGCTCAATCCCGCCGTAAAGTCGCTCAATTATCTCAACAACGTGATGGCGCGAATCGAGGCGAACCTCGCCGGCGCGGACGAAGCGCTGATGTTGAACGAAGCAGGCAACGTGGCCGAGTGCACGGCCGACAACGTGTTCATTATCAAGCGCAGTCAGATTTTTACGCCGCCGATCGCGGCCGGGGCCTTGCGCGGCATCACGCGTGCGGTCGTTTTCGATATCGCGGCGGAGCTGGGACTGAAGATCACCGAGACGGACATCACGCGTCATGACGTATTTGTCGCCGATGAGTGTTTCCTCACCGGGACCGCGGCCGAGCTGATTCCAGTGATCAAGGCCGATGGGCGCGTGATCGGAAACGGAATGCCCGGCTCGGTTACGGCGAGAATGATCGATCGCTTCCGCGAATTGACACGCGAGACCGGCACTCCCATTTTTGCGTAACGTGGAGCGAACGCGCACTCGGCGCAGAAGGTGCTGGCTATGACCGGGGTTGAATGTTTCCGGCGTTTCGAGGTCTAATCTACAGAGATGTTGTGCGACGTTTGCAAATGCAATGATGCGACAGTTTTCCTGACGCAAATTCTGGAGGGCAAGATGCAGAAGGTAAATCTCTGCGATGCCTGCTCGAAGGAAAAAGGCGTGCAGGATCCCACCGGCTTCGCTTTGGCCGATTTGCTGCTCGGCATCGGCGCGGCTGAGGAGATCGAAAAAGGGGCGCCGTCACAGAAGTGTCCCGTCTGCGGTTTTACTCAGGCTGACTTTAAGAAAACGGGCCGGCTCGGTTGCAGTGTGTGTTACGTGACTTTTGCGGACGGTCTGGGAGGTTTGCTCAAAGCGATGCACAAAGGCACCGAACATGTCGGCAAACTCCCCCAACGTGCCCATCGGGAGATCGAACTGGGCGATCGCATGCGCGCCTTGAACGAAGACTTGGAAAAAGCGGTCGCGGAGGAAAATTACGAAAGCGCGGCGGCGTTGCGCGACCAAATCAAACAGCTCGAACACGAAAAGGCGATTTAAGGGATGAAATTCTCCAATGTCATGGCGACGGGCGGCGAATGGTTGCGCGGCGAAGGGCCGCACCATCAAATCGTGATCAGTAGCCGTGTCCGGCTCGCGCGAAATCTTCGGCAACG
>Ga0190265_10001853_pt1 | contig 13936 bp, 14 predicted proteins | sample Popmic124T_FD_133135 | JGI IMG/M metagenome (GOLD analysis project Ga0190265, IMG submission 133135) | Populus adjacent soil microbial communities from riparian zone of Indian Creek, Utah, USA - 124 T | ecosystem: Environmental > Terrestrial > Soil > Riparian zone | place: USA: Utah | collected...
AGCTCGGCGAAGCCGATGATCGCGTTCAGCGGCGTTCGCAGTTCATGCGACATGTTGGCGAGGAACTCGCTCTTGAGTCGGCTCGCTTCCTGGACCCTGCGGTTCTCTTCTTCGAGGACGATGCCGCGGAGCAGCGCGCCTTCGGCGGCCTTTTGATCGGTCAGGTCGCGGACGAACGCGGCAAAGCAGGCCGCACCGGCGCTGCGAATCGCGACGACCGTGGCTTCCGCGGGGAACCGGGTGCCGTCGGCGCGGCGTGCGGTCCATTCCTGCCGCGTTCCCAACCTCAGCGCGCCGGCGCGGGCCACGTAGTCGGTCAGGTTGGCGTAGTCGGCGAAGCTCGGCAGGCCAAGCATCCCGCCGAGATCAGCGCCGTTGATTGCCGCCGCCGTGTAGCCGAACACCTGCTCCGCGGCCGGATTCCACTCGCTGACGCGGCCGGCCTCGTCGGTGGTGATGATGCCGTCCAGGCCGGCATTCATCATCGCCGCCCGGCGTTGATCCTTCTCCTTGAGCTCGGCGGCGCGCGCTTCGAGATCGCGCACGCCCGTTTCGATCTGCGCGGCCATCACGTTGAAGGCCGCCGCGAGGCGCCCGACCTCGCTGTCGCGGGTGGCCTCGACCCGCTTCGAGTAGTCGCCGGCGCTCACGGCATCGACCGCGTCGGTCAGGTTCACGAGCGGCCGCGTGATACGGGCGCTGACGCGCCAGACCACCGCCATGGCCACAATGGTGAACAGCACGCCGAAGATCGCGAGCTGCCGCAGCACCGCCCACGCCGGCGCCACGAACAGGCTTTGCGGCATTTCCACGGCGATCGCCATCGGCGTGTCTTGCAGAGGCGCGACGCCGACCAGACGCGTATCGCCGTCGGCACCCTGATAGCGCTGCGCGCCGGGTGTGGCGCCGTCGATGGGCGGCGCCGGCACTTCTTTGGTGAGATCCGTCCAGACCGTGCCCGACTGGTTGCCCAGCAGGACGCGGCCGCCGCTGCCGACCAGCCGGTTGAGCGTGTCGGGCATGTTGGCATTGGTGCCCACCCGGCGCGACAGCACGTGCCCGATCGTGCTCGCGCCGTCGGCCGACCGGATGGGGATGACCACCTCCAGCAGCACCACGCCGTTCACCACACGGTAGGGCAGCACGCCCGTGGTGGTTGGCGCCGTCTCCGAGAGCGACACGGTGTTGCCGCTTTCGGGTGCTAGGCGTCCGATCACCCGCGTGCCGGCCGCGCTCCACACCTCGAGTACCTGATGTTGCGCCGCGTTGGCCATGATCGGCCGGAGCCGCTCGAAGGCCGCCGCTTCGGCCTCGGGCGAAGGCGCGGTCACGACCTCCCGCACGCGCGCGTCGTCCACCAGGCGGCGGATCTCGGCGAGTCGCGCCGGAATTGGCGGTCCGAGTGCCCCCGCCAATTGCGCCGCCACACCGGTGGCGCGCGCCTCGCCGGTGGCGATCAGCGTCTGGCGCAGCGCGAACGTGGTGTAGCTGATCACCGCCGCCAACGCGATCGCAATCAGGATCGACGTCAGCAGCGCGGCTCGGAAGCGAATCGAGCCGAGAGTCAGGCGGTCACGAGGGGTCGTGGCCATCGCCGGGTTCGCCTTTGCCGTGCGTCAGTTTGCGATCGAGAAACGTGTCGATGGGATCGGTCGCGCTGCGCAGGCGCGCCTTTTCGACCAGTTCGTCGCTGCGGCGCACACCTTCGGCGACCAGGCGGAGCATCTGGTCGCGGACCAACGGCTTGACCAGGTAGCCGACGACGCTCGGCTGAAGGCTGAGCGTGCCGGGCACGCTGTCGTCGGCGGTCGCCAGCAGTACGGCCGTGGAAGGAAAACGCTGGCGCATCTGATCGACCAGCCAGGCGCCGCCGTTGCCCGGCATCTGGAGATCGGCCACGACCATCCTGATGTCCTTCGATTGCTCGAGGACCTCGAGCGCTTCTTCGGCGCTCTTTGCTTCGAGCGCGGTGTACTGCGCTCCGGCCAGCCACCTCGTCAGTAGCTCCCGCAGACCTTGTTCATCGTCGACCACAAGCACGGCTGATCGCACCCGTACCTCCCCCTAACGACAGGGACTTACAAACGAACTCTATGTGACAAATAGTTACAGCTACGACTACATAGACGGCCAGACTACGCTTTTTTCTCAACATGGCAAGCTCATCAGTAAGAAACGGCCCATATCCCGTGCGGAAACGGCAACCGATCTGCATGTTTGTGAATCTATGCACGCCGAGGTTCCTTCCCCCCACCCGCAGCGCCGGACGGCGTTGCTGCTGGTCGACGTCATCAACGACATGGCATTTGACGGGTCCGAGTCGCTGGTCCGGCTGGCCGAGCCGATGGCCCACCGGCTGCAGGCCCTCAAACGGCGGGCGCGGGCCGCGGGGCTCCCGACGCTCTACATCAACGACAACTTTGGCAAGTGGCGCTCGGACTTCCGCACCCTGGTCGAGCACTGCCTCAACGATGATGTGCCCGGGCGGGCGGTGGCCCGGCTGCTGAAGCCGGATGACGAGGACTACTTCGTGCTCAAGCCGAAGCAGTCGGCGTTTTTCGGCACCACGCTCGACACGCTGTTGCGCAGTCTCGGCATCACCACGGTGATTCTCACCGGCATTGCCGGCGACAACTGCGTGCTGTTCAGCGCCAACGACGCCTACCTGCGCGATTTGAAGCTGTTCATTCCGTCGGACTGCGTGGCCTCGAACACCGAGGAGGAAAACGACTACGCGCTGAAGTTGATGCAGAAGGTGGTCAAGGCCGACATCCGTCCGTCGGCCGAGCTCGATCTCGAGGGGATGCCATGATGCAGCACCTCGTGCAGATCCTGCTGCCGATTCACCTCCCTGACGGGTCGGATGTGCCGCCGGAGTCCTTCGCACGCGTCCGCGGCGAGTTGACGGAGCGGTTTGGCGGCGTCACGGCCTACTCGCGCAGCCCGGCGACCGGCCTGTGGAAGCCGACGGAAACGGAGATCGAGCGCGACCTGGTGATCATGATCGAAGTGGTCGTCGACGTCTTCGATCGCGACTGGTGGGCGCTCTATCGCGAGCAGCTCGAACAGCGATTCGGCCAGGAGGAAGTGCTTGCCCGCGCCATTGCCATCGAGCGCATCTGATCCGCTCGCGGTGCGGCGGCTGATCACCGTCGCGGATCGCTCGCGCGAGTTTCCCGTCACCGCGATCGGCAACGCCTGGTCGCGCGAGTACTACGACGGACCGTTTCACCTGTTCGATCTGCCCGAGACCCATCCGGCGATCTCGCTGGTGTTCGTGCAATCGCGCGATGGCAACACCGTGGCGGATAATCCCGGTGAACTGGGCGGCGGACCGACCGACAAGTATTTGATCTACGAAGGCCTGTCGCGGGTCGCGGCCGACGGCGTGATGGCCGGCGCGTCCACGATCGGCAGGTCCGTGTTCTTTACGATCACCCATCCCCGGCTGGTGGCGCTGCGCCACGACCTGGGGCTGCCGCGACATCCCGCGCAAATCGTGGTCTCGCAGCGGGGCAACATCGACCTGTCGTCGCGCCTGTTCTCGACGCCGGACGTGCCGGTCTACCTGATGGCGGGTCGCCAGTGCATCGAGAAAACCGCCGCGGAGCTGCCCAGCCGCCCGTGGATCACGCTGGTGCCGATCGGCGACGATCTGCCCGCCGCCATGATGCGGCTGCGCCGCGATCATGGTGTCTCCCGGATTTCCGCGGTGGGTGGTCCGGCCCTCGCCACGAGCCTGGTGGATGCCGGACTCGTGCAGGACATCCATCTCACGTCGTCCGCGATCGACGCGGGTGAACCGGACACACCGTGGTACACCGGCCCGGCGTGGCCGTCACTCGATCGGATCGTGAGCAAGCGGGAGGATGTGGCGGAAGCCCCGATTCGCGTCGAGCACCTGGCCATCGGGGATTCACCTTTACAGCCGCGGTGAGTGCCGGTGGCAGCGCCCACGCGGGCTGATGCGTATAATCCACGCGATGAACAAGCCTCGGCTCGGACTTGCGGTCGCCGTCGTCAAGCCGGCGGCCGGTCGCGTGGCCGCGACCATGCCGGCGCTGTGGGTTGGCGCTGCTGCGGTGTCGGCGCAACAACCCGCTCCGGCATCTTCGCTGGCGCCGCTGGAGTTCCTGACCGGACGATGGGAGGGCACGACCGAAGGGCAGCCGGCGCGAAACGGATCCGCTTCCGGCAATTTGATATCGAAGGCCTCGTCGTGCACTACGTCCACGACGCCGCCGCGTCAAAGCCGGACGCGCTCGTCTTCGTCAGCGAGTCCATCGAGAACATTCCGCCGGGCTATCGGAGCCGCGAGACCTTCAAGATTCTCGGACCGCAGCAATTCGAGGAAGTATTCGAGCTCGCCGAACCCGGCAAGGACTTTTCGGTGTATTCGACGACGCTGTTGAGACGCGTTCAATAGTCGATGACGAAACCCGTCGCGCTCGTTGTCTTGCTGCTTGGCGCATGCGGCGCGTGCGGTGCGCCGGTCGACGGCGTTCAGACCCAGTTCTTCGGCTCTTACGCCTTTTCCGGGACCGAGCGGCGAACCATTGCCCGCATTGCGGGATTGGCGGCGAGGGATGCGCGGCGGCACCTGCCCGCGCTCGCGTCGAAAATTACCTTGCAGGTTTACACGGGCAAGGACGTGATTCCGGAATTAGGGGCAGGCGCCACCGCCATTTCGCCAGACTGGATCAGGTGGACGGTCGACCCCGACAATCCGCAGGGCGTGCTGAAGATCGCCGAGACGCATCTTCGCGGCGCACTCTTCCACGAGTTCCATCACCTGGTTCGTGGCACCACCATCTCTCCCGGGACGCTGAAGGATCAGGTCGTCACCGAGGGAATGGCAACGGCATTCGAGCGCGACTTTGCCGGTGTCGCGCCGTTGTGGAGCGAGTATCCCGGCGACGTGTCGAGTTGGGTGGAGGAGTTGGCGAAGCTGCCGCCGACCGCGAAGCACGCCGACTGGATGTTCCGGCACCCTGACGGCCGCCGCTGGATCGGATACAAGGCGGGAACGTACCTGGTCGATCAGGCGATGAAACGTCTGAACCGCTCGTCGGCCGAACTGGTCTCAACCCCAACCGACGAGATCTGGATCACGCCTCCCGCAAGGCCTCAATCGGATTGATCTTGAGGACGCGCCGGGCGGGCTCGATACAGGCGAGCAGTCCGGCGGGCCTCGACGAAGAGCTGGCCGACAATTCGCGCGCGGCTTGCGCCGAGCGCGGAACGCACGGTGATCTCCGCCTCCCGCGTCGCCGTTCGCGCATAGACCAGTGTGCCGACGGTCCCGGCCGCGTCACGCGCGGCCGGAGAGTCTGATGTGTCGCCGGGAACGCAGCCGCGGACCGTGTGGCGCGTAATCGAAGTTCGTAGCGGCTCAGCGCTCCATTCCGGCGGGCACCGCCGGCCAGTCCGATCGCCACGCATCGTCCTGCACCGTGGCGGCGTACTCGATGCGCACCGGCATCGTGCTCAGCCGCCGCAGCAAGGTGACGTCGGCGCGAATCGGCCACCAGTCGTAGAGAAATACTTCGAGCGGGCGCCACATCGCCACCCAGCCGCCGATCAGGAAGCCTTCACGAAGCACCACCGCCACGCCCGTCTCGCCAAGGTATGTGGCGATCGCGTCACCCAGCACGATCGACGCCGCCAGGAACGCGAGCGCGATCAGCAGGCTGAGGCGGCCGCGGCGGAACAGCTCGCGCAGCCGGCGCTCGGCCGAGAGCGCCCGTTGCGCGAAGTACTCGTGGACGGCATCGCGAAGGGCGACGGACTCATCTTCCTTGCCCGCGGCGCGGTCGAGATGGACGACCAGGGCCCACGGGACCTCGGACGGCAGCTCCCGCGCCCACTCGACGATGAACTCTTCCGCGCGCGGATCGAGATCCCGGTCGCGAAACGGCGAGGGATCGATGGCGTTGAACAGCCGCCGCAGCTCGCCGACGCGCACCTCGATGATGCGGCACTTGCCCGGCAACGGATCGCCGGCGGCTTTCCTGGTGGGCTCCAATTGCACGCTCGATTAGAGCACTCGGGCGGCACGAAATCCATTGGACGATCGCGTTCGGCCGAAAGTGTTACCCATGTCTCCGGAATGAAATGTTACCTATGTCTCCGGTATAGACCGTCGAGGAGTGGCGGAGAGAAAGGGATTCGAAGCCGCTAGCGAAGGGCCAAGCCCTTCGCTGCGCCACTGAAGCCGTTCTCGACGCCATGACGAGACCGTAGGTCGAGGAGTGGCGGAGAGAAAGGGATTCGAACCCTTGGTACGGTTTCCCGTACACACGCTTTCCAAGCGTGCTCCTTCAACCACTCGGACATCTCTCCGTTCGCGAATGGAATCAACAGTTTAGCGTCTTAGCCAGCCGGACTACAACGCCGATTGTGAAGTAATCGCGAAGTGAACTTCTCTCGGAAATCGGTGAAGCACTCGTCGCAGATCCTTGAATACTGTTCGTCGTCAGTCCAGCCCATTCGGCGCACGTCGGGATGAACATCGGTCTGGTCGTTGAACTCCGCTACGTCATTGGCGCCCACCGCAGACGGCACGCGTGCTATCCTCCCCGCGGCCGCCCCAGCCGGTCGATGAGGAGTCAGCCGTGATGCTTGCCATCGGTGTGTGGGTGATGATCGCCGCTCTCCAGCAGCCGGTTCCCGCGACGCCGCCAGGCTGCACGCTGAAGACGTTCGGGGTCACCATTCCGGACGGCTGGTTCGTGACCAACATTCAGGACATGCCCGAAGGCAGGGAGGGCTGCCTCTACATCCTCTTCGGCCAGGACAAGTCGCCCGCCGCCACGATCCACGTCGAGTCGGCCAGCGCGGCGCTGGGGCTGTTCGAGCAGGAGGAGCCCTTTGAGAAGGCGTACGAGCACATCGCCGCGGGTCTTGCCAAGAACATGAACGTCGTCCTCGAGCGTCAGAGCTACAGGAACGACGAGGTCAAGCGCGCGCCGGGAACCGTGTTCGATAAGGCGACGCTGCGCGTCTTCGACGCCGCGGTGACTGGCGACGGACGCCCGTACGAAGTTGTCATCTCGGTGATGCGGACGCCGCGGCACTTCTTCACGGTGGTCGCGGTCACGCTCGCGGCGAAGGCGGATCGCGAGGTGGCCGAAGCCAGCCGCGACGCCTTTCGCAAGATCCTGAACTCGCTCAGTCCCGCCGAACAGAAGAAGTGAGGCGAGGCATCGCCTGCTGATCGCCGCGCCGATGCAAAGCGGTGAGGGCCTGGTCGGTGTCTGCGGCCGTCACATGGTTGCCACTGTCTGCAGTATTCCATCCGCGAGCGTTCGATGCACCTTGACGGTGTCGTCGGCAGAGGCGGGAACAAATACCAGGGTTCATCTGCCCCGCCGTGGTGTCGCTTCCGGAGCGACGTTACGGAAGATCAGGCGCGATGTCGGCAACGAATTGGACGATGCGGCGAGCCTGGCTGCGGTCGGCGTCGAGGTCCGGGTTGTAGATGACGATGCTCATGCCTCGACACCCACCGGCGCGAAGTGCGGCACGGACCACTCCCTCGAGCTGCTGCCACGTCAACCCGCCAGCGAGCGGGATTTCCCCGGGGGCGCCGCGGGCGGAGAAGTCCCGTTCGTCGAGCACATCCAGATCCACGTGGAGCCACCAGTTCGAAGCATGAGAGGAAATACCCTGGATGGCCTCACGCGCGGACCGGGCCGGATCCGTCGCAACCTCATCTGCGTGCCGCACGATCACCCGGTCGGCGATAGTTCCGACGCCGAGTCCATCCCGCCAGGGTTGATCGTGCGGACCGAGCATCACGAGCGCATCAGGTTTCAGCGCGCCAAAAGCCCTGCTTAGTGGCTGCGGAAAGTGTTCACCCGTAGTTCCCAACAACAGTGCAATCTCCAGGTTGGCCGCCTCGCCATCCGGCGACCGCTCCAAGGGAGTGGCGTCTTCATGACCGTCGATGAAGAGCAGTCCCGGTTCACCGAGCGTATCCCGCAGTGCCGGAATTGCCGCGAGCAGAACGGAACAATCCGCACCATAGACGAGCGGGAACTGACCGGCGGAAATGGCGGCGCTCAGCTCTGCGTGCAACTCGCGAAGCATCGTGAGAAGCGCGCGCCCATTGAGCAACCCCGATTGCGGATCGCGTTCCGCGCGCACTGGCGGCACCGGCAGGTCAGGTCGCAGCGAGATGTCGCGAGCAGACAACGCCGACTCGAGCCCGGCCGCACGCAACGCAGCTGGCGCGCCAGCCTGCCCGGGGTCGCGTCCCATACCGTCGAATGGCACGCCGATCAGTCGCAAGATCACTCTCGTCCCACCTTGATCCATTCTGCCTTATCAGTCCACGAAAGGAGCTGACGCGGGCTCGCGAATTGCATCGTTTGCGCCAGAGGGTTCAAGCTCATGAATCGACGGGTCATCGCGTGGAGCGGTGTTGGCGCGCTCGCATTGGCCGGTGCGGCTGGCGCGGTATGGATTCGTTCACTGCCGCCGGCGCCGGCGAGCCGGGCAGTGCCGCCGATCGCGAAGGCAGAAACGGACGCCACGCTGGCGGCGTTGAAGCCGCCGAAGCGTCCACGGCCGCTGATTGCGATCATCGGCATCAATGACGCCACCGAGGTGACGGACTACGTGATGCCCTACGGCATCCTTCGGCGCGCCGATGTTGCCGATGTGCTGGTGCTCGCGACGGAGCCAGGGCCGGTGCAGTTATATCCGGCGCTCACCGTGGAGCCGCAGGCGACCGTCGCCGAGTTCGATGCGCAGCATCCGCAAGGCGCGGACTACGTGATTGTGCCCGCCATGAGCCGCGACGACGACCCCATCGTCCTCGAATGGCTGAACAGCCAGGCGTCCAAGGGCGCGATCATCATCGGCGTGTGTGCTGGCGCCAAGATTGTTGCCGAAGCCGGCCTGTTGGACGGCAAGCAGGCGACGACACATTGGTATTTCGTCAAGGAGCTCCGCGACAAGCATCCGGAGACCCGCTACGTGGCGGATCGGCGGATGGTCGTCGATCAGGGCGTTGTGACCACGACGGGCATCACCGCGTCGATGCCGATGGCCCTCACTTTGATCGAGGCCATTGCCGGTCGCGACAAGGCGGAGGCCGTCGGCCGCGAGCTCGGCGTGATGGAGTGGGACGCACGTCACGACAGCGCGGTGTTCACGTTCACGCGTCCGTTTGCGCTGGCGGCGATCGGCAACACCGCGGCGTTCTGGAACCGTGAGGAACTCGGCATCGAGCTGACGCCCGCGGTCGACGAAGTGTCGCTGGCCCTGGTCGCGGATGCCTGGTCGCGCACCTACCGGTCACGCGCCAGGACGTTCTCCCGCAGCGAGGGTTCATTGCAGACCCTCAGCGGCCTGCGCATTGTCCCCGATCAGAGCGAGAACCACTGGCCGGCGGAGCGTCTGCTGCCACCGATCGGGAATCGACCCGCTGATGCGCTGGACGACGTCCTCCAAGCGATCGCCGATCGCTACGGCATGGGCACGGCCGACTTCGTCGCCATGCAGCTCGAATACCCGCGGACAGAAAACCCTGACAGCTCGGAAGCGAACGCGCGTACCGAAGCTGGCTCTACGATGTCAGAGCAGAAGCCAACTCGATTGCGTCCCTAAGGGCCCAGAGATTGATCAAAATCGCGAGCACGAGCATGACCGCGCTGAGCACTCGCACCGCCCGCGGTCTCCACCACAAGCCGGCAGCCGCAATGACGACCATGACGGGCAGAATGCTCACCGCCTGAATCAACGGCTCCGGGCCGATCGTCGAGGCCAGCGTCACGTGGGTCGCGAGGGCGGACCAGGCAAAGACGCGCAGGCGCGTGTCGGCTGAATGACGCGTCAAGGCCCACAGGCCGATGGCCAGTAGCGCCGTCCAAACCAGCATGCCCGCAACGGTGACAACGCCGCGCCAGCCTGGCGGCACGCCGCCGAGAGCGACGATCGGGCCGCTTCGATCGCCCTTCGAACTGGCCACGCCGATGCCTGGAACGACCACGCTGTGCATCACGGTGCTCGCCGCGATGGCCACGCGTCGATGTCGGTAGGCGGTAACGGGGTCCGTTGTTTGAGCCTGCTGTTCCTGCAACAGAAGCGGGAACACGCTGGTGCGGAAGATCAGATGCTGCAGGCTCCACATCACCAGCACGATCGCCACGGCGTTGCCCACGATCTGCACGGCGCGACGCCAGTCACGGAGCACCAACGCCGCAACGACCCCGAATCCCGCATTCGCAGGATTGAGCGCCGCCGATACCGCAGCCGCGATGACGATGTGTGAGTCAGCCGGCGGACGGGTCCTGGAGATCGAGACCAGCGTCAGGGACGGCAACGTCGTCACCGCGGCAAACGCCAGCATCGACGGAGCGGCGAATGCGAACACAAACGAGGCGCTCGCCATCGCCATCAACGTGACCAGTGCAGCGTCTGCGAGCCCATGACCACAGGTTCGCAGGATCAGAAACAACGCACCGACCCAGATGGCTCCGGCAATCGCCGTCAAGTAGCCGAGCAACTCGCTGCCGCCCAGAGCCGGCGCCGCCCGCATGAGCAGCCTGGCGGGCAGGCGCAACCACAAGGCTGATAGTGGATAACGCGCCGTTTGTGTCTGTTCGATTTCCGGAACCGTCAGGCGATTGACCGTGTCAACGGCTTCCGCGCCGAACCAAACGCCGTCGTTCACGACCGGGGTGTCGGACGCCGGCCGCAAGGCAATCGCCGTCAGCCGGTTCGTGCTGAGCGTCAGAATCAGGCTCATCAACACCAGTGCGAGCGCGACCGGTAGCTCGAGCTTCCACCGCGTCATGGCGGCATTTGGGAAAGGCAATCCACAGAGTCCGTGAACACGGCGTCGTCTTTGACCACCGTAGCTGCCGCGGTGGCGACATGCTGCGCCGCACCTTGAAACTGCTGCCAGTTGTTGAGTGCAGCGCCACCGGTCAGGATTGTGGCCAGTGCCAAGGCAACTATCCGGGCCCGGCCCAGCGTCGCACACGCGGCGACGAGCACCAGCAGCGGCATGGAGTGCATCGAGAACAGAAACGTTTCACGGCCGATCAGGAGGTGCAGGAACAACTGGCCAGCCACGACGCAGGACAACAGAACACGAAAGCTCGACGGAGCCGGCCCCAGGAACAGTTGACGCGAGCCGGCCAGCAACAGCGAAAGCCAGAGCAGCCACAGGAGCGACCAGGGCCACGCGGTCGATACGGACTGGATGCTCAACCCCTCGGTTGGCCCGATCGGCGCCACGGCCGGCATGATCATCGAATGAAGAAAGAACACCATGAGCGCTTCGGTGAACACCGGCTCTGGCAGTCGCTCGAGATAGTCGATGGCTCTGGCGTTGCCCAATAGAAACTCTGCGTGGGGGAACCATGCTGCCTGCGCGATCCACAACACGCTGACAATGACAAACGCGTTGACGCTCCATTGGAAGGCGCGAACTCTCGTCGTCACGAGAAACGCCGCCGCGATCCCGGCCAGCCAATTCGTGAACGTGACGCTCAACGACACCGCGCTGGCCAGGGTCGTTCGGACGGCGAGGCCTGGCGCCGCGTGGTCCGCCAGCACGGCTCCGAGAGGCGCCAGCAGGGTCAAAGCGCCCAGCACAAAGAATTCCGGCACCGGGGTCCAGAACACGGCCGCGGCGCTCACATTCGCCAGCCCCGTAAAAATGATCGCGTCGGGAAGGCGGCACCCCAATAGCCGCAGCATCCAGAAGAATGCAGCACTCCACAACGCCGCGTAGAACGCCGCCGTCCAGCGAAAGCTGTCGATCCGAGACGCGCCGTACACCGTCGCGCGATCTGCGCGGGCACATATAACGCAGTAGAGGCGAGCGCATGATCGCCCGTGGCGTAATGCTGCGGAGCGTCGCGACGATCCATCATGCAGCCGCGGAGCGCAAGGTCGCCGTCAAACCAGAAGTCGTCGAAGAGGCCGCCCGGCTGCTGATACAGAGCCGGATGCAGAAGCGCCGAGCGATGGAGAGAGCACGCGCCCGTCGTCACTGCCAGCGCCACGGCGATAGCAATGCCGGACCACACCGTGACAGGACTCTGCGACGACATTGCGCTATAGGGCGCACGCGCGCGCCGTCTCAAAAAAAAAGGCCGGATTGGCTCCGGCCTTTTTTCAATAACGCGCGTGTCAGCTTACGGGCAGGTGGCCGACACCATCTTCACCGCGCTCAGCCGCATGTAGTGATCGGCCTTGGGCGGCGTCGGCGTCATCTTTTCAGCTTCCGCTGCCGGCACGTTGACGCCGACGATGTCGACCTTGTGGCCGACGTGCGGAGCCAGCGTGTCCTTCGAATCGACGATGCCGATGATCTTGGGACCCTTCTCCGCGGTGTTGTTCACGGTACCGGTTGTGGCCGTGGCACCCTTCTGGACGCAGCCGGTCATGGTGTGTTCGCCCGGCGCTTTCTTCGGTGGTTCCTGCGCTGCGACCGCCACGGACAACGCCAGTGCGCCGGCGGCGGTAATGCTCAATAGAACTTTCATGTGACCCTCCCCAGGGTAGCTTCCAAACAGACGTAGAGAGTAGTCCGAGTCGGCCCTGCGACGCCACTCAGCTCAGCCGTCTCTATTTGCCCGGTGGGCTTTTCGCCTGTCCCGCGAAGGCCTGCGCGATCTTCACCGCAAGCGCGTGCGTGTCCGCGTACGAGACGTTGGTCGTCACGGCCACGGCAATGCCGTGCTCGGGAAACGTCATGAAAGACGCCACCATCCCGCCCAGCGAGTCCCCGTCGTGTCCGATCGAGCGCGTCTGTGCACCTGCCACTGTGGCCGTCTCGAGATCCCAGCCAAGCCCGTACCCCGTTTCGTCCCCGGAGGGCAGCCGCTGTGACGTCTGAAGTAATTGAGTAGTGGCGGGCTGCAACAGCTTGCCGCCATTGATCGCCATCACGAACCGCACCAGGTCGGACGGTGTGGACTCGAACACGCTGGCTCCCGCGTAGCAGGAATAGTCGATCGGGCGCATCAGGTCCGGGCCGTAGCGAGGATCTCCCGCGAACCTCGGGAAGTAGGGCGTCGCACGATCGCCGCCCGGCTCGGTGGCGCCGCCCGCGTCCGTCTGTGCCATGCTCAGGGGTTTGAAGATCTGCTCGCGCATGAACAACAGGAACGGCTCGCCCGCGGCGGCTTCGACGGCCGCGCTCACGAGAATCCAGCCGAAGTTGGAATAGCGGTACTGCGTGCCCGGCTCGAATCGCAGCGCGCTATCGAAGTGTTGCAGCGCTTCGACCGGCCGATCGCATTGCTCCGCGAACAGCGGTCCTTCGTCGCCGCCGTCGCTCCTGACGCCGGCCACATGCCCCATCACCTGGCGCAGCGTCACCGGCCATTGCTTCTCGGCAAATTCAGGGACGTAGGCCTGGATCTTTTCGTCGAGCTCGAGGCGACCCTTCTCCAGCAGCAGTCCGACCGCGGCCGACGTCAGCGCGGTGGAGGCGGTGCCGATCCTGAATCGCGTTTCCGGCGATACGGGCATCTTGTTCTCGAGATTCGCGAAGCCGAAGCCTTCGGCCCATACGATCTCGCCGCCGGCGCCGACCGCCACCGACACGCCCGGCAGGTTCTGCTCGGAGGTACTCGCGCGGACGATTTGCCGCCCCTGCTCGACCGCGTCTGCCCACCGAGGTAGCGGAGCCGCACCCGTAGCGGATGGCACGTCCTGCGGGTTCGGGTGGAGGGGTGTCGCGGTGGCGCTCACGTAGACCCACAGCCCCGCCAGTCCCAGGATGAGCAGCCCGACGCCCAGGACGATCAGGCCGAGCCAGGTCTCGGTCCGGTTCCAACTCTTCGACACGCGCCCCCCGCCTCAAGGTTTGTTCCGCAGTACACTTTGCATTGTAAAGTATAAGGCCGCTCCGGACAACGGATGGATAGCGGTCGGCCCCAAGCGCTGCGGTAAGATGCGCGCGGACGGC
>Ga0190265_10001854_pt1 | contig 13936 bp, 15 predicted proteins | sample Popmic124T_FD_133135 | JGI IMG/M metagenome (GOLD analysis project Ga0190265, IMG submission 133135) | Populus adjacent soil microbial communities from riparian zone of Indian Creek, Utah, USA - 124 T | ecosystem: Environmental > Terrestrial > Soil > Riparian zone | place: USA: Utah | collected...
CCACGCGCGGGTTCCTGGAGGAGTCGCCGGAGCACTGGCGCTCGATGGTGCTGACCAACGTCCTGGGCGTCGCGCAGACGATCCGCGCGACGCTCCCCCACCTGCTCGACAAGGGCACCGGGCACTTCCTCATCACCGGCTCGGTGGCCGGCCGGCGCGCACTGCCCGGGTCGCTGTACTCGTCGACGAAGTGGGCAGTGACCGGGATCGGCGAGTCGCTTCGCCAGGAGCTCCGCCAGATGCACGACAACCAGCGCATCCGGGTGACGCTGATCGAGCCGGGAATGGTCGACACCCCGTTCTTCGAGAACCGGCCCGGACCGGACAACGCACTGCACGACGCGGACATCGCGCGAGCCGTGGTCTACGCGCTCTCGCAACCCGAGCGGGTGGACGTCAACGAGATCCTGATCCGGCCGACCAAGCAAGCGAGCTAGCAACCGCGCCCAGGTACCGCCGTACCAACTACGCTTCCCGCCTTCATGAGCGACGTGGCCTTTGCCGGCATCGTCCGCCAGGCCGAAATGGTTCGCCGGGGGGACGTGACTCCGACCGAGTTGGTCGAGCTCTACCTCGATCGGATCGAGCGCCTCGACCCCGAGCTGAACTCCTACCGCGTCGTGTTGGGCGAGCGCGCGCGGGCCGACGCGAAGCGGGTCGAAGAGCGGCTGGCGAATGGCCGCGGTGACGGGATGGCGCTCGCCGGCGTCCCCATCGCGCTCAAGGACACCGAGGATCTCGAGGGCGAGCTGACCACCTGGGGCACCGCCGCATTCGACGAGCCCGCGAAGGCCGACGGCGAGATGGTGCACCGGTTGCGCGAAGCGGGCGCCGTGGTGGTCGGCAAGACGAATCTGCCCGAGCTCGCGATCTGCGCCTTCACCGAGACCGACGCGTGGGGCATCACGCACAACCCGTGGGACACCGGCAACACGCCGGGCGGCTCCAGCGGCGGTTCCGCCGCCGCCGTCGCGGCCGGCCTGTGCGCGGGGGCGTCGGCGTCCGACGGCGCGGGCTCGATCCGGATCCCCGCGGCCCTCTGCGGATTGTTCGGGCTGAAGCCGCAGCGCGATCGGATCTCCCTCGCGCCCTTTCGAGAGCACTGGTACGGCCTGTCGGTCGTCGGCTCCCTGACAAGGTCCGTGGCGGATTCGGCGCTGTGGCTGGACGTCTGCGCGGGCGGTGTTTCGGGCGGGCCGCCACCGCCTGACCACGCCTTCTCCGTCTCCGCGCGGACGAAGCCGCGCAAGCTGCGGTTCGCCTACTCGACCAAGCCGCCGTACCTCGGGGTGCCGCCGATCGTGCGTGACGAGGTGAAGGCTGCCGTCGAAGACGCCGCGGATCTCCTGCGCTCGCTGGGACACACCGCCGAGGCCCGCGACCCTGACTGGGGCATGGTCGGAAATCACGTCACCCCTCGCTACCTGAACGGCGCGAGCAGCGACATCGAACGGGTTCCCCACCCCGAGCGCCTCGAGAAGCGCACCCTCGGGTTCGGCCGACTCGGCCGGCTCCAGGGTGGCCCCGTGCTTCGCAGCGCCCGGCGCGCCGAGGGACGCGACGCCCGCCGGATCCTTTCGATCTTCGACGAGTGCGACGTCCTCGTGACGCCCACGGTCGGCGTCCCGGATGTGGAGATTGGTCGGTGGGCGGGGAAGGGCGCGCTGCGCACCCTTCTCGGAATGGCGCGGGTCTACCCGTACTGCGAGGTGTGGAACCACCTCGGCAATCCGGCCGCCTCAGTGCCCGCCGGCTTCACGCCCGGTGGCGCGCCGCTGGCGGTGCAGCTCGTGGGGCGCCCGAACGACGAGACCACCCTGATCTCCCTGGCCGCTCAGCTCGAGTCCGAACGCCCCTGGGCCGACCGGTTGCCGCCGATCAGCTGATGGCCACCCTGATCGCGCACATCAGCGACTCGCATGTCGGCGTCGGGCCCGAGGCGGAGGCTGCGGCCGAGGCACTCGCGAACGCGGTACGGGCAATCAACGAGCTCGACCCCGCCCCGGTCGCGGTGCTCCACACGGGCGACATCGCCGCGAACGGCCTTCCGGAGGAGTACGAGCGCGTCCGCGAGCTGCTCGCCCCGCTTGCGATGCCCGTGCACCCGCTCATGGGGAATCACGACGAGCGCGAGACAATGCGCAGCGCGTTCGCGGACCACCCCGGCGTGGCCGCGGCCGACGGGTTCATCCAGTACAGCACCAAGTGCGGGCCGGTCACCGTCATCGCGTGCGACACCCACGACCCCGAGTGGTATGGAGGGCGGCTCGGCGCCGAACGGCTCGCCTGGATCGAGTCCGAGCTTGCCCGCGCCAGTGGGCCGACCGTCCTGGCGATGCACCATCCGCCGACCCTGACCGGGATCTACGAGTTCGACGCCGAGATCCCGCTGGCCCCCGAGGACCGCGAGGCCCTGGCGGCGCTTCCTCACCAGCCCGACCTGATCGTCGCCGGGCACATCCACCTCCCCATCCGCGCGATGCTCGGCCGGACGCCCGTGTTCGTCAGCCCGAGCGTCCACCTCCAGGCGGCGTTCGACCTCACCCCGGGCGCCGAGGTGAGACTCGTCGCGGATCCCCCCGGCTACTCGGTCCATCTCCACGGCGCCGACCCGGAGCTCGTCAGCTACGTCAGGCCGCTTCCGATCCCATCCGAGTAGCCGCCGCAGCGACTAGGCTGGCGCGGTCGGACTTCGAGTCACCGGGGAGAGTGCAGTGCGCCGCATGAGCAAACCAGCCGTGACCATGACCGCAATGATCGCCGCGGCGGCAATCCTGGCGGCGTGCACCTCCGCGGACACCAAGAACGATTACGTGGACACGGTGAACGGGATCCAGACGAGCGCGCTCAACGCCTTCAACCAGGCCGCAAGCTCGACTCCCGAGAACAACGAGGCGATGGTCGAGCAGCTCGAGGCCGGCGAGGCGGCGCTCGCCGACGCGGTAGCTGAGCTCGACGAAGTCGAGGTGCCCGAGGAAGCCCAGGACGGCCACCCGAAGCTCGTCGCCGGCATCGACGACCTGCGCGCCCTGTTCGAGCAGACCGCCAAGGACGTCCAGAAGGCCGAGGGAACAGACGCGTTCGGCGCGGTGACGGCGCTCGCCTCCGAGGGCGCGGTGATCGGCACCGAGATCGACCGGGCGATCAACCAGATCAACGACGACCTGGGCGCCGAGTAGCTGGATAAGCCGGCTCAACAACGCCGGGGCTCGGCTCCGGCCTGCGGCCTCCGCCTCACGGGCTACAGCTCGAGCACGTACTCCTGATAGGTGATCGTCGGGCCCCAGTCGGAGCGGTCGTGGGAGCTTGTGACCCGGAAGCCGGCTTCCCGGTAGATCCGCCCGGCCTTCCGAAGCGCGCTGAACGTGTAGAGCTCGACCCGGCGCATCCCGAGCTCGCGGGCGCGCTCGACCGCTTCACCGACCAGCCGCCGGCCCAGCCCGGCCCCCCGGAGCTCGGGCGCCAGGAGCACCCAGCGGAGCGCGCCGACGCCGGCGCCCTCGTCGGTCAGCGCCACCGAACCGGCGAACTCGCCGCCGCAATCCACGACCCAGATCCCCCCGCCGTCGGGCCAGCCCCGCTCGACCGCCTCGGCAACGCTCTTCGCGACCATCGCGACGAACAGCTCGTTACGGTCGTACTCGGCGGGATAGAGGCGCTCGTGCATCGCGACGATGGCCTCCGGGTCCCCGGGCCGCAGCTCGCGGCGAATCTCGTACCGGGGCCGGGCGCGGATGGGCGCCTGGTCGAGACCGTTCTCTCGGCGGACGTCGCGAATCAGCATGCGGAGCATCTTGCCGGAGGCGATTGATCGCCGCAACACAAACTTGCGAACCGATTTATCGTGATCTACGCTGAATTGGTCGTGGAGCTGCGCCAGCTCAGATACCTCGAGGCAGTTGCCCGCCACGGTCACTTCACCCGCGCGGCCGAAGAGCTCCACGTCGCCCAGTCCGCCGTCTCCCACCAGGTGCGCCGGTTGGAGCAGGAGCTGGGCGTGGAGTTGCTCGAGCGCACGACCCGCTCGGTCGAGCTGACCGCGGCGGGGCGCGTGGCGGTCGCCAGGGCGCAGGCGGCGTTGGCCGAGGCGGACGGGATCGTCGGCGAGCTCGATGAGCTCCGGGGCCTCGTGCGGGGAACGATCCTGATCGGCGCACTGCTTCCGGCCGGGCCGCTGGACCTGCCCGCGATGCTCGCGGAGTTCAGCCGCCGCTACCCGGGAATCGAGATCGAGTTCCGCGAGGGGACCTCGGCCTACATGCGCGAGCGGCTTGCCGCCGGCGAGCTCGACGTCGCATTCGTCCTCGAGGCCGACCCCCAGCCGCCGGAGCTCGGCCGGAAACAGCTTTCCGAGGCCGAGATGGTGCTGGCGATGAGCCCGGCCCATCCGCTCGCCGCCAAGGCCCCGCTGCCGATCGAGCGGCTCGACGGCGAGAACCTGATCGCGTTCCGGCGCGGGTCGTCGGTGCGACTCTCGCTCGACCGCGCGCTCGAGCGGGCGGGGGCCCAGCCTCGCATCGCCCTCGAGGGCTCGGACCTGCTGCTGATCCGGGCGCTCGTGGCGCAGGGCTTCGGCGTCTCTGTCCTGCCCCGATCGTTCGCCGAGTTCCCCGGGCCCCCGCTCTCCATCAGGTCGCTCCGCCCGGCGATCCGCCTGCCCGTCGTGCTCCTGTGGCGCAAGCGCCGCTCGCAGCCGCCGGCAACGCGAGCCTTCCTCGACTTCGTCGCGGACTACGTCAGTTCAGATTAGATCAGCCGGCTCAACAACGCCGGGGCTCGGCTTCGCCCTACGGGCTCCGCCTCACTTGCCCAAGGCGTCCGCCAGGAACTCACGGATCTCGGTGCCGGCCGGCCCGTTCGGCGCGTATAGGGCGTCGACGTGCCCGGCGTTCCGGGCCAGGTACCACTCCGAGTCCGGGAAGAAGCTCGCGACCTTCCGGCCCTCCGAGGGAGTCGTGATGTCGTCCATCTCGCCGGAGATAACCAGCACCGGCGCCTCGGTCGGCTCCTGGGTCTCGGGGTCGACGGGCGGCTCATAGACATCGGTGGGAGCCGGGAAGGTCAGACACGCGAGATATGCGGTGCCGGGCGAGTATGCGATCTCCCGCGTCGTGAACGGCTCGAACGCGTCCTGGGGGTAGTCGCCAATCGCCTCCTCGAGCTGTGCCCGGCGGTCGGGCTCGGAGGCGTACTTGTCCCAGATCATCGGGTAGTCGTTGCAGCTCACGATCCACTGGCCGGCCGTCTGATAGCGGTCGTCATTTCGGATCCCAACCCGCGCCGGGGCGATCAGCTTCTCCCACGCGGCCGGATCGCCCTCGACCAGGTCGCTCAGCGCGCGATCGAGCTGGAGATAGCTCTCCGGCGGGCTGCCAGAGGCGTCGATCAATGCGGTCACGGCATCGATCACCGGGCGGCGCTGCTCGCGCAACGTCTCGACCCCCTCCTCGAGCCGCGCGATCGCGTCGCCCTCGCAACCCGGCGCGCGCTCGCAGGCGAGCCCCAGTGACCTGATCCCGGTTCGCGGAAGGCTCGGGTACCACGGGTCCTCGCCGAACGCCGGGTAGGCCGAGTCGAGAACCAGCGCGTCGAGCTTGTCGCCGTGGCGATAGGCGTAGGACTGCGCGAGGAAGGTGCCGTAGGAGTCGCCGTAGAGCGCGATCTTCTCGTAGCCGAGCGCTTCCCGGACCGAGTCGATGTCGTCGGCGGCCGCCGAGGTGCGGTACGAGACGAACTGGTCTCCGAGGCGGCTGGCGCATTCGGCCACCGTCACGAACTCCGGGCCCTCCCCGGCCTGCAGGTCCGGGCAGTCGAACTGCTCCGAGAGGCCCTGGCCGCGCTGGTCGACCAGGACCATGTCGTGGTTCTCCAGCAGCGGGCGCATCAGGCGCTCGAACGTGCCGCCCGTACCGCTCGAGGGATAGCCGGGTCCGCCCTCGACCATGAAGATGGCCCCCTCGGAGGGCGCGCTGCGGTCGCGCCGCGGATAGACCGCGAAACCGATCTCGGTCGTGCCGTAGGAGGGGTCCGCGCGCTCGAACGGGACCTCGATGGTGCCGCACCGGTACTCGGGCTTGTTCGGCAGCGGGTCGCACTTCCCGAGATCGGAGAACGAGATCGAGCCGAACTCGGGCGCGGGCGCGGGCGCGGGCGTGGTGTCACCCGAATCGTCCCCGTCGTCGCCCCCGCCGCAGCCGGGAAGGAGCAGGACTCCGGCCGCCAGCGCCGCCGCCAGCCTCGTCCACCGGCCCACCCCGTGCGCCATCCGCGCATCGTACGCCTCGCCGCTGCCGTTGGCTTAGGCACACTCCGCCTCGCGTTGCGCGCACGTTGCCCTAGCGCAGGTGATGCCGATAGATATTGCTGACGTCGGCGATCGGCCCGCCGAGGTTGGCGGCGTTGGTTTGGAAGGCGACGAAGTGGCCGTTGGCGGAGATCCAGGGGAGGCGTGAGGACTCGTTGGCGCCCCCGCCGCCGGTGTCCCTGCTTCGCCGTGACACCAGTCGTACACGCTTCGCCGCCCGGTCGTAGACGTAGGCGTTCGACGACGCATCGATCGGGCCACCGAGGTTGTCGGCCACGGTCTCGAACGCGATCGAGCGGCCGTCCGCGGAGATCGAGGCCGCCGCGGAGGACGAGTCCGCGCCCCGACCCCCGGCAGAGGCGCTGCGTCGCGAGACCAGCCGCGTCGTTCTCCGCTCGAGGTCGCGCACGTAGATGTTCGTCGGGCCGGCGATCGGCCCGCCCAGGTTGTCGGCGTCCGTCTGGAAGGCAATGAAGCGGCCGTTGGCGGAGATCGACGCCTTCTCCGCGGTGTCGTCAGCCCCCTCCCCGCCCCGTGCCTTCCCCCGCCGGGAGACGAGGCTCGTCTTCCGGCGAACTCGGTCGTGGACGTAGACGTTGGTCACGTCCTGGGCTGGGCCACCGAGGTTGTCGGCGTCCGTTTCGAAGGCGACGAAGCGGCCGTCGGCGGAGATCGAGGGGAAACGCGCGGAGGCGTCCGTTCCCTCGCCGTCCACCCCGCTGCGCCGCGAGACGAGCTCGACCCGATCACGTATGCGGTCGTAGACGTAGACGTTGCCCGAGGGTCCGATCGGCCCGCCGAGGTTGCCGGCTTCGGATTCGAAAGCGACGAAGCGGCCGTCGGCGGAGATCGACGCCAGGCGCGAAGCGGCGTCCGCGCCCTGACCGCCCTCGGACTCGCTCCGGCGCGAGACGAGCTCGACCCGCCTGCGCGTGCGGTCGTAGACGTAGATGTTGACCGCGTCCGCAGCCGGGCCGCCCAGGTTCGTCGCGAGGGTGGTGAAGGCGATGAAACGGCCGTTGGCGGAGATCACGGAGTCGAACGAGCTGGCGTCGGCACCCGCTCCCCCGGCCGCGTCGCTCTGCCGTGACACGAGTTGCGCCCGCCTGCGCTCCCGGTCGTACACGTAGACGTTGGTCACGTCCTCGGCCGGGCCGCCGAGGTTGGTCGCCCTGGTCTCGAAGGCGATGAAGCGGCCGTTGCCGGAGATCGTGGCGTTGAGCGCGCTCGCGTCGACACCAGCGCCACCGCCGGCCGCGCTCTGACGGCTGATCAGCGCCGTGTCGCCGGGGGCCGCCACCGCCGTGCCGGCGAACAGCGCGAGCGCGGCGAGCGTCAGGGCCCCCGCGCTGGTTTTGGTGTTCGCCGCCATCCTGCCCGTATGACTCCGCCGACCGCCGGATCCTTCCCGGCTCCCGGTGCAGCGTGACGTGGCTCACTGGCGGGAAAGGAATCGGCGCGGCTCGGAGTCCTTGGCTGCTGAACGACCACCAAGCCAAGGAGGCTCAGCACCATGCTCAACCAACGATCGATCCAGCGTCCGCGGACCATTGGACTGCTGGCCGTCGCAACCCTGGTCGGCGCGCTCGCCGTGGCCACGGCCGCCAGCGCCAACGTGCGCTCCGAGTTCGACGCCGGCTCCGGCACGTTCACGGTCAGGAGCAATGCAGATGACGGCATCAGCGTCGGCTGTGCCGGAGACGGAGATGTCCTGCTCAACGAGGACGAGCCCGGCGGCGGACCCGTCGCCTGCGCGGATGTCACCCGCCTCATCGTCAAAGGCGGGCCTGGCTCCAACGAGATCAGCCTGAGAGGCGTCACGGCCGACGAGTACACGGCCCTGACCAGCGTCGAGGTCGCGGGTCGCGGCGGCGCTGACTTCATCCAGGGGAGCGAGCTCCGTGACGTAATCGAGGGCGGTGCCGGCAACGACTTCGTGGCCGCCTTCCTCAACCCGACCGGGACGCGTGACGTCATGCGCGGCGGACCCGGCGCGGACACGCTGATCTGGAACCCAGGGGACGGCAGCGACAGGATGGAAGGCGAGACCGGCGATGACACGATCGAGGTCAACGGCGGCGACGTCGACGAGCAGTTCGAGGTCAACCCCGCGGCCAAGCGCGGACGGGTTTCGTTCGACCGTGTCGATCCGGCCCCGTTCAACCTCAACATCGGCACGGCCGAGGACCTGGTCGTCAATGCCGCGGGCGGGAATGACCGGATCACCGGCGCCGACGGTCTCGCTCGACGCATCCAAAGCTCCTTGCTCGGTGAGGAGGGCGACGACAGGATCACGGGAACCGACGGCCGGGACAGGCTCTTCGGCGGCAGCGACAGTGATGTGATCCGTGCCAGGGACCAGGTCGCTGACAGGGTCAACTGTGGCGGCGGGCTGGACTCGGCGCGCGTGGACCGGCGCGACAAGGTGCGCGGCTGCGAGGACGTGGTCGGCGGTCAATAGCCGAGTTGATCGGTGAAGGACGGCAGGACGTGGAGGCCGGCGCGGCGCCGTCGGCCTCCACGCGCGAGCTCGTGAGGTCCCTCACAGACAGCGCCAGCCCCGAGTCGTAGGGTCGCTTCGGGGGGATGGACTTCAGCGGGACCAACTCGCGGGTCGCTCGTCGGGACGACGACCCGCGGAGGAAGGACCATCGAGTGGCGCGCGACCGTGACGGCGATCTTCCTGCCCCCAGGCTGGATCCCGAGGGGATTCCGGAGCTGCTCGACCGGCTCCACCGTGCCGCCTGGGCGATGTGCGGGTCCCGGCACGACGCCGAGGACCTCGTCCAGGAAACGCTCACGCGGGCGCTCGAGCGGCCTCGCCCCCTGCGCAGCTCCGACCCTCTTCCGTATCTGATGCGGGCCATGCGCAACACGTATCTGATCGGCCTCCGAACCGCCAGCCGGCGCCCGCGGTTCACCGAGCTGCCGGCGGATGAGAGCTCGACGATGGAGTCGTCGCGCGCGCGGCCCTACCTCGCGCTCGAGCAGCAGGCGACGTTCGACGCGATCACCGCGCTACCCGATGAATTCAGGGCCGCGCTGGTCGCTGTGGACATCGTCGGCCTCTCCTATGGCGAGGCCGCTCGCGTGCTCCAGACCCGGGAGGCGACGATCGCATCACGCCTGTTCCGCGCCCGCGAGCAGGTAGCCCGTGCGGTCCGCGATGATCGCCCTCCCCGCGTGGAGGAATCGGTCACCCACCCCGTTCCTTGAACCGGGGCGACACAGGCAGCGAGGAAGCGAAGCCCACGCCCGCCTCGACCCAGCCGGCGAGGCCGGCCGGATCGGCGATCGCAGCCGACTCGACCATGACCATGCCCTTGGCGGGCCGGCCCGTGAAGTCGAACACACGCGTGTGCTCCTCGCGCAGGGCCTGATCCGCCTCGTCGGGCTCCAGCCGGACGATCAGGTCCTCGCCCAGGATCCCGCACGCCATGTTGCCGCCCACCATCCAGGCGATCCCGCCGAACATTTTGCGCTCGGTGAGGTCGCCCCGGAGGGTCAGCAGGTCACGGACGCGCTCGGCGAGCGCCTCGTCGTAGGCCACGAAGCCGAGACTACTCCCGCGCCGGCAGCGGGAAGAGCTTCAGGAATCGCCTGATCGCCGCCCGTTTGCCCTCGAAGGTCACGCTCCCTGTTCCCTCGGCGTCCGCCGGCGAGAGCCCGCCCCACAGCAGCCCCGTGAGCGTGCCGGGGTCGGTCTCGATCACCGCATCCGGTGAGTCGGCGGGACCGCGAGCGACAGCGAGCGCCCCGTCGGCGACGGCCACCGAGAAGCGCTGCCCGTCGAGTCGCAGGCCGAGCGTCGCGTCGAGGCCCGCAGCCGCCTCGGCGTCGAACAGCGTCTTCAGCGCCAGCACCGTCGAGTCGACGCCGATCCGCATCCCGCCCGGAGGGAACGGGGCCAGCGCGCCCCACCGGCCCAGTCCGATCACGACCGGCTCGAGCTCGCGGCCCCGGTCGGTCAGCTCGTAGACCCAGGCGCCAGCGGGCGGATCGAGCTTGCGCCGAACGACCACCTCGGCGTCGGCGAGCTCTCGCAGACGCTGGGTCAGCACGTCGGGGCCGAGATTCGGCAGCCCGGCACGCAGGTCGGTGAAGCGCTTCGGGCCGAGCAGCAGCTCGCGCACGACCAGGAGCGCCCAGCGCTCGCCGACGAGGTCCAGCGCGCGGGCGATCCCGCAGCTGTCTCCATACGTGCGCTTTCCGGCCATTCGTTGATCCTAGTCCTGGTTGGTTTTCATGGTCAGAGACTTGGTTTTTCCAATCATATGCTACGGTGCCCCAACTAGCAAATGCGAAGAAGGAGGCGAACATGAGCGAGCGCGATACCTACCCCCACGGCGTCCCCAGCTGGGTGGAGGCCCTGGTCCCCGATCCCGGTACCGCCACCGATTTCTACGCGGGCATCTTCGGCTGGCAGTTCGACGGCCCGGGCAAGATGCCGGACGAGCCCTCCTCCGAGTACTTCGTTGCCCGGGTGCGCGACCGCGACGTCGCCGGGATCGGCTCCCAGCCCGACGGCGCGCCGAGCCCGGTCTGGACCACGCACGTCCGCACCGACAGTGCCCACGCCACCGCCGAGGCGGCCGCGGCCGCGGGCGGAACCGTGGTTCGAGCGCCCTTCGAAGTGCCCCCCGTCGGTCGCATGGCGGTTCTCGCCGACCCGGTCGGCGCTCGGTTCGTTGCCTGGGAGGCCGAAGGCCGCGAGGGTGCCCAGCTCGTCAACGAGCCGAGCGCATGGGCGATGAGCACCCTCTTCACCCCGGACGCGGCCGCCGCGGAAGAGTTCTACGGCTCGGTGTTCGGATGGAACCGGGAGTCGTTCGGCGAACCGGTCTCGATGTTCCGCCTGCCCGGCTTCGTCGGCGGCGAGCCGCAGCAGCCCGTACCCCGCGACGTCGTCGCAGCCATGGTCGACGTCGGCCCGGACTCCGGCGCGCCCGCGCAATGGCGACCGGACTTCTGGGTGGCGGACATCGACGAGGTGGCAGTCAAGGTCGCGGAGCTCGGCGGCACCGTGATCGAGCAGCCCGCCGAGGTGCCGGGCGTGCCGATGCGGAGCGGCGTCGTCGCCGATCCGTATGGCGCGACGTTCTCGGTGTCCCAGCTGCTGATGTCCGCCTGAGGCGCGATCTGCTTCGATCCCCGGATCGAGGTGGGCACTGACAAAGGTCGCCCGGCGATCGCCATTCGCGATCTCGAGGTCGTGCGCGGCGAGAATCGCGTCCTCCCCGGGATCTCCCTCGACATCCGGCCCGGGGTCGTCACCGGCCTCCTCGGCCCGAGCGGCTCCGGCAAGAGCACCTTCATGCGAGCGGTGGTGGGCGTGCAGATCGTCGCCGGCGGGCAGGTCGACGTCCTGGGCACACCCGCCGGCGACCCGGAGCTGAGGCGGAGGGTCGCGTACGTCACGCAGCACCCGTCGGTGTACGGCGACCTCACCGTCCGCCAGAACCTGGACTACTTCGCCCGGATCCTCGACGAGGACGCGGCGGCCATCGAGGCTGCGATCGCGCAGGTCGGGCTTGAACGCCAGACCGATCAGTACGCGCGCACCCTCTCGGGCGGCCAGCGCGGCCGGGCGTCGCTCGCGGCAGCACTGCTGGGCGGCCCCGAGTTGCTCGTGCTTGACGAGCCGACGGTGGGGCTCGACCCGGTGTTGCGCCAGGACCTCTGGCGCCTGTTCCGGGGGCTGGCGGAGCAGGGCAAGACGATTCTGATCTCGACCCACGTCATGGACGAGGCCGACCGCTGCGACCAGCTGATCCTGATGCGCGAGGGCGCGATCGTGGCCACCGGCTCGCCGTCGGAGCTGCGCGAGCGGACCGGCGCCGCGGACATCGAGCAGGCGTTCATGAAGCTCGCGGAAGAATGAGCTGGAGGGTCACACTGGCGACGACGCGGCGGGTCGCAGAGCAGCTACGCGGCGACCACCGGACTTTGGCGATGATCATGGTGGTCCCGCCCGCCCTGGTCGCGCTCTTCAAGTGGGTTTACGAAAACCAGCCCGAGAGCTTCGACCGCATCGCCGTGCCGCTCGTGGGGCTGTTCCCGCTGGTGATCATGTTTCTGATCACCTCGATCGCGATGCTCCGCGAGCGCACCGGCGGCACGCTCGAACGCCTGATGTCGATGCCGCTCTCGAAGCTCGATCTGCTGCTCGGCTACGGGCTCGCGTTCGCATCGGTCGCCGCGATCCAGGCGGTCGTCACCTCGGCCGTCGCATTCGGCCTCCTCGACGTCAACACCGAGGGCCCGATCGTCGCGGTGATCGCGCTCGCGGTCGCCAACGCCGTGCTCGGCATGGCGCTCGGCCTCCTCGTCAGTGCCTTCGCCTCGACCGAGTTCCAGGCCGTGCAGTTCATGCCGGCCGTGATCCTGCCCCAGATCATCCTCGGCGGCCTGTTCGTTCCCCGCGACGAGATGCCGCAGGTGCTCGAGACGGTCTCCGCGTTCCTCCCGTTCACCTACGCGTTCGACGCCCTGATGAAGGTCGCGGCCGACGACCTGGGTGGCCGCTTCTGGCTGGACGTCGCCGTGGTGGCCGGCTCGATCGTGCTGGCGCTCGTCCTCGCCGCGGCGACGCTGCGGCGGCGGACCGCGTAGATGGATCCCGGCGCCAGGGCGCGCAGGTGGCGCTGGGACGCGATGACGGCCGTCTGCGACGTCAGCGAGCCATGGGAGCACGGCACCGTGATGCGCGCCACGCGCTACCCGGACTACTACGACTACAACGTCGTATGGGTCGAGGGCAACCCGGCGATGAGCGCCGACCAGCTGATCGCGGCCGCGGATGCCGGCCTCAATGGGCTCGAGCACCGGCGCCTCGACTTCGAGCGGGCCGACGCAGCGGAGGCGGTGCGAGCCAACCTCGAGTCAGCCGGCTTCCAAGCCACACGGCTGTCGTGGATGCTGCACACCGAGCCCCTGCCGGCCGACGCAGGGATCGAGACCGACGACGTCGACTACGACACGGTGCGCGAGCTTCGCGTCGCCTGGCATCACGAGGAGTTCCCGCCGGAGATCGACCCGTCGAACTACCTCGACGACGCGCGCGAGGTGGCGATGAAGCGGGCGGTTCAGGTGATCGCCGCGCGCGACGGCGGCGACCTGGTCGGGTACGCCCAGATCGAGCGCATCGGGGCAACCGCGGAGGTCGATCAGGTTTATGTGCTGCCCGGGCATCGCGGCGGTGGCCTGGGAGCCGCGCTCACCCACGCAGCGATTGAGGCTGCTGCCGACGCCGAGGACCTCTGGATCGTCGCCGACGACGAGGGCCGGCCGAAGGAGCTCTACCACCGGCTCGGGTTCCGACCGGCTTGGACGTCGGTCGAGTTCCTGCGTCTGCCCGGCGCCTAGCCTCCGGTCACGGGCCGGTCGCCCACCCAGTAGCGCGGTCCCGGGCCCAGGCTGGCCGCACGGTCGTTCGGGTTCGAGAGCTTGCAGCGGTCCAGCGACAGGCACCCGCAACCGATGCACTCGGTCAGGCCCGCCCGCAGGCGATGCAGCTCGGCGATCCGATCGTCGATCCGCGCCGTCCACCCGCTCGAGAGGCGCGACCAGTCGCGGCGCGTCGGCGCGCGGTCCGGCGGGAGCTTTGCCAGCTCACCGCCGATCTCGGCGAGC
>Ga0190265_10001855_pt1 | contig 13933 bp, 17 predicted proteins | sample Popmic124T_FD_133135 | JGI IMG/M metagenome (GOLD analysis project Ga0190265, IMG submission 133135) | Populus adjacent soil microbial communities from riparian zone of Indian Creek, Utah, USA - 124 T | ecosystem: Environmental > Terrestrial > Soil > Riparian zone | place: USA: Utah | collected...
CACACCGCCACCGCAACCACGCCCTGCCACACTGGCTCCAGCACTACAACCACCAACGACCACACAGCTCAATCGGAGACCAACCCCCGATCAGCCGCGTTCACAACCTCCTTAGGCAGGACACCTAGCTAGCGAGTGCTTTCTCTAGCGCCGAGAGAAGGCGGTTCGTGGCGCCGGTATCGCGAATGGCGGCACGAACGTGATCGTCGGCGCCGAGCGGGCCGCCCGGGGCGACGGTAATGCTCTCGCGCTTGAGACGGTTGGCGAGGGCGGCGCCGGAAATGCCATCGGCGGCCATCCAGATGAAATTGGCCTGGGTGTCGGTGACCTCGACGGGAAAGGACGCGAGCGCAGTCAAGAGGCGGTGGCGCTCCTCGATCACGGCGGCGCGGCGGCGTTCTATCTCGGGGTCGCTGATCTTCAGCGTCTGGACGACAGCCGACTGACTGAGCGCGTTGACACCGAGGACCGGGGCGATCGAGTCGAGGATCTGAGCGGCGGAGCTCGAACCGACCGCGTAGCCGATGCGCAGGCCAGAGAGTCCGTAGATCTTGGAGAAGGTGCGGATGACGAGCAGGCGCGGAAAAGCGTCGGTGAGGCGCAGAACCGCGTCGGGCGGCTCGGCGTCCTGGAAGTGGATCAGCGCCTCGTCGACGACGAGGTGGACACGCTCGGGAAGCTGCGAGGCCAGCGCGGCGATCCGCTCGGCGGAGACGTAGGTGCCGGTCGGATCGTTCGGGTTGCAGATGACTACGAGGCGAGTGCCGTCGGTGACGGCATCGCGGATGGCGTCTAGGTCCTGACCGTCGTCACCGGTCTCCACTGGCACCGGCCGGCCGCCTGCGCGAGCCGCCATCAGCGGATAGAGCGGGTAGCTAGGCCATGCCGTAACCAACTCGTCGCCCTGCGAGAGCAGCGCCATCGCGGCGGCCTGGAGCAGCTCGGCGGCGCCATTGCCGACGACGATCCGCTCGGGCTCCACCTCGTGGCGCTCGGCGAGCCGGCGGCGGACACCCGTGCCGTGGCGATCCGGATAGCCGTTGACCCGCCCGCGGGCCGTGAAGATCGAGGCGTTGACGACCTCTGAGTTCGGTAGGTCGGGCCACTCGGTGCTTGAGAGGTCGAGCTCGGGGGCGCGCTCGAGAGCGAGCTTCTTCTCCTGCGCCCGGCGCTCGCGGCGAGCCTTGTTTAGCTCCTCCTCGTCGACGTCCTCGAACTGCTTGTAGTAGTCGAGCAACCCCATGGCTACCTCGGCGCGACCGAGGGTCCCGGACCCTCGATGATCAAGAACCAGAACATGAAGATCACGACCGCGACCCCGACGGTGATCGCGAAGATCCGCTCGAGCGCGCCCTGCTGTTGGTTGTGGCCGGCCGCGCGGCGAACGAGCTTCCAGCCGTTGTCGATCCGCTTGGCGATCGCAACCGTGACCAGCAGCGACGCGAGCGAGCCGACCATGATCGTCGCGATGCCGGCCGAGACGGAGTCGGTCCAGTACTGGACCTGAGAGCCGAACCAGAACCAGAAGTAGGGCTGGGGCCCGAACAGGCTGAGGCAGAGCAGGGTCTCGATGGCGAGCATTCCGGCGGCGACGGTGCTGTCCGCACGCTGCCGCTTGTCGCCGGTGTCCCGCTTGCGGTAGCGGAAGCGCCCCGACTCGTGGGGGCGCCGGATGAAGAGCCCGCCGCTCTCTGTCGGATCGTTTCGCGCCACCGCGAACAGCCTAGGGCACGACCGCTGCCGCCCTGGCGGCTAGCCGTCCTCGGACTGCCGCAACAGCGCGCCGGTCGTCTGCTCGAGGATCCGCCGCCAGGCCGCGGTCTTCTCGCGCTCCTTCGAGAACTTGCCGACCACCTTGCGCACGCGCGTGCCGGAGATCTCAATGCCATGCTTGGCGGCGACGGCCTTGAGGTCGTCGTAATCCTCGGCGAGCTTCATCGTCACCGACTCGAAGCCGTGGCGGGCGATCTCCAGCCGGCGGGCGTAGTTCATGACGTTCGTCTCGAACATCAGCTCGTCGTTGGGGCTCGGCTCGATCAGGACGATGTCGACGCCCGGATAGCGCTCCTTCCAATGCCCGACGGCCTCGTGCAGGCGCTGGTGAGCCAGCAGCTTGAAGGTCTGGTAGCCGATCTGCGGGAAGCCCATGTCGGCGACGCGGCGAACGCGGCTGCCGAGCGCCGTCGGGATCTGCTTCTGGAAGTCGTTGACGAACGGGACGAGCGGATTGACGACGACGATGAACTTCGCGCCGCGCTCGACCGCTATGTCGACGTTGGTCGTCGAGCGGATGCCGCCGTCGATCAGGTGACGGCCCTTGATTTCGACGGGCTTGTAGACCATCGGCAGAGCCGTCGAGGCGCTCACCGCCTTGGAGATCGGGACGTCGTCCCAGTCCTCGCCGCCGAGCACGATCCGCTCGCAGGTATCGAGGTCGGTCGCCGTCAGGTAGAGCTCCCGGTTGAGCATCCTGAAGTCGTTGACACGACCAGCGTCGCCCAGCACGTCGTCGAGGTACCGCGCGACTCCACTCGTGCTGTAGGCCCCCGACGGAAGCCCCTGGGCGATCTCGACGGCGACGTCGACCAGCGAGAGGTCGCGGAACTGGGTCACGAGGCTGCGCGCGACGCCGAGCATCCGTAGCGGCATCAGCGCGGCCGACTGGATCAGCTCGGTGTAGTTGAGCTTCATCAGCTGATCGCGCGTCACATCCCGGAAAGGACTCGGTGGCTGCTGGTTGACGACCCGCATCATCTCCTCGGGCGTGACGCCGTTGGCGACGAGGCTGCTGACGAATGAGCCGGCGCTGGTGCCGACGTAGATGTCGAAGTCGTTGATCGTGCGGTTGACCGCAAGCAGGTCGAGCGCTCGCAGCGCCCCGATCTCGTAAACGCCGCCGGTGAATCCGCCTCCGCCTAGGACCAGGGCGGTGCGCGAGCGGCGTGGACGTCGACGGCGGGGTTTGGTAGCCGCCTTGCCCGTCTTCGTCGCTGGCTTCTCCAGCTTGACTACGTCACCCATGACTGCCTTCCATTATCCCCGAGCGACGGCTGACAAACCGCTCCGCCCAGCCTTGTACGGTGTTTCGCCGTTGAGAATGTGCCGATTCAAAGCACCTGTAGCACCTCGCATGCGCGCCATGGCCGTCCTATCGGTGCTTGTCTCGGTCCTTGCCACGACCCCGGCTCTGGCCTCTGGGAGCGGTCTTGCCAAGCGGTTGGGCAGCGCCATGTCGCCCGCCGGAAGCTGGAGCAGCGCCTACGTAGTCAATGCCGACAGCAGCAAGGCGGTCTTCAGCTGGAGCCACACGACACCCCGGATCCTTGCCTCGAACACCAAGCTGTTCACCACGGCGGCGGCGCTTGCGCGCTTCGGCACCGAGGGAACGCTGGCGACCGAGGTGCGTGGGATGGGCGAGCTCGGAGAGAAGGGGGTCTGGCGTGGCGATCTCTACCTGGTCGGTGGAGGCGACCCGACCTTTGGCAGCCGCAGCTTCACCCGCGCCGCTTACGGCCAGGTCGGCTCGACGGTGGAGGCGCTGGCGGCCCAAATCCACAAGGCCGGCGTCGAGCGCGTCGCCGGCCGGGTCTACGGCGACGAGTCCGGCTTCGACAGCCTGCGCGGCGGGCCGGAGTCCGGATACGGCATCTCGCCATGGGTGGGCCCGCTGAGCGCGCTGGCCTACAACCGCGGCCTGGCCACGGAGAGTGGGGCGAGCTGGCAAGCGAACCCGCCCGCATTTGTCGCGGCCACGCTCACCGACGCGCTGCGCCGCCGCGGGATCGGCGTGCGAGACCGTCCCACAGCCGGGCAGGCACCCAAGTCGGCAGAGACCCTGGCCGCCGTCGAGTCACCGCCGATGAGCCGCATAGCCGCGCTGACCAACAAGCCATCCGACAACTACTTCGCCGAGACGCTGGTCAAAGCTCTCGCGCTGCAAGCCCGCGGACGCGGCACGACGGCCGCGGGCGCCAGGATCGCGGCCCGCTTCGCGAAGCGGATCGGCGGCCGTCCATCCCGTCTCGTCGACGGATCGGGCCTCTCGCGTGGCAACCGCGCCTCTCCGTACCGGATCGTGCGAATGCTGCTCGCGATGCGCAAGCGCGATGAGTTCCGGGCGTTCCTGCGCTCACTCTCGATCGCTGGCCGCGACGGCACGCTGGGCCCGCGCATGCGTCGCGGCCCCGCCCGTGGCTATTGCCGCGGCAAGACCGGCACGCTGTCGAACGTCTCGGCCGTATCCGGATACTGTCGCGCCCGTTCCGGCGACACCTACGTCTTCTCGATCCTGATGAACGGCGTCGATCCCTACGGCGCCCGCCAGCTCCAGGACAGCATGCTTCAGGCGCTTGCGGGCGTTCGCTAGCCGTCACTCCGTCGTAATCCAGGGCCAACTGGCGTAACAGACGATATGCCAGAATAGCCTCGTGGTCACTGAGCCCTACGACAACCAGAAGCGCTTCATGGAGGAAATGATCCTCCGCTTCGAAAAGGCGTTTCAGCGGGTTAGTCGCTCGATGGACGTGATGGACGCGCGTATCGAGCGCAATACCGCGGCGGTCGAGGCCATGACGATCGAGTTCAGAGAGGAGATGCAGGCCCAGCGGCAGGCGCTCCTCCATGTCCTGGACCGCCTCAACGGCGAGAACGGTCCACCCCGCGCCGCCTGATCAGTCGCCGAGCAGCGCCAGCAGACCGTCCTCGTCCAGGATCTCGGTACCCACCTTCTCGGCCTTCGCGAGCTTCGACCCGGGGTCGGCGCCGGCGACCACGTAGTCCGTCTTCTTCGAGACCGAGTTGGTCACCTTGCCGCCCGCGGCCTCGATCCGTGCCGCGGCCTCCTCTCGCGTGAGGTTCGGCAGCGTCCCGGTCAGCACCAGCGTCTTCCCCTTCAGCGGCCCCTCGACCTCGCCGGGCGCCGGACCCTCCTCCTCGAGCTGGAGGCCGTGAGCGCGCAAGCGCTCGATCAGCAGGTGCATCTCCTCCTCCGACAGCGTCTCGGCGATCTGCTCGGCGAGGATCGGGCCGATCCCAGGCACCTCCTCGATCTGCTCCGGCGTGGCTTCGAGCAGCGCGTCCATCGTCTGGAAGTGGCCGGTCAGCGCGCGAGCGTTCACCCCGCCGATCCCCGCGATCCCGAGCCCGAACAACAGCCTGTGGAATGGCTGTTGCTTGGAGCGGTCGATCGCCTGGATCAGCTTGTTGGCCGACACGTCCTTGAAGCCCTCGATCTCGAGCAGGCGCTCGGCCGTCAGGTCGTAGATGCCGGCGACGCCGTCGATCGCTCCGTCGCGCAGGAACTGGAGCACGCGCTCCTCGCCGAGCCCCTCGATGTCCATCGCCCCGCGGCTGACGAACTGCTTGACCCCCTGGAAGAGCTGGCCCGGGCACCCGGCGCGGTTCGGGCAGATCGACCAGGCACTTCCCTCGGGCTTGACGATCTCGGAGCCACAAGCCGGGCAGCGTTCCGGCGGTCCAGGCACGGGGGCGCGATCCGGATTCGCCTGCGCCCGCGGCGTCGGCGAGACCACGCGCGGGATGACGTCCCCGGCGCGCGTGACGATCACCTCGTCGCCCTCGCGCACGTCCTTGCGAACGATGTCCTCCTCGTTGTGAAGAGTCGCCAGCTTGACCGTGACGCCTGAGACCTGGACCGGCTCAAGCTCCGCGAACGGCACCATGTGACCCGTCCGCCCCACGTTCCAGGCGATTCGCCGGAGCGTCGTCGTCGCCGTCATCGGCCGGAACTTCCACGCGATCGCGCCGCGTGGCTCACGGCCCACTACGCCGAGTTGGCGCTGCAGAGCGAGGTCGTCGACCTTCACCACGACGCCATCGATCTCGAAGTCCAGGCCCTCTCGCCGCTCCTCCCACGCCCGGCACGCCGCGACGACCTCGTCGAGAGTTTGATGGCGCTCGACGTCCGGGCTGATCGGAAGGCCGTGCTCGCGCAACCACTCCAGCGACTCGTAATGCGTCTCGAACTCGATGCCCTCCACCGCGCCGATCGAATAGGCCCAGATCGAAAGCGGTCGGGACGCCGCGGCGGCGGGATCGAGCTGGCGGATCGAGCCAGCAGCCGAGTTGCGAGGGTTGGCGAACGTCGGTAGCCCCGCCGCCGCCCGCTCCTCGTTGATGCGCGCAAAGACGGACCGCGGCAGATACGCCTCGCCGCGTACCTCCAACACCGGCGGGGCGCCCTCGACGCGCTTGGGGATCGACTTGATCGTGCGCAGGTTCTGCGTCACGTCCTCGCCTATCTCTCCATCCCCCCGCGTCGCGCCGCGAACGAACACGCCGTTTTTATAGAGCAGCGAGATCGCGAGTCCGTCGATCTTCGGCTCCGTCACGAAGCAGATCTCAGCCGCCTCGACCCCCTCCCGCTCCAGGAACCGCTCGGAACGCTGCAACCACGCACGCAGCTCCTCCTCGTTACGCGCGTTCGCAAGCGACAGCATCGGCTGCAGGTGCGCGACCGGCTCGAACCGCTCGAGTGGCTTGGCGCCGACCCGCTGGGTCGGGGAGTCCGGTGTCTGGAGCTCGGGATGCTCGGCCTCAAGCCCACGCAGCTCATTCAACAGCGCGTCGTACTCGTCGTCCCCGATCTCAGAGGCGTCCTGCGCGTAATAGAGCTCGTTGTGGTGCTCTATCTCCTTGCGCAGCTCAGCCGCGCGTGCTTCCGGGGAGGCGCTCACACCTCGCGCGCGGCCGGTGCCAGCAGACGGCCGAGGTCGAAGCCGGACAGCGTCTCGACCGCCGCCCGGTCGGTTAGGTCGAAGTGCAGCGGCGTGACGGCGATGCAGCCGTCGGCGATCGCCGCGAAGTCCGTCCCCTCCTCTGGGTGATAGCCGGGCATCTCCCCGTAGATCCGGTAGCGACGGCGGCCGCCCTCCTCCTCTGCGAGCTCGAGCGTGTCGCGGTAGATCCGCTTGCCGAGCCGACAGGCGCGTACGCCTGTCACATCACCGCTTGGACAATTCACGTTCAGCAGCGTGCCCTCCGGCATCGGCACATCCTCCAGCTCCTCGACGATCCGAGCGACGAACGCGGCCGCGGGCTCGAAGTCCTCCGGCTTCCACGCCGCTCCTACCCGGAAGTCCATCGCCCCGTGATCCGCCTGCTGCGACACAGCGATCGCCGGCACGCCGAGCACGATTCCCTCGAGTGCCGCGGCCACGGTGCCCGAGTAGGTGATGTCGTCGCCGAGGTTCGAGCCGTGGTTGATCCCCGAGACGATCAGCTCCGGCTTGAACTCGATCAGTCCCAGCGCCGCGAACCGCACGCAGTCGACCGGCGTGCCGTCGGTCGCATGCCCCACCGTGCCGTCATCGAGATCGATCTCGTCGACCCACAGCGGCGTCCGCGTAGTGATGCTGCGTGCCGTCGCGGACCGGTTGGAGTCCGGCGCGATCACGGCCAGCTCGACACCTGGCACTTCGAGCAGCGCCCGCCGCATCGCGTGTAGGCCGGTCGCCTGGATCCCGTCGTCGTTGGTCAGCAGCACCTTCATGGGCAGCCACCGAGGATAGCCCTCAGCTCGGAGGCCGAATGTGACCCCGGCGTTGCCGCGAAGAGTTCAGCCGCCGCCCCGGTCAGCCTCCGGATACCGAACAGTCTCGAGATACAGCCCATGCGCCGCTGCCGTGTCTCCCGCCTCACGGCGATGTCTTCCCTCCAGCAGCGTCCCGAACTGCTCGACCGACATTCGTCCCTGAGCGACCTTCAGCATCGTCCCGACAAGCGTTCGAACCATATGGCGCATAAAGGTGTCCGCCTCAATCCAAAACCCCAGCACCCGATCGCCCTCCTCGACCCACTCCGCACGTGTCACATCGCGCTCGAACCGTTGGTGGTAGGTCTGCGTCGGCGTGAACGCCGTGAAATCGTGCCGTCCAGCCACCAGCGCAGCGCACGCGCCGAGCCTCTCCGGCTCGATCGGATAGTGCCAATACAGCGCTCGTCCCCGCTCGAACACCCGCTCCACCGGCCCCAGCAGCACCCGATAGCGGTAGACCCGCGCGATCGCATCCCGTCGCGCGTCGAACTCCGCAGGCGCCAGGTCGGTCGCGAGGACCCGCACATCCTTCGGCAACACCCCGTTCAGGCTCGTCGCGCGTAGCGGTTCACCGTCGTGGGACGCCACCTGTCCACGCGCATGGACCCCAGCATCGGTCCGTCCTGCCACCGTCAGATCGATAGGCCGACCGCCGACCTCCGCCAACGCGTCCTCGAGGACACCCTGCACGCTGCGGCCGCCGGGCTGCCGCGCCCAGCCGCAGAAGTTCCCGCCGTCGTACTCCAACAGCAGCCGCGCCGTCACGCCACCTAGCCGCGTTTGCGAGCAACGATCAAGAGATACTCGGCGTCGACCGAGAACGGCCCATCGCCACCCGCCCAGCCGCGGACCAGCTCGAGGAAGTCGTCACGCATCTTGGCGTACAGGTCAGGCGGCATCTGCTCCTTCGCCGCGACCTGCATCGGCGCATGCCGCTCCATGTGCGCAACGAACGCCTCCGGCGACTCGCCCTCCCACGGCAGCGACCGCCGTTCCATCTCGATCGTGTTCGCATACGGGCCAAACCGCTCCCGGACGACGTCCTCCCGCCCCCACTCCTCATGAGTCGGCGCATCCGACGGTGGAGCGTACTTACGGCCGATCGCGAACATCCGCTGCGAAATCCCATCCGGCACCCAAGCCGCGATCCCGACCGTGTTGCCAGGGCGCGCGACCCGGAAAAGCTCCCGCGCCACAACCTCCGGCCGCGGCGCCATCACCGCCCCGAACACAGACCCCACGCACTCGAACCGCCCATCCTCGAACGGCAGATCCTCGACGTCCGCCTCGGTCCACTCGACGTCGTAGCCCTCAGCCTCCGAGCGCGCCTTGCCACGCTCAACCATCCCGGGCGAGATATCCGATGCCACCACACTCGCGCCCTCATACGCACACGCCAAGGCGAAGTTCCCATCCCCAGCGGCGACGTCCAGCACCTCCTGCCCAGCGGACACCGCACACGCGTCGCACAACTCCCGCGCCGCCGGCCGCAAGATCTCCGAGAGGCCCGAGTAGTCGCCCTTCCCCCAGCCGACCCTCGCCCCCTGCTTGATCCTCTCTACGTCCATCTACAGCTCGACCAAGAACCCATCCGGCCCCAGATTCCGCACCACCGCGTCCCCGATCCGCGACTCTTGCCCCCACTCCTCATGGATATGCCCACATAGCACCGCGCGTGCCTTCTTCTCCTGGACGGCATCCAGAACCGCCTCACTCCCATACCCCTGATCCACATGCCCCTTGGGCGGTGAGTGACTCAGCAGAACAGCCCCCTCAGGCATCCCCTCCAACAACTTGTCCGCCTCCCGATCGGTCAAGTCGAAGCTCCAATCCCAAGGAGTCGTCGGAATCCCAGCCCCAATCCCGAAGAACACCACCCCATCGACCTCGACCGACTCCCCATGCAGAACGATCGCACTCTCCCAAGCCTCACAAGCAGCCCTCAAAGCCTCATCCGTCTCATTGTTCCCCGGCACCACCAACGCCGGCACATCAATGGAGCTCAGCCCCCGAATCGTCTCCTCCAACCCCTCGTGCACCCGAGCAAAATCACCCACAGCAGCCACCGCATCCGCCTCCCGCGAACGCTCCACCAGCGACTCCACCGCCCCCATGTCGCAATGCACATCCGAGAACGCCAACAGCTTCATACCGCTCCAGCCTACCTAGCCAATCGCAGCTCAAGAAGTGAGCCACCGACGCCGCTTCCGCGGGTGGCGACGGTGGTGCTTATCCGCGCGCAGCTTGCGAGCACGGAAAGCATCCACCGGAGACAGGACCCGCGGCCACCAACGCCCGGGCCCTCAGCAAATCTAGACCAGCTCGAGAAAGACCATCTCAGTCGAATCCGACTTCCTCGGACCCAACTTCAAGATGCGCGTGTAGCCGCCGGGGCGCTCCTCATAGCGAGGCGCAACCTCCTCGAACAGCTTGAAAACGGCGCCCTTGTCCTGCCCCAACCGCGCCATCGCCAGCCGGCGCGAATGCTGATCGCCCTTCTTGGCAAGCGTGATCAACCGCTCCAGTTCCGGCTTCACAGCCTTCGCCTTGGCCTGCGTCGTCTTGATCCGCTCATGGTCGATGACCTCCCGCGAGAGGTTCATCAGCAGCGCCTTGCGGTGCGCCGAGTCCCGGCTGAGCTTCCCTTTTTGCTTCTGATGACGCATGACGAACCCAAGCAGTGTACGGCCAGAGCGTTGTTTACGCCGCCCGCAGGGCTAGCCCGCGAGCATCGAGGGTCTCCTTGACCTCCTCGATCGACTTGCGACCGAAGTTCGGGATCGCGTTGAGCTCGGACTCTGACTTCTGGACGAGGTCGCCAACGGTCTGCACGCCCGCCCGCTTGAGGCAGTTGTACGAGCGGACACCGAGCTCGAGCTCCTCGATCAGGATGTCGTCCATCCCATCGCCGCCCGGCACGGACGCACCGCCACCGGCGCTGCCGCCGAAGTCGCCACCAGCGACTGCCGCCGCACCGACGAGCTGGGCGCCGGCCTCGCGCAGTGCCTCGACGCGCTCGGGCTCACTGAAGATCGCGAGATACTTGATCAACGTCTCGGCGGCCTCACGTAGCGCGGCGTGGGGGTCGAGCGAGCCGTCGGTCTCGATGTCGAGCGACAGCTTGTCGTAATCGGTGCGCTGACCGACACGGGCCGACTCGACCGAGTAGGCGACGCGCTTGACCGGCGAGAAGATCGAGTCGATCGGGATCACGCCGATCGGCTGCTCGGGGGACTTGTTGTCCTCGGCGGGCGAGTAGCCGGTGCCGTGACCGATCGTCAGGTAGATCTCGAGCTTAGTCTTCTTCTCGAGCGTCGCGATGTGCGTCGCGGGATTGAGGATCTCGACGCCCGAGGGCAGGTCGATGTCGCCGGCGGTCACCTCGCCCGGACCGGTGACGACGAGCGGAGCCTCGATCTCGGATGCCTCGGAGTGCATCCGACAGACGATCTCCTTGAGGTTGAGAACGATGTCGGTCACGTCCTCCTTGACCCCAGGGATCGTGGAGAACTCGTGCGCGACGCCCTCGATGCGGACGCTGGTCACCGCGGCACCCGTCAGCGACGAGAGCAGTACCCGCCGCAGCGAGTTGCCGAAGGTGTAGCCGAAGCCGCGGTCAAGCGGCTCGATCGTGAACGTGCCGCGCGTGTCGGTCACGGTCTCGGCGGAGATCTGGGGGGTCTGAAACTCGATCATGGGCGGTGTCCTTCGCGTTGGTGCGCACACGAGCCCCGGCAGGCGCCGTGCGCGGCTTGGACTTCTACTTCGAGTAAAGCTCGACTATGAGCTGCTCCTGGACCGGCACGAGAATCTCGTCGCGCTCGGGCCGGCGGAGCACCTTGGCCGTGAGGCCGTCATGGTCTGCCTGTAGCCAGGCGGGGACCACGGAAACCAGCTCGGTGGCGTCTCGGATCGTCTGGTCGGCCTTGAAGCCGGGGGCCAGAGTGATCACGTCCTCGGGACGCACCTGGTAAGAGGGGATGTCGACGCGGCGGCCGTTGATCATCCAGTGGCCGTGGCGGACCATCTGGCGCGCCTGGCGACGCGAGGCAGCGAAACCGAGCCGGACGAGAACGTTGTCGAAGCGGCACTCGAGGATGCGCAGCAGGTTCTCGCCGGTGACGCCCTCTTGGCGGGAGGCGCGATCGTAGTAACCGCGGAACTGCTTCTCGAGCACACCGTAGTAGCGGCGCGCCTTCTGCTTCTCGCGCAGCTGCAGGCGGTACTCGGACTGGCGTGGACGGCCACGGCCGTGATCGCCAGGCGGGTAGTTACGCCGCTCAATGCCGCACTTGTCGGTCAGGCAGCGCTCGCCCTTCAGAAAGAGCTTTGTGCCCTCGCGACGGCACTGCTTGCACTGTGCTCCGGTGTCGCGGGCCATCGTTAGACCCTCCGCCGCTTGCGCGGGCGGCAGCCGTTGTGGGCTTGCGGCGTCACGTCGCGGATCCCGGTCACCTCGAGGCCCGCGGCCTGGAGCGAACGGATCGCGGTGTCGCGGCCGGAGCCGGGGCCCTTGACGAAGACCTCGACCTTCTCGAGGCCCTGCTCGATGCCCTTCTTGGCGGCGGCATCGGCGGTGACCTGCGCGGCGAACGGAGTCGACTTGCGCGAGCCCTTGAAACCGGCGCCGCCGGCGGACTCCCAGGCGATCACGTTGCCCTCACGATCGGTCAGGGACACGATCGTGTTGTTGAAACTCGTCTTGATGTGCGCTTGGCCGAACGGAACGTTCTTCTTGGCCTTGCGGCGACCGCGGGGGCGCGCTGGCTTCTGTTGAGCCACTACTTCGTCACCTTCTTCTTGCCTGCAACCTGCATCCGCTTCGGGCCCTTCCTCGTACGACCGTTGGTCTTAGTGCGCTGACCGTTGACCGGCAGGCCGCGCCGGTGGCGCAGGCCACGGTAGGCGCCGATCTCCATCAGCCGCTTGACGTTTTGCGAGCGCTCACGCCGCAGGTCGCCCTCGACCACCAGGTCGTTGTCGATCGCGTCGCGGAGCTTGATGACCTCGTCATCGGTGAGGTCCTTGACGTAGGTGTTTGGATCTACGCCTACCTTCTGCAGGACTGCATTGGCCTGTGAGCGGCCGACGCCAAAGATGTAGGTGAGCCCGATCTCGACCCTCTTATTGAGGGGGATGTTGATGCCTGCGATGCGCGCCATTGGTGTCGGGTCAGCCCTGCCGCTGCTTGTGACGCGGGTTCTGGCAGATCACGAGCACGGCGCCATTGCGGCGAATCACCTTGCACTTCTCACACATGGGCTTTACCGAGGCTCGGACCTTCATCGCTACCTTCCGTATATAGAGAACAAGCGCTTGGCCCAGGAGTCGGCCAGGCGCCAACGGAGGACGATAGCACGCTCGGGCGGGAGCATCCCTGCGGTCCTATCGACCGCCGGCAGCCTGGGCCGCCACTGGGTTTGCGGCGGCATCAGCGTCCAGATCCCAGGGGGTCAGTATGCGCGGTCCATCGGCCGTTATCGCGACCGTGTGCTCGAAGTGGGCCGTAAGCGAGCCATCCTCCGAGTAGACCGCCCAATTGTCGGCTCCAAGACGCACGTCGTGGCCGCCGACGTTGACCATCGGCTCGATCGCCAGAACCATGCCCTCCTCGAGCAGCGGACCGGTGCCGGGCGTGCCGAAGTTGGGGATCTGCGGGTCCTCGTGCATGTCGCGTCCAACACCGTGACCGACCAGCGAGCGGATGACCGAGTAGCCGCCTGCCTCGACCCGTCGCTGAATCGCGGCCGATACGTCGCCAAGCCGGTTACCGACGATGCACTGCTCGATCCCGTCGAACAGCGAGGCGCGCGTCGCGTTCAGGAGTCCATGCGCAACGTCGCTCACGGGACTAATCGGAAGCGTCACCGCGGCATCGGAGATCCAACCATCGAGGTCGACGCCGATGTCGAGCGAGAGGACGTCGCCGCGCCTTAGCGCGTAGTCGCCCGGGATGCCGTGAACCACCATCGAGTTTGGTGAAGCGCAGATCGAACCGGGAAAGCCGCGGTACCCCTTGAAGGCAGGCTGGCCACCCTGCGAGCGGATGAAGCGCTCCGCCGCCTGGTCGAGCTCGTCAGTCGTAACGCCCGGCCGTGCCTTCGACTTCAACAGTCGGTGGCAACGTGCGAGCACCTGCCCCGACGCCGCGATCTTCTCGATCTCCTCTGGGGTCTTCTTGATGATCGCCATCGCTAGAGCTGTTCCTCGAGCTTCAGGGTCGCCAGCGTGGCGCGGATGTGCCCGTGGACCTCATCAGGCGATCGACTCCCGTCGAAGCGACGCAACAGCCCTTGGCGCTCGTAGTAGTCGACCAGCGGCGCCGTCTGCTCGTGCAAGACGTCCAGGCGATGCCTGATCGTGTCCTCGCGATCGTCG
>Ga0190265_10001856_pt1 | contig 13932 bp, 18 predicted proteins | sample Popmic124T_FD_133135 | JGI IMG/M metagenome (GOLD analysis project Ga0190265, IMG submission 133135) | Populus adjacent soil microbial communities from riparian zone of Indian Creek, Utah, USA - 124 T | ecosystem: Environmental > Terrestrial > Soil > Riparian zone | place: USA: Utah | collected...
GAGAGCGCGTTCTACGGCAAGAACGTGCGCACCGCCGTGGTGCTGAGCCATGCCCGCGGAGTGATCCTGTTGGCTGCCGAGATGGCCGGCGTCGAGATTGCCGAGTACTCCCCCGCTCTGATCAAGAAAACCATCGTCGGCCGGGGCGCGGCGTTGAAGCCTCAGGTGGGATACATGGTGGCCCAGCTGCTGCGGCTCAAGGCGCCGCCCAGCCCGGACGATGCCGCTGATGGCGTGGCGGTCGCGCTTACCCACCTGCTGATCGCGTTGAACCGGATTGCCCTGGCCCGTCAGATCGCGGGCAGGGGATGATAGCCTCCGTCACGGGTGTCATCGCCGAGCGCCATGGCGAGACCCTCGTCGTGCAGACGGATGGAGGAGTAGGCTACTTGGTGACCGTACCGGTCGGAGTAGCCGTGCGTCTCCCGCAGCGAGGAGCCCGGGTCAGCCTCTTCACCGAGCTGGTGGTGAAGGAGGACGGCTGGTCCCTGTACGGTTTCGACAGCGCAATCGAACGCCAGGTCTTTCAGCGCCTTCTCGGGGCCAGTGGTTTTGGCCCTAAGCTCGCCCTTTCCCTCCTGTCCTCGCTCGGCCCGGAGCGCACCGTCCGCAGCATCCTGGCGCGCGACCTCGCCGCCTTGAGCTCGGTGAGTGGCATCGGGCGCAAGAAGGCGGAGCGATTGGTGCTGGAGCTGCAGGACCGATTCAGCGATGTGGTAGTCGATCCGGCGGGCACGCGGGTCGCCGGAACGGAAGAAGCGGTGCAGGCACTCATGGGCCTCGGCTATGGCGTGGCAGCGGCCGACGATGCTGTCCGAGCTGCCCTCGCGGAGGGCACTCCCGCCGAGACGCCACAGCTCATCCGGCGCGCCCTTCAACAGCTGGCCGCCACACGCGGAGGGACGGAACGATGAGCACTGCCGCCACCACGGCCGAATGGAACTGCATCCGCTGCGGCGCCACCAACCGCAAGCTGGTAGCTCTCAGCACCCGGCAGACGAATGACCGATGCGTCACCTGCCATGCTCGCCACATCGTGGAACCGGATGCGCGCCCGGTGCGGTGGAAGGCCCGGCTCGAGAAATGACGGGAAGGATGGGGAAGGAGGGGAAGGATGGGAAGGAACGCACTCGCCGGCTAGATCCTTCGCTCCGCTCAGGATGACATCGGTATTTTTTCCCCGCCCCTTCCGTCCTTCCCGTCCTTCCCGTCCTTCCCTTACCTTCTAGCATGACCCGACTCCAGGTAACGACCCCCGAAGCCCTCCCCGAGGAGACCAGCGCCGATGCGGCGCTCAGGCCTTCCCGGCTGGACGAGTTCGTCGGCCAGAGCCAGGTCAAAGCTTCCCTGCAGATTGCCATCGATGCCGCGAGGGCCAGGCGGGAAACGCTCGACCACACCTTGTTCTTCGGCCCGCCGGGTTTAGGAAAGACCACACTCGCGATGCTCATGGCTCGGGAGATGGGGGTTCAGCTTCGCACCACCTCGGGCCCCGTCCTGGAGAAGCCGGGTGATCTCGTCGGCCTGCTCACGTCGCTCAAGGCGGGCGACATGCTGTTCATCGATGAGATCCACCGGATGAAGCCGGCGCTGGAGGAGTTCCTCTACTCCGCCATGGAGGACTTCCGCATTGACGTGCGGATCGGGGATGGGCCCAATGCCCAGACCATCCCGATGACGCTGGAGAAGTTCACCCTCATCGGGGCGACCACCCGGTTCGGCCTCCTGACACCGCCGATGCGGGCGCGCTTCGGCATCGTCGAGCGGCTGGGCTTCTACCCGGCGGACGATCTCCAGCGCATCGTGACCCGCTCAGCCGGCATACTCGGCGTGCCGGTCGAGGTGGAAGGGACCGCGGAAATTGCGCGACGCAGCCGGGGAACCCCACGGGTTGCCAACCGGCTGCTGCGCCGGGTCCGCGACTACGCCGAGGTCAAGGCAGATGGTCGAATCTCCGGAGCAGTCGCCGATGCGGCGCTCGGCAGGCTCAACGTGGACGAGTTTGGTCTGGACGATATGGATGCCCGGATCCTCACCACCATCATCGAGAAGTTCGGTGGCGGTCCGGTCGGACTCGGCACCGTAGCGGTTGCCGTCGGTGAGGATGCCGGCACGCTCCAGGACGTCTACGAGCCGTACCTCATCCAGCAAGGGTTTCTGGAGCGGACCCAGCGTGGGCGCTGCGCCACAGCGCTCGCCTACCGACGTTTTGGCCTTACACCCCCGCCCGGGCAGGCAACGATCTTTGACGCCTGACCTGCTCCGCACGACCGACTTCGAATACGAGCTTCCGTCCGAACTCATCGCCCAGGAGCCGTTGACCGATCGGACCGGAAGCAGACTCCTGGTCCTGCTGCGGAACGACCGGCGAGTGGGGCCGAACGACCGGCGACACGCCCCCAGGGTGGGCGTGCTGCCACGCCGGGTGAGCCTGCTGGGGGAGCGGACCCCGGTCGGGGCATCCGCGTTAGTGGACTCGCTCTTCACCGAGCTGCCTTCGCTCATCCCTCCGGGCGATCTCCTGGTTCTGAACACCACCAAGGTCCGCCACGCCCGACTGCTCGGCAAGCGATCCTCCGGTGCGGCAGCCGAAGTTCTCCTGATTCACCCGGGAGCCGCGGACACCTGGATCGCCATGGGTAAGCCCGGGACGGCACTCCAACCCGGCAAGCGGATCGAGCTCGCCCCCGACGCCTGGATCGAGACCGTGGAGGTCCTGCCCGATGGCAACCGGCTGGTACGCTTTCTCGGGATAACCGCGGAGGATGCTATCAAGCAGTATGGCCAGCTGCCGCTTCCGCCTTACATCAACCGGTCTCCCACCGAGCTCGACGAGTCCCGCTACCAGACGGTCTACGCCCGAGTGGAGGGGAGCGTGGCTGCTCCAACGGCGGGCCTTCACTTCACTACCGGCTTGCTGGACAGCCTCTCCGCGGCCGGCGTAGTTGTGGCGGGGCTCGATCTGGAGATTGGCCCCGGCACCTTCAAGCCGGTGGAGGTCGAGGATCCGTCCCGGCATGCGATGCATCCCGAGGCATATGAGATCCCTCCTCGCCTGGCCGCCCTGGTAGAGCGGGTTCGGGAGGACGGAGGCCGGGTATGGGCGGTCGGCACGACGGTAGCGCGGGCCCTCGAAAGCGCCGCCCGGGAAGGCGGTACCATCGCCGCGGGGCGATCCGAGACCAGCCTGATGATCACACCGGGATACAACTTTCAAGTGGTGGACCGGCTGGTGACCAACTTTCACCTTCCCCGGTCGACGTTGCTGATGCTGGTGAGTGCCTTCGCCGGTCACGAGCTCACCCTGGCCGCCTATCGCTATGCCGTGGCCCAACGCTACCGGTTCTACTCCTATGGCGACGCCATGGTGATCCTGTGACCTGGAGACGGTGGTGACCTTTTCCAATCCCGCAGGCGCGGCGGCTGCGGCCACCGCGACGACCTACGTCCGCGCGCTACTGGAAGTGCTCGGCTCACGCGATCCGGTTGAGGTGCTCGACCAGCTGCTCCCCTGGCTCAGCGAACGGATTCGCGGTCTGGATGATTCCACCTTGCGCCGTCTGGAGGCGCCCGGGAAGTGGTCGGTCATCGAGGTGATCCAGCATCTTGCCGACTCCGATCTCGTCTTCAGCTACCGGCTCAAGATGATGCTGACGGAAGACCGGCCAGCGATCCAGGGTTACGACCAGGATCGATGGGCCGGGGTGCTGCGCTATCGCGAAGTGCCGCTCGAGCTGGCGTTGGACCAGCTGCGCGGGGTGCGGGCAGCAAACCTGCACGTCCTGAGAGCGCTTTCGCCGTCCCAGTTGGAGCGTGTGGGGCTGCATACCGAGCGGGGACCGGAGAGCGCCGGGTTCCTGGTGCGGCTCATGGGGGGCCACGACCTGGTTCACCGGCGCCAGATCGACCGCATCCTCTCGACCGTCTCGGCACGAGGATGATTCGCGAGACCTGATGTTTGAATTTCGGATTCAGCGCACGGCTGGGCCGGCCCGAGCCGGCACGCTCACGCTGCCTCACGGCGAAGTCAAGACGCCGGCGTTCATGCCGGTGGGGACCCACGCCGTCGTGCGGGGTCTCAGCGCTCACGACGTCCGCCGCACCGGAGCCCAGATTATTCTGGGCAACACCTACCACCTACATCTCCGCCCCGGCGAAGAGGTGATCCAACAGATGGGTGGCCTGCATCGCTTTACCACCTGGGACCGGCCGATGCTGACCGACTCAGGTGGTTTTCAGGTGTTCTCTCTCCAGGGCCTTCGCAGCATCGCTGAGCACGGTGTGGAGTTCCAGAGCCACATCGATGGCACCAGCCGCACCCTGACTCCGGAGCGCGCTATGGAGATCCAGTGGCAGCTGGGCGCCGATATCGCGATGGCCTTCGACCATGTCGTGCCGGGCCAATCTTCGCCCACCGCCGCGTGCGAGGGGATGGAGCGAACCCTGCGCTGGCTGGATCGATGCAAGGCGAGGCACGCGGAGCTGGCGGACGGGCGGACGGGCGGACAGTCGCTCTGGCCGATCATCCAGGGCGGCATCCACGATGAGCTCCGCATGCGCTCGCTGGAAGGCACCCTCGAGCGAGGTCCCTGGACCGGCATCGCCATCGGCGGTCTCTCGGTCGGCGAGCCGAAGCCTGTGATGCACCGCATCCTGGAGCGACTGGAGCCGAGCCTGCCTAAGGAGATCCCCCGTTATCTTATGGGCGTGGGGTTCCCCGCCGATTTGCTGGAGGGAATCGCGCGCGGGATCGATCTATTCGACTGCGTTGCGGCCACGCGGAACGGCCGCCATGGCACTGCGTGGCTTCCGACCGGGCGGGTGAACGTGAGGGGCGCGTCACTGAAGGGATCGACCGAGCCGCTCGACCCCACCTGCGACTGCGAGACCTGCACCACGTACTCCAGGGGATATCTGCGGCACCTGTTTGTGGTCGAAGACATGCTGGGTCTGCGCTTGATCTCGATTCACAATATCAGGTTCCTGGTCCGGCTGGGCGAGCTGGCCCGCACCCACATTCTGAACGGCACGTTCGACGGCTGGACCCGTGAGTGGCTCGGCCGCCACTATGCTCGAGGAGACTGAGGCACCGTGAACCCGTCATTTCTGGCAGTTTTGATCCAGGGACAGAGCAGCAGCACCGGGGGGCTTTCGGTCCTGGTCCTCCAGATGGCCGCCATCGGCCTGGTCTTCTATTTCCTCATCCTGCGTCCTTCGGGACAAGCCCGGAAGCGGCACGCGGCGCTGCTGGCCAAGCTCAAGAAGGGAGATGAGGTGATGACCGGCGGAGGGATCATCGGCCGGGTCAAGGACATCAAGGAAGTCGAGAACGAGGGCGCCAAGGAGGTGCGGGTCACAGTGGAGAGCGGGACCGCCAGCGTGGTGGTTGAGCGCTCGCGGATCATCCGGGTGGGTAACTCGACCCCGTCGGGTACAACGCCGGCATGAGTCTGCGCTCGCTCCACCTGCTGGGCTCGCCGGTACTCCGGCAGCATAGCGCCGAGGTGAAGACCGTTGATGACGAGGTCCGCCGGCTGATTGCCGACCTGTTTGAGACCATGGACGCCGCCAAGGGAGTCGGGCTTGCCGCCAACCAGGTCGGCGTTGCGCGCCGGGTAGCGGTGGTGGACGCGGACGGAGACCGATTCGTCATGATCGACCCGATCATTGTCGAGACCGAAGGCCGCGCTACCGCCGAAGAGGGGTGCCTCTCGATTCCGGACATCTACGGAGATGTGACCCGGCCGGAACGAGTGGTCATCGAGGCGCTGGATCAGGAAGGGGCCCGCTACAAGAAAGAGGCGACGGGGCTCAAGGCCCGTGCGATCCAGCACGAGATAGACCATCTCGACGGCATCATTTTCCTCGACCATCTGAGCCTGCTCAAGCGTGGCATGCTGCTCTCGCGCTGGCGTCGCGAGCACAAGGATGACACCGGCTACACCAAGGAGGTCCAGGCGGCGTCTGCCGGGTCCGAGTGATGAGGATCGTCTTTTTCGGAACACCGGTCTTCGCCGTAGCGTCGTTGCAGTCGCTGCTGCACGACCGCTTCACCGTGGCCGGTGTGGTCACCCAGCCGGATAAGCCGCAGGGCCGGTCCCGCTCCGAGCTGATTCCTCCTCCCGTCAAAGTCGCCGCCCTGGCCGCGGGGATCCCGGTTCTCCAGCCAGTGCGGCCGGTGGGCGATGTCTTCGCCGCCAGCCTCCGGCGCCTTGAGCCCGACCTCGGCGTCGTGGTGGCATACGGGCACATTCTCCGGCCCGACGTCTTGTCGGTTCCGCCCCGCGGCATGATCAACGTCCACGCCTCTCTGCTTCCCCGCCATCGCGGCGCGGCGCCGATTCAGCACGCCATCCTCGCTGGCGATCGGGAGACCGGTATCAGCATCATGCAGATGGAGGAGGGCCTCGACAGCGGACCGGTGCTGCATCAGGTGGTGACAGCGATCGGCCCCGAGGAGACCGCGGGCCAGCTGGCCGGTCGGCTGGCCGAGATTGGCGCGGCCGCCCTGGTCGAGGCGATTTCTCTTCGCTCCGGCGGGGCCGTCCGCCCCGCGCCGCAGGACCACACCCACGCCACTTACGCTCCCAAGCTCGACCGCGAGCAGGCTCACATCGACTGGCAAAGGGATTCGGCCGCGTTGGTGCGGCAGATCCGTGCCTTCGACCCGGCACCGGGTGCCTGGACCGAACTCGATGGGAATACACTAAAGCTCTTCGGTGCCCAGGTGGCGGCGGGCTCGGGAGCGCTGGGAACCGTTCTCGATACTGCCGGGCGTCTGGTGATCGCCGCGGGCAGCGGCGCGGTTGCCGTGTCCGAGGTCCAGCCGGCCGGCAAGACCCGGATACCGGTAGAGGCCTGGTTGCGGGGTCGAGGGGTGACAGCGGGCCAGCGGCTCATATGAGACCGCTGCCCCGGGTCCACGCTTTCACCGATCAGGCGATCATGTCAGCGGCCGACTTCGGTATCCGGGCGGCGGCGATTGCGGCCGCAGGGGTCGCCGTGGCGTTGTATGCCCGAGACCGCGACGGGCCCGGCGATCGCCTGACAGCCTGCACACTGAGGATGCTCGCGCTTGCCCGCCCGCCCGAAGCGGCGGTTTTCGTGAGCGGGCGGCCCGATATCGCCGCGGCCACGGGAGCGCATGGCGTCCAATTGGGAGCGGATGACATATCACCTGCCGACGCCCGGCGACTTCTGCCCCATGGCTGGATCGGGCGCTCGGTTCACAACCTCGATGAGGCGAGGACCGCGGTGCAGGAAGGCGCCGATTTCCTGGTGCTCGGCAGCATCTACCAAACGCCCACCCATCCCGGGCGGTCCCCGATAGGCACCCGCGTGCTGGGCGAGGTGGCGAGGCTCGGCCGGCCCGTTATCGGTATTGGCGGCATCACCCCGGACCGGGTTCCGGAGCTGAAGGCAGCTGGCGCCTACGGAGTGGCCGCCATCCGGGCCCTCTGGCAGGCGGATGACCCCGCCGCCGCCACGCTTTCCATGCTGGCGCCATGGGTGGAGGACAGGTGAGCGAGATCGAGATCATGGTAAACGGCGAGCCACGGCTGGTTCCGGGGCCCGCCACCGCGGCCGACCTGCTGCGCCACCTTGGGCTTGATCCCAGGACGGTGGTGGTGGAGCTGAATCGAAAGATTGTGCGCCGACCTCAGCTGGGCGACACCCCCCTTGCCGAGGGCGACGCGGTCGAGTTGGTACACTTCGTAGGGGGAGGATGACCGCCTGTCGAAGCGTGAGCGCTTGCCGCTCACCGCTTACGCTTATCTTTCCAGCATGCCTACCGTCCACGCAGAGCCCGCTACGGACTCCCCACTAACCATCGGCGGCCGAGCCTTCCGCTCCCGCCTCATGGTGGGGACCGGGAAGTACCGCGACAACGGCGACATGGTGCGCGCTATCGAGGCTTCCGGGGCCGAGATCGTCACCGTGGCGGTGCGGCGGGTAGATCTCGACCGGACCAAGGACCAGGGGATTCTTTATCACCTGAGCCCTGACCAATACTTCCTCCTGGCGAACACAGCCGGCTGTTACACCGCGGACGAAGCAGTGCGATATGCGCGGCTCGCCCGCGAGGCCGGCTTCAACGAGTTCGTCAAGCTCGAGGTCATCGGTGACCGCGAGACGCTGCTCCCGGACACCGACGGTCTGCTGACAGCGGCGCGCGAGCTCGCGGCCGAGGGCTTCAAAGTGCTGGCCTACACCAACGACGATCTGATTACCGCGCTTAAACTGGAGGACGCGGGGTGTGCGGCGGTGATGCCCCTGGCCTCGCCCATCGGGAGCGGCCTCGGATTGCTCAACCCCTACGGGATTCGCACAATCAAACGGCGCCTTTCGGTGCCGGTGATCGTCGATGCCGGGGTCGGCACTGCGTCGGATGCGTGTCTCACCATGGAGCAGGGTGTGGATGGGATTCTCATGAACACAGCGCTGGCTGAGGCCCGGAATCCGGTCGCCATGGCCACCGCCATGCGCCTCGCGGTAGAAGCCGGGCGGCAGGCGTTCCTGGCGGGCCGCATGCCTCGGCGTGAAGTGGCCATGCCGTCCACGCCCAGCGCTGGAATGCTGGAGTAGTACTCATTCACTACCAGCGGGGCACAGAGCTTACGCCCAAGTCTGCGGGTCTGGACTCCAGAAAAGCGGCCCTGAGCATATTGGAGCAGGTGCGGAGCGGAAAGGCATTCGATGTTGCTCTGGACAGCTCAGTCGCCAGCCTGGCAGAGCCTGACCGGCGTCTTGCTCACGAACTTGCTGCCGGAGTCCTGCGGCAACGGAGCGTCCTGGACTTTCACCTGGCACCACTGGTGCGCCACGGCTGGTCGAGCGTCGCTCCAGAGCTCCAGGACATTCTAAGACTGGGCGCCTACCAGCTCACCAGCCTGGATCGGGTGCCGAGCCATGCGGCAGTCGACACCAGCGTCGAGCTGGCGAAGGGAAACGGCGGAGCCAGGCCGGCTGCCTTTGTGAACGCTGTGTTGCGGCGTCTGGCCGGCACTGAGACGCGTGCTCCCACGCTGGCTGGTGACGATGCCGAGCGATTGGCCGCGGAGCATTCCCACCCGGTTTGGCTGGTGCGACGCTGGGTGGATTTCTTCGGGCTCGATGCGGCCGAGCGACTGCTCTGCTGGAACAACACCCGTCCGCGGCTGGTGCTGCAACCGGCCCGACGGGATTCCGAGTCTCTGGCGGAGCGTTTGCGGGCGGCGGGTATTGAAGTTGAGCCCGCCCCTTATCGCGCTGGATTGGTCACGGCCCTGACTCGGCCCTCCGACCTTCCCGGATTTGGCGAGGGCGACTTCATCGTGCAGGATCCGGCCCAGGCGCTCCTCGGACGCTTTGCCGACCTCCCGCCGGGAGCCCTGGTCTACGACGCGTGCGCGGCTCCCGGCGGCAAGACCATCGCGCTTGGGCGCCGGGCCAAGACCGTCGTTGCGGGAGAATTGAGCCGTGCCCGGGCCAGGCGGCTGGCCGAGAACGTCCGCCGTGCAGGAAGCGGAGGGGAGCAGGTGATCGTCGCCGACGCCAGGCGGCCCCCGCTCCGACAGGCGGAGGTTGTCCTGCTCGATGCACCATGCCTCGGGACCGGTACGTTCGCTCGCCATCCCGACGCCCGCTGGCGGGTGACGCCGGAGGCCCTGGAATCGCTGGCGCGGGTCCAGTCCGAGCTGCTCGACCGAACCGCAGCACTGGTGGGACCGAAGGGGTTGCTAGTTTATTCGACCTGCTCGCTGGAGCCCGAGGAGAATCGTGCCCAGGTTCAACGCTTCCTGGCCGGCCACCGCGAATTCAGCCGGGAGCCGGCCACAGCCGTTCCGCCTGAACTGCTCTCGCCGGAGGGAGACTTGATGGTCTTGCCGCATCAGCACGGCATGGACGGCGCCTTTGGGGCCCGGCTCCGCCGGAGCTCATGAGAACTCGACGCCACTTTACATCGGGAGGTCCGCTCCTGCAGTCGGGGCCGTGGCGTGGGTTTCTGCGCGACGTCGGTCTCATCGTCCTGACGTTCATCGTCGGCTACGGGATCTCGGTTCTCTGGCTCTCACCCGGGTCGGTCTTCACCAAGGACCATTCGCTTCCGCGGGTTCTCGGGCTGACCGAGACCCAGGCACGCAGCAAGCTGAACGAGATCGGATTCCGGCCGCGGCTGGACGGGGAGCGCCAGAGCGACACGTTTTCCCGCGGCACGGTCATCTGGCAGGACCCTCCCCCCGGTACCGTGCTGCCGCCCAACAGCGTGGTTCAGCTCGTCGTCAGCGCCGGGCCCTCGCTGGTCGCGGTGCCGGACGTGATCGGGATCAATCTGCCCCTGGCTACGAGGATCTTTACCGCAGCCGGCGTGCGCGTCGGAGTCGTGGACACCGTGGCAGGGGGTGAGGAGCGCGGGATCGTGCTGGCAACCCGGCCGGCAGCCGGCGTGGGCCGTCCTCGCGGCGCCCCAGTCGCGATAGTCATCAGCCGCGGACCGGAGCCGGCACCATGACTGTTCGGATCGCCCCCAGCATCCTCAGCGCCGATCTGGGTCGGCTGCCGGAGCAGATCGAGCGAGCCGCCGAGGGCGGCGCCGACTGGCTGCATGTCGACGTGATGGACGGGCACTTCGTGCCCAGTTTGACTTTCGGCGCCCCGCTGGTCCGCGCGCTGACCCGGCTGACCACCATACCCATCGACGTCCACCTGATGGTGGAGCATCCCGAGCGCTATCTCGGTGAGTTCGCCGACGCGGGCGCCAGCGTGTTCACGTTCCACCCGGAGGCCACGGTGCACGTGCAGCGGCACCTGGCGACAGCCCGGCAGCTGGGCATGGTGGCCGGCCTGGCCTTGAATCCGTCTACCCCGGTGTCCCTGCTGGAGGAAGTGATCAGCGATGTCGAGCTGGTATTGGTGATGTCGGTGAATCCCGGCTACGGGGGGCAGTCCTACATCCCCCAATCCAGCGACAAGATCCGCCGGACCCGAGCGCTGCTCGACCGGCATAATTCGAAGGCCGCGCTGGAGGTGGATGGCGGAATCACCTCGGCCACGATTGCCGAGGCGTGGAGCGCGGGGGCAGACACCTTCGTCGCCGGTACCGCGGTCTTTGGGGCGGCCGATCCCGGCCAGGCCGTGCGTGAGCTCAAGCGGCAATGTGCCGTGAAAGTGTAGCGAGGCAATGTCGAAGCAATGGATCTTTGTAGGCGTCGTGGTAGCAGGGCTCGCCGCCGGTGCCACCGTCTTAACCTGGTTTGGACCCGACATCAAACTGGTCGGAGTCGGGGCGCGGGCACCGGATTTTCGTGCTATCGATATGGCCACCGGAGACTCGGTCTCGTTCCGGGAGCACTACGAGGGGGCCGTGACCCTGGTCAATATCTGGGCGACCTGGTGTCTCCCCTGCCGGGTGGAGATGCCCGGGATGGATAGCGTCTATCAGTCCCTCGCGCCCCGCGGATTCAAGATTGCCGCAGTGAGCATCGATGAGGGGAGTCCAGAGGACGTCCGCGGCTTTGCCCGCGACCTCGGCCTCAGCTTCGATCTCCTTCAGGATCGCAGCGGGAACGTGCAGCAGATCTATCAGACCACCGGCGTGCCCGAGAGCTTCCTGATCAATCGGCGCGGGATCATCGTGAAGCGCCTCATAGGTGAGCATGCCTGGAACTCACCGGTGAACCGCAGGTTGATCGAGGCATTGCTGGACGAGACCGGTGGCTGAGTGGATCCTCGGGATCGAGACTTCTTGCGACGAGACCTCTGCCGCGGTGGTCCAAGCGGAAAATGGCCGGTCCGCGCTCGCCTCGCTGACTATCCTCTCGCAGGACGTGCATCGGATCTTCGGCGGGGTCGTTCCTGAACTGGCCAGCCGGGCGCACGTTCATGCCATTGGATCGGTGGTCGAGCGTGCTCTGGCGGACGCGGGAATAGGATTGCCTCAGCTGGATGGAGTGGCGGTGACCGCCGGGCCCGGCCTGGTCGGCGCCCTGCTCGTCGGGGTGATGTATGGGAAGACCCTGGCATTCAGCGCCGATCGTCCACTCATCGGGGTCAACCATCTCGAGGGTCATCTCTTTGCCCCCACCCTCGAGGACCCGACCGTCGAGCCGCCGTTTGTCGGGTTGCTGGTGAGCGGCGGCCACACCATGCTGCTGGATGTTCCCGCCTGGGGTGAATACCGCCTGATGGGGCAAACGCTGGACGACGCCGCAGGCGAAGCCTTCGACAAAGTGGCTACCCTCCTCGGGCTCGGCTACCCGGGCGGCGCACCGCTGGAACGTCTCGCTCGCGACGGGCAACCCGATCGCTTTCGGTTGCCGCGGCCCATGCTCCAGGAGTTGGAGCGGGACGGCCCCAACCGCTACGCGTTCTCCTTCAGCGGCCTCAAGACCGCGGTCCTGCGGTCGATTCGCCCCGGCCAGAACCTCGCGGATCCCGACCACCCAGGCCCCGACCGGGCCGATCTGGCTCGAGCCTTTCAGGACGCAGCCATCGACGTGCTGGTCGCCAAGACTGCGCACGCGGTCGGCTCCACCGGCTACACTCTGGCTGTGGTAGGCGGGGGGGTGGCTTGCAACCGGGCGCTGGTGACGGCGCTGAAAGACCGGCTGGCAGGACAAGCCCGGGTGAGCGTAGCTTCCCCGCGGCTCAACACCGACAACGCGGCCATGATCGCGGCCGCGGGGGCGTGGCGCCTTGCCCGCGGCGAACGGAGCGGCTGGGACCTCCAGCCACGCGACGACCTCCCGCTTCCCGGTCTGATGTCCGCCTTTCACTCAATGGGATCCAAGTCATGACGGTTCACCCGTTCATCATTCACCTCGGACCACTCGAGATCACGGGCTACGGCATCATGCTGATGGTGGCCTTCCTCATGGGAGGCTGGTTGATCGCGCGCCAGCTCCGGGAGGCGAGCCTGAAGGACGACTACGCCGCCGATATGGTCGCCGCTGCGGTCATCGGCGGCATCATCGGAGCCAAGCTGTGGTACGTGGCGCTGACCGGTGATCCCGGCGCGCTCCTCTCGAGAGGCGGGCTGGTCTGGTACGGCGGCTTCATCGGGGGGGCGCTGGCGGTGATACTCAACAGCTGGCGCCTGGGGGTACCGCAGCGCTGGACCATGCAGCTGGGCGCGCCAGCACTCGCGGCGGCATATGCCTTGGGGCGGGTCGGCTGCTTCCTGGTCAACGACGACTATGGCCGGCCAACCGATCTTCCCTGGGGGGTCAAATTCCCCGAGGGTCTGCCTCCTTCAACTGCTGGAAACCTCAAGAACCTCTTCGGAGTCCCGGTCCCCGAAGGCGTCGACCCGGCTACCGTGCTCGCGGTGCATCCGACCCAGCTCTACGAGGTCGCGGCGATGCTGGTGGCCTTTGCCCTGCTCTGGCGCCTCAGAAAGAGCGGCCGTCCGGTTGGCTGGCTGTTTGGCGTCTATCTCGTCTTTGCCGGCATCGAGCGCTTTCTGGTGGAGATCCTGCGCGCCAAGGACGACCGATTCCTCGGGCCCTTTACGTTGGCCCAGCTGACTAGCGCGATCATCGTATGTATCGGGCTCGCTCTAATAATCGCCTGGCGGCGCGGCCAGAGCCCGGCGCCGGGAGCCTATCTAACGACTGGGAAGAAACGGCCAGTGACCAGGATTTCGACAGCTTCGTAACTAGCTGACCTTTAATGACTTAGGGGAATTGCTCTCGGACTGTACAATTTTTGCACCTCTAAGGCACTTGAGCCCTGAGCGGCTTTCCTTTACGCGACAACGACTTACGACACTGCTAACCTTGGCATCCCCCTTGCCTCTAGAGAAGGTAGGAAGTCAGGCGACTTCATGGGAAAAGTGGTAGGTCGAAGAAGGGTGGAGCGGGCACTTCGGTCCGTCTCCGTAAACTCAGGGGGCGATCTACCACCTCTATTGCAAACGGCCCGTCAAATCGACGGGCCGTTTGCCTTTATGCA
>Ga0190265_10001857_pt1 | contig 13930 bp, 15 predicted proteins | sample Popmic124T_FD_133135 | JGI IMG/M metagenome (GOLD analysis project Ga0190265, IMG submission 133135) | Populus adjacent soil microbial communities from riparian zone of Indian Creek, Utah, USA - 124 T | ecosystem: Environmental > Terrestrial > Soil > Riparian zone | place: USA: Utah | collected...
ACGTCGTCATCGATGTGGCCGGCGCTCAGCGGCTCGAAGTAGCGCTCGAGGGACTTCCGCAGCTCCTTCTGCTCATCCGTCCAGTCGTCGCTCATCTTCCGGCTCTTCGCTCAGTAGATGGAGGGGTGGATGCCCGACTCCCCGAACGTGTGCGCCTCGTCGCCCGTCAGCGCGGGGGTGAACATGCAGACGAGCCTCAGGTCCTCGTCCGGCGAAGCGCACAGGTAGTGCGAGTCGTGCTTGTCGAGGGCGTAGATGGTGCCCGGCACGATCTCGTGCTCGGTGCCGTCCATCTCTATGACCGATCCCTTGCCCTCGACGCAGTAGCACGCCTCGAGATGGTTCTCGTACTCGAGCAGGGACTTCGTGCCCTTGTTGACGATCGTGTCGGTCACGGTGTAGCCCATGCCGTCCGCCTCCAGCAGGAACCGGCGGCTAAGGCCGTTGCCCCACTCGACCGTCTTGACCTCGTCCAGCTTGCGAATGATCATTCGATCACCTCTCTTGTGTTGATTGCTGGGAACCTGCCGGTTCCGCCTCGGAGGGCGGCATCAGCTCGATTACGAGCTCGCGGAAGTCCTCGACCACGTCGCGCCCCGCGGCCTGCGCGTCGGCAACCCGCGCGACGCAGGTGCTGCCGACGATCGCGGCGTCAGCCCCTACGTCCCCCAAGCCCTCGACGTGGGAGCGGTCCTTGACGCCGAAGCCGACCGCGATCGGGATCTCGGTCCGCTCGCGGAGGATCTCCAGCACCGGCACGAGCGCGCTGTGGTCGGGGGGCCCGACAGTTCCGCTGCGCCCGTAGGCCGACACCAGGTAGATGTAGGCCGAGGCGTGATCGGCCGCGTCGTGGAGAACGGGCGGCTCCGAGGTCGCGTAGCAGGTGGTGACGATCGGGAGACCGGTGGCCTCTGCCGCCTCGTAATATTCGGGGCGGATCCGCGGCGGCAGGCCGTGGATCAGCAGGCCGTCGGCGCTGGCTGACTGCACACGCTCGAGGAAGTCGCGCAGCGGAGTGCCCTTGATCGAGTAGCTCCAGTCGGCCAGCAGCGCGATCTTGAGGTGAGAGAGCTCGGGACGAACGCTCTCCACGAAGGCGAGCACCGCCTCCAGGTCGACGCCCCGATCGAGCGCACGGCGAGCCGACTCCTGGATCACCGGGCCGTCCGTGGGCGAGTCCGGGAACGGGACGGCAAGCTCGAGGCAGTCGACCCCGCACTGGTCCATCACGAGGACGATCTCTCTCAGCACCTCGAGCGGCGGATCGCCCGCGTTCAAGAACAGGACCAGGCCAGGCCGGCCGGCACGCCGCCCGGTGAAGAAGGGCGACGCGCTAGGCACGGGACTCTGTGCCCGCGGCCGAAGATTCCTTGCCGTGCGCGCGCAGCCGCTCGATCAGCCGCACGGCCTCGCCGCTCGCCATCGCGTCGGCGGCCAGCCCGAGCGCCTCCGGCCACTCCGCGGCGACCTCCCCGTTGATGGCCATGGCAGCGGCGTTCAGCCTGATGCTCTCGATCGCGGCAGGCGGGCCGTCGCCGCCGAGCAGCGCCATGAAGTGGTCGACGATGCCGTCCATGTCCTGAACGGGAAGGAGGTCGTCGAACGACCCGGCGCCGAGGCCGATCTCGGCCGGCCCCAGCGTGAACTCCTCGCCGCGGGCGCTGTCATAGACCTGGCTCTCCACGATGCTGAGCAGCTCGTCGGCGCCGAGCTCGTTCGAGCAGAGCCAGAAGTCCTTGCTCGGGTCGTCCGCGGCAAGCTCCCGGAACGTCGGCAGCATCGAATGGTCTGAGACGCCCGTGATCTGCCTCGTGACGGGCACCGCGGCCAGGAAGGGTCCGATCACGTTGAAGAAGCGCCCCATCGTCTTCATGTCGAACGGCAGGATGGTGCGCGCGAGCAGCCTCAGCTCCCTGGGATAGACGAATGGGCCGGCACACGCGATGCCCACGGTCCCGAGCAGCTCCTCGGTCTCCTCGTATGACCCGGTCATCCGGATGCCGAGCCGGTCGAGCAGGTCGACGGAGCCCGTGCGGCTCTTGTAGGCACGCGATCCGGTCTTGATCACCCGCGCCCCCAACGCAGCGCCGACGAAGGCCGAGGCCGTGGAGAGGTTGAAGGTGCTCGGCCCGCCTCCGGTCCCGACGATGTTGACCGTCGGGGCTGGAGGCGGATCGGGCTGCGGGTTGCGCTGTCGCAGCGATTGCATCAGCGCGCTGATCGAAGCGCCGTCCGGCGTCTTCGTGGTGAGCGAGACCAGCACCGCGAGCGCCTCGCCCGGGTGCAGCTCCTGCCCCGCGAGCCGGTCCCAGAAGTCGCCCCAGGCCGCCTCGGGGACCGGGGCGCTGCGGTCGGCGAGCGCCGCCAGTACCTCCGATGGAGGCTTGCTAGGCATTCGCCGGCTCGCGCCTCTCGTCGATGAACGCCTTGATCGAGTCCACGGTCCGGAGGCTGTCCGGGCCGAGCTCTGACTCGTCGACGCTCACGCCGAACTCGCTCTCCATCCAGGCGACGAGCTTCAGGAGGCCCAGGCTGTCAACCGCGCCGCCGGTCTGCAGATCGAAGTCGGAATCGAGCTCGTCCGGCGACATGTCCGGCATGAACTCGTCGACGATGAACTGCTTGATCTTGGCGGTGTCATCCACTGGCAGTGCTCCTCTCGCTGTTTCTCTCTGTCATCCAGCCACTCTGCTGCGGTCCTGCGGTGGGGCGATCTTCTTGCGATCGATCTTTCCCGTCGATGTCTTCGGGAGCGGCTCCGTCACGATCTGGATGGAACCGGGCATTTCCGTCCGCGCCAGCCGGCCGACCAGGTGCTTGCGCACCGTCATGCCGTTGAACCCGCTGTCGGGCTGCGGCAGCACGACCGCGTGCAGCTTGCTCCCCGCCATCTCGTCGGGCACGGCGATGACGGCGACCTCGACCACGTCGGGATGCTCCTCGATCGCCTGCTCCACCACCTGCGTGCTGACCCGGACGCCGCCGCCCTTGACGTAGAAGTCGGTGCGGCCCTCGAGCGTGAGCAGGCCGTCCTCGTGGCGGCGGACGATGTCGCCGGTGCGGTAGTAGGTCCGCTCTCCCTGTCCGTCGTCGGCACGGGAGACGAAGGTGCCTTCGTTCCGCGCCGCGTCGAGGTAGCCGCGCGTCTGGAACGGCGTCCACACGAGCAGCTCCCCGGTCCCGGCGCCCTCGACCGGCGCCCCGTCCTCGTCCTCGACCCGAGCGTCGACGTCGGGCAGCGGATGGCCGATCGGGACCTTCGCCGGGACCTCTCCGCCGGACAGGTCGAACTCGTGCATCATGCTGTCGTTGGTCTCGGTGCAGCCGTAGACGTTGAAGACGCGGGCGTTCGGGAACAGATCCGGCAGCTGCGCCAGCGAGGTCGCGGGGATCTTGTCCCCGGTCGTGATCACCTGCTTGACGCTCGGGAAGCGCCCGCCGCTCTCGCGTGTCGCGTCGATCAGCAGGCGATAGAGCATCGGCACCGACTGCACGACGTCGACCTCGTTGTCCGCGATGAGATCGGCGAGGTAGCCCCCGTGCGTCGCCTTCGCCTGGTCGACCAGGACGACACAGCCGCCTGCCTTGAGAGTGGTCCAGATGTCGAGGAGGCACAGGTCGAAGTTGAGCGGCGCGTAGTTGAGCACCTTCGTGCCCGGGCCGATCTCGAACTGGGAGGCGGCCCAGTCGGTGAAGTGGTGGATTGCGCCCGGGGAGAGCGGCACGATCTTCGGCAGCCCGGTCGAGCCGGACGTCGTGAGCATGAACGCGATGTCGCCGACGCCACCCGCCGGTGGCCACTGCGCCTCCGTGGCCTCGTCGGGGGCCACTTCGCCGGGGCCAACGGCGCCGTCCGGCCCGTCCGCCGGCGAGACCACCTGCCCAGCGCCCGCCTGCCCGAAGAGCTTGGCCAGCGTCTCGGGGGCGAGCTCGATCGACGGAAGCAGGAACGGGCGCTGCGCCTTGAGGCACGCCAGGATCAGCGCGATCGCCTCCGGCGACTTCCTCGCCTGGAGGCCAACCGGCCGGTCGGCGGGCAGCCCGAGGGCCTCGAGCTCGGCGTGGGCGCGGGATGCCATCTCCTGGAGCTCGCCGTAGCTGATCGCTCGCCCGTCCCAGATCAGCGCCGGGGCCTCCGGCTGGCGCTCCGCCTGCTGGGCAAAGTGGTCGGCCAGCGATTCGCTCATCGTGCCTCTCCTGTCCCGGTCGCCGCCTTGGCGTCCGCGAGCGCGCCGCGATGGCGCTCGAAGTCGTCGACCCAGCCTTGCACGTTGTCGCTGAGCAACAGTCCCGTCCCGATCAGGAGCCCTCTGAAGCCGGCATCGACGAGCTCGGCGGCGACCTTGGGATCGGTGATCGCGCTTGCACTGACCGGACACGGCGTCCCGGTCTCCAGCGTGGCCTCGAGCAGCGAGCGGCTGAGGTCGATGTCGCCCTCGCCGCGCTCCTGCTCGCGAATGTCCTTGTTGTTGACGGCGACGATGCAGTCCTCGGCGTGGACGACGCTCTCGAGCTCGTCGTGATCAGCGACCTCGACGAACGGCGTCAGCCCGTGGCGCAGGGTGGTCTCGATCAGGCTCTGGAACGTGGACTTCGGCAGGATCCGCGCCGTGAGCAGGATGGCCGAGGCGCCCATCTCCTTGGCGCCTTCGATCTGGCTCTCGCGCACGATGAAGTCCTTCTTCAGGAGCGGCACGTCGGTGAGCCCGGCCACCTCGCTCAACATCTCGTCGTCTCCGCCGAACCAGCGGCCCGTCACGACGGAGATGCACGGTGCACCGGCGGCGAGGTACTCGGAGACGATCTCCGGGATCGTCCGGTCCCCGATCAGCTCCACGCCCTCGGCGGTGCGGCGCTTGACCTCCATGACCAAGGGCAGGCGCGCCGCCAGGAGGGTTTCGACGAACGGGCTAGGCACGCCAGGCCCCCAGGATTGCCTCGACGCTCTCCGCGCTCACCTTTCCGTCCGCTCCGCGCGCGTTGGTGTCCACGTCGATCCCGAGGAAGTGCGGGTGTGTCGTGAGCTGCGCGTAGTCGCTCCGGTTGTCGGCCGAGAGGCCGCCCGCGAGCAGGAAGGGGCGGCTGATCCGCTCGGCGAGCGACGCCACCACCTCCGGGTCGAGCGTCTCGCCCGTGCTGCCCACCCGGCCGTCCTCGGCCACGGCGTCGAACAGGAACACATCGACGCCCGCCTTCTCGTATGAGCCGATCAGCGGCGCCTCCACGCACTCGCCGCCGCGCACGTGAAGGACCTTGAGGACGCGGATCTCAGGGCCGATCTCCTTCACCGCACGGACCACTCCGGCCATCTGGTATCCGTGCAGCTGGACCCAACGCACGTGTGATCCCTCGAGCGCCTCGCGCAACGCGTCGACGTCCTTCAGGAACGTGACCATCACCGGGGCCAGGCGCTCGGTGGAGGCGGCCGCCGCAGCGAGCTGCCTCCAGTCGCTCAGCGGCAGGTCCGCAGGCCCGCCCGGCACCCCGTACCAAAGGCCGACGAAGTCCACAGCTTGGGCCGCGAGCAGGTCGATCTCTCGGGGCTCCGTGATGCCGCACACCTTGACGTGTGTCACGCCGTCTGCGGCAGGCCCTGCGCCCGCCTCCTGCTGGGTCGGGGTGGACGTCGCGGGCATAGGCGGTCGACTCAAGCTCACACGAATGCTCCCAGAACCGTCTCGCGCCGAGCAAGGTCCAGATCGACGGGCTTGCTGAGGGATTGCAGCACGGGCAGCTGCTCGAGCGCCGCCGTGCGCCCGGCGGCGAGGAACAGATCGGCCAGCTGGAAGTCGCGCCAGTCCGCCGGGCCGAAGCGCGGCGTGATAACCACGTCGGCAAGCGCTGCGTGGCGAATGCTCGTGTCGAGCTGGCTGAGGTCCATGACCTCCAGGATCGTGTCGAGCATCCCCTTCTTCTTGGCGGGTGCCTCCTCGGGCTCGGGCCCCTCCGGCCAGCGGTCGAGCGTCTCCGCGCTCATGAGGTTCACCGAGACCACGACGTCGGCCCCGTCCTCGAGCACCGAGGCCGTGGGCACCGGAACCAGCGCCAGGCCGTCGACGAGGCGGTGCCCGTTCCGCTCCTGAGGCGGGAAGACGCCCGCGACGGACAGGGCCGCGAGGAGCGCTTCCCAGAGCGAACCCTCGCGCTGGGGGTACGGCGCGCGATCGGTTAGGTCGACGGCCATGATCATCAGCGGGATGAGCGAATCCGAGAACCAGCGTTCCTCGGTGATGCGCTTCAGCATCCCCGTGAGCGCGTCGCGGCCGGCCGCGCCCCCGCCGAACGGACCCGAGAACAGGGCGCCGACCAGGTCGGCGTCGAATGCGGAGCGGAAGCGCTCGTCGATCTCACTCGCGCTGTAGCCGAGCGCGATCTGAGTCGAGACGAAGCCGCCGATGCTGCTGCCGCCGATGTAGTCGACCGTGTAGCCGGCCTCCTCGAGCACCCCGAGAGCGCCGACGTGGGCGTAGCCCTTCGCGCCACCGGCACCCAGCGCGAGCCCCAGCTTGGTGCGTGTCACGTGCCGGGCGAGCCAGGCCAAGTCGGAGTTCGACAGCGGAAAGCCGTCCTCGCGCTCGCAGGTCCGTATGACGAGCCGCTTGGCCTCCGGCCTCCAAGAACGGTGCGTCGCCTCCGCCTCGCCGCCGACGAGGACGATCTCGAGCTGGCCCCCCTCCGCGCCGGCGAAATCCCCCAGAAGCTCCACCTCGCCGGCGGTCCCGGCGAAAGCGACCACGCGGTCGACCTCGTCGAACAGCACCCCGAGCGTCTTCGTGTCCAGCTCGCCGAGGATCAGCACCGTGGCGCTCTCAGAGAGCAGCTCGTCGGACGCAGTCAGCGCGCCGGCCACCGAGAGCCGCCGGTCGAGCACCGTGGCGGGCCGGGGGGTCGCGCTGCGCGCCGCCGCGGCGAGCCAGGCCAGGGCGTCCTTGAGCGACGGACCGGCGAGGAGGGCGACCTCCTCCCCGCGCTTCTTCGCGGCGCGCCGGACGCTGGCGCGGATCATGCGCTCGCGCTGGGTGTTGATCACGTTCAGCAGGATCTGGGGGAAGCGCCGCGCGACGTCGCTGAGCTCCTCGGCGTCGAGCTCGAGCGCTGTCGTGGGGATGGCCGCCACAACGGTCGCGGAGCGCGGCGCGCCGATGAGGGCGTCCTGCGCCCCGATCACCTCGCCCTTTCGCATGCGCAGCGTGAACTCGCCGCCGCCCTCCGGGGTCGGCGCGAGCCAATGCACCAGGCCTCCGGTGATGATCCAGGTGCGGTCGCTCGGCTCCCCGGCGTGGCAGATCTCCTCGCCCTCCGCGAAGCTGCGCGGGCGCATCCGCTCGGCGACGGCCTCGAGCTCGGCCTCGGCGAGGTCGGCAAACAGCGGACTGCGGGCCAGTGCGGGATCGACGGCCATCTTGGTGCGAGCGTAAGCTCGCGCGGCACCCGAGTCAATCGGTCGACCCTTTCGCAGGCTCGATACCCGGGTGTAAGCTCGCCACAGATGGACTCAGCGGAGCCGCGGGTGGCCGGGAGCGGCGTCCCCGTCGATGACAACAAGCGCTTGATGCTGTTCGCGGGGCGCTCGAATCCAGCGCTCGCGGAGGCGATCGCCGCAAAGCTGGACGTGGAGCTCGGCGCCGTGACGCTCAAGACCTTCTCCGCCGGCGAGTCCTATAGCCGCTACGACGAGTCGATCCGCGGCGCGGACGTGTTCATCGTCCAGTCCACCTGCGACAACCCGGCGAGCGGAGTCAGAACGAACGATGCGCTCATGGAGCTGCTGCTCCTGATCGACGCCGCCGTCGGCGCGTCGGCGCATCGCGTGATCGCGGTCATGCCGTGGTTCGGCTACTCGCGGCAGGACAAGAAGTCCGAGCTGCGTGAGCCGATCAGCGCGCGGCTCGTCGCTCATATGCTGGAGACCGCCGGCGTCGATCGCGTCCTGACCGTCGACCTGCACGCCCCGCAGGTGCAGGGGTTCTTCATAAAGCCGCTCGACCACGCCACCGCGATGCACCTCATCTGCCAGTACTTCACCGACTTGGGGCTCGACGATCTCGTCGTCGTCGCGCCGGATGTCGGTCGCGTCAAGCTGAATCACAAGTTCGCGGACAAGATCGGCGCGGATCTTGCGCTCATGACGAAGGAGCGCCCGGCCCAGCAGGTGGCCGAGATCGGCTACGTGATCGGCGACGTCGAGGGCAAGACCGCGTTGATCATCGACGACATCATCGATACCGGCGGCACGCTCGTCGCCGCCGGACAGGCGGTGCTGGACCACGGAGCAAAGCGCGTCTACGCGGCGGCCACGCACCCCGTCTTCTCCGGCAACGCGCACAAGACGCTCGCGGAGGGCCCGTTCGAGCAGATCGTCGTGACCGACACGATCCCGCTCCGCGAAGGAGCCCCGGGCAACGTCGTTGTCCTGTCGCTCGCCGAGCTCCTGGCCGGCTCGATATCGAACATCTTCACGAACCGCCCGATCAGCGAGGTCTTCGAAGGGCAGAACCAGCCCTTCTGAGACGCGGGTCGCCTACGGGTCGGTCGGGATCCGGTAGCGGCCTCCGTGGAAGAGCAGCGGCTCCACCTCGGGGTATACGCCCAGGCTCACCACCTCGCCGATGAAGATGAGGTGGTCGCCGGCCTCATGGGTCTCCGTCAGCCGGCAGTCGAGGAACGCGGCGACGTCGTCGATCACCGGCGCGCCCGTGACCACCTCACGGTGCGGGATCTCCGCGAAGGCGTCGCGGCCGCGGGGCCGGTCCCGCGACGCGAAGTAATTCGAGATCGCCTCCTGGCCGGACGAGAGGATGTTCGCCGCGAAGCAGCCGTTCTGCGGGATCAGCTCCGCGCCGAGGCTCCCGCTGATCACGCAGACAAGCACGAGCGGCGGGTCGAGCGAAACCGACGAGAATGCTGTCGCGGTCATGCCGTAGTCGTGCGCCTCGCCGCGCGTCGTGATCACGGTGACACCCGTGGCGAACGCGCCGAGCGTCGACCGGAACTCCTTGCCCGAGAAGCCGAGCGTGGAAGTTGCCTGTGCGTCGGCTATCGGTCAGTCACCTCCCCCGAGGCGCTCGCGGATGATGCGCTCGAACTCCGGCGCCCCCAGGGACTGGCCGACCACCGAGCTGAACTGCTCACGGTCCATGGTCAAGAGCGTCGCGGCCGACGCCGCTCGCAGGCTGGCCGTGCGCTGCGCTTCGCTCAGGATCGCGACCTCACCGAAGAAGTCGCCGGGACCGAGCGTGGCCACCGTCTCCGCGTCCCCGTCGCTCTCACGCACCACCTCGACCTCGCCGTCGAGGACGATCACGAACTTGTCCGCCGGCGCCCCCTGGCGCGCGATCGTCGATTCGGCCTCGGCCTCGACCCGCTGCAGGGAGCCCGAGATCAGACCCAGCTCACCGACCGGGAGCTGCTCGATGACGTTGTACACCTGGTCGACCGAGTACTCCGCGCCGCCGAACATCTGAGTTTCGCCGCGGCCGCCGGCGTATCGCTCGTCGACCAGCTTGACGTCGGTCGGCACGATCCGGAAGAAGGAGATGTTCATGGTCGAGCTTCCCAGCGCCATCGGGAACTTGTCGCTGAAGAGCTCCACGGCACGCGCTACCTCCTCGCCGGACAGCAGCACGCGTGCCTGGCCGCTTCCCTGCAGGCCGGCGCCTTCCTGGTTGATGGCGAACGAGACAAGCGGGTTCTGCTCGATCTGCTGAGCCGCCCACGCCTGTGACCGCATCCAGACAAAGAGGTCGAGGTCGTCGTTCACGTAGTGCAGCGTCGTTGCGCGCGGAATACCGGTGGGCGTCGCCGTCGCGAGCGTCATCGTCATGTTCTCGCGCAGGAACTCCACCACGCGGGGAGGTACCTCGGTCGTCGTCGTCGGGTCGGTCATGTGCGTCCTCGATTCGTGCTCGCGTCTTGCAGGGAGGGCCCTCGATGCTGGCTGCCCGAGGCCGAGCCTATCCTCCATCATCCGGCGAGTGCGGTCAAAGACGCTTGCCAGGGCCGCCCGCGGACCGCTAGATTCGGACCCGTGCGCAGACGAGCGCCTGTGATGGGTCGCTGATGATCGACGCGATCCCGATGGTCAACTTCGGGGCGGGAGCGGACTTCTCGCTCGGGGTCGAGGAGGAGCTCGTCCTGGTCGATCCGGGCACTCATGCACTCGACCACGCTGCGGTTGACGTGCTGGGGCGGCTCCACGTGCCCCCGCGCGAGGGCGGCATACATCCCGAGGCGTACGCCGCGGTCGTGGAGCTCGTATCGCCCATTTGCTCTGACGCCACGGACGCGGTTTCGGCCTTGGGCGTCCTGCGGCGGCGCCTGCACGAAGCCGGGGCGGCGGCGCTCGGCGCGGGCCTGCACCCGGATGGCGCGTTCGGCGACGTCGTGCACTATCCCAGCGAGCGCTATCGCCTGATCGCGGCCGAGATGCGGGGGTTGCAGGCCCGGACTCCCACGTGCGCGCTGCACGTGCACGTCGGGATGCCCGATGCCGAAGCGGCGATCCGTGCCCTCAACGGGATGCGCGCGCATCTGCCGTTGCTGCAGGCGCTCGCTGCCAACTCGCCCTTCTGGTACGGCCTGGACTCGGGACTGGCCAGCGCGCGCGCCCACGTCTTCAGGGCGCTTCCGCGTTCGGAGATCCCGCCCCCATTTGCATCCTTCGACGAGTACGCGGAGCGCGTCGAAGGGCTGGTGGCGGCGGGCGAGATGCCCAATTACACGTTCCTGTGGTGGGACATCCGCCCACACCCCATCCTCGGGACGCTCGAGGTCAGGGCGATGGACAGCCAGTCGTCGCTGGGGAGCGCCGCGGGTCTCGCCGCGCTGGTGCACGCGCTCGCGCGGCGGGAGACCGAGGGGCGCGGACCGTGGGAGCAGCGCGAGGTGTTGATGGAGTCAAGCTTCCGAGCGGCGCGCGACGGGCTCGATGCGACCCTGTGGCACGACGGCGCAATGCGGCCGGTGGCCGAGATCGCGCGAGCAACGGTCGAGCTGGCGCGGCCCTACGCCCGCGAGCTCGGCTCGGAGAGCGCGCTCGAGGAGATCGAGCGCATACTGGTGGAGGGCAACGGCGCCATGCGCCAGCGTGCTGCCTTTGCAAGCGGCCGGATGCCCGGGGTGCTCGCCGAGCTGGTGGAAGAGACCATGCGGCACGGCCGCCTGGTCGCGTCGGGAACTGGGCACCACCGCTACGACAGCTGATGGGGCGCGCGCTGGCTGGGGTCCGGAACCCGGGGTAGGATCGCGCTGTGTGCAGGCTTTTCGGCATGAGCGGCGGGGGGCACGAGGTCCAGGCGACGTTCTGGTTGCTGGACGCGCCGGCGAGCCTGATTCTTCTGAGTGAGAGCCAGCCGGATGGGGTCGGCATCGGCACCTTCCAGGCCGACGGGTCGCCCTCGATCTGGCGTAAGCCCGTCGCGGCGAACCGAAGCGAGACGTTCATTGCGCTCGCCGGGTCTCACGACGTCCGCTCGCGCACCTTCCTGGCTCACATCCGCCACGCCACCGAGGCCGAGCCGAGCATCGACAACACACATCCCTTCGAGCAGAACGGGCGGATCTTCGCCCACAACGGGGTCGTCGGCGACCTACCGGAGATCCGCCGGCGCCTGGGGCCATACACCGACCTCATCCGCGGGGGGACGGACTCCGAGCACTACTTCACGCTGATCACGAAGCGAATCGACGAGAACGGGGGCGATGTCGGCGCCGGGATCACCGCGGCCGCGAGGGAGATGGCGGCCGAGCTGTCGCTCTATTCGCTCAACATGCTGCTGACGACCCAGACCGACATCTGGGCCCTTCGCTACCCCGATACGAACGAGCTCTGGATCCTCGAGCGTTCGCTCGGCGGCATGGAGCCCGTCGGGGGGTTCGACGAGCGCAGCGCCTCCGGGATCATGCGCGTCCACTCCGGCGAGCTCTCCATCCTCCCGGCGACCGTGATCGCCTCCGAGCGCATGGACGCGAGCACCGGCTGGCGGCTGCTCGAGCCCGGTGAGCTCATCCACATCGACGCGGACCTGGGCGTGACCTCGAGCATCGCGGTCGACCACCCTCCGGCCAAGCTGATCGATCTCCAGGAGATGAGCGCGCAGGCGGCTGCCGCCCAGAGAGAGGGACCGGCGGACGTTCCCGCCGCCTAATCCTGCGCGCGCACGGCCATCGCTTGGGCAAGCGCGAGCCCAGTCGTGTGTGAGAGCGAGACCTCGAGCTGCTGCACGCCGTGCCGCTCCGCAAATGCGGCAACCGCGCCGCCCAGCCTGACATACGGGCGGCCGCCCTCCTCGTTCACCACCTCCACGTCTGTCCAGCGCATCCCGCTGCCCAGTCCGGTGCCGAGCGCCTTCAGGACGGCCTCCTTCGCCGCGAAGCGGGCGGCCATGTGCTCGTAGCAGTTCCGGCGCGCGCGGCAGTAGTGGATTTCGGGCTCGGTGAAGAGGCGCTCCTGGACCCGCTCGTACTTGCGGATCAGACGTTCCACCCGGGGCACTTCGACGATGTCGACGCCGATGCTGATCGTGCAGCCGGGCGCGTGCACCTAGCCGCCGGCCGACGAGCGGAGGCCGCTGACGTACTCGCTCGCCGACCCGGGCCGATCCCCGGCGTCCTTGGCAAGGCCGGTCAGAACCGCCTCCCCGAGTGGCTGCGGCAGGTCGGCAACCTTCTCGGTGGGGTTGGCCGGCTCATCCTGAAGATGCGCCCAGAGGACCCGCATCCCCTGGCGATCGGCGAATGGCGGGGCGCCGGTCAGGCACTCGTACGCGACGCACGCGAGTGCGTACACGTCGGTCTGTGCCGTCACCTCCGCGCCGTGGATCTGCTCGGGCGCCATGTAGTCGAGTGAGCCGACGGTCTGCCCGGGCCGCGTGAGCAGGCTGCCCTGGCTGTCCTTGGCGAGGCCGAAGTCCGTCAGATAGGCGTCGCCGCCGGCGTCCATCAGGATGTTGGCGGGCTTGATGTCACGGTGGTAGAGGCCCTCGGCGTGGATGGCGTCGAGCGCTCCCGCGACCTGGCCGAGCACGTCCAGCGCGGCCTCGGGAGCAAGTGAGCCCTCGCGCTCGAGGAGCTCGGCGAGGGAGCCGCCCTCGATGAAGCGCTGCGTGAGGTAGGGAATCCCCCGCTCCTCGCCAGTGTCGAGCACCGGGACGAGGTGGTCGTGGACCACCCGCTGCGCGATGCTCGCCTCGCGCTCAAAGCGGCGCCGGAAGGTCGCGTCGCGCGCGATGTCCTCCTTCACGAGCTTGAGGGCGACGATGCCGTCGGGGCCGGCTGCCTTGAACACGCGGCCCATGCCTCCGACGCCGAGTGTCGTCTCGACCGTGTAGGGGCCGAATGTCTGGCCCGGCTGAAGCTCGAACTCGGCCATTTACATGCGCCCTGTACGCGGCACGCGCCGCAGCTTAGCGATGGCGCGCCATGAACCATCGCGGTTAAGATCGTCCCGACCAGACTCGCCCAATGGGATAGGAGAGCACCGTGAGCGATGATCGGCGGCCGGCCGACAGCTACGACGTAGCGATTCTCGGCGGCGGCCTCGCCGGATTGACCCTGGGGCTGCAGCTCAAGCAGGAGCGGCCCGGGACAAGCATCTTCATCGCCGACAAGGCGGCGGGCCCTGCGCGTGAGGCCGCCCACAAGGTGGGCGAGTCGACCCAGGAGATCTCCTGCCACTACTTCGGCGAGGTGCTCGGGCTGAGGGACCACCTGGAGCAGAAGCAGATCCACAAGTGCGGGCTGCGGTTCTGGTTCCCCGCGGGCGACAACAGCGACCTCGCACAGCGCGTCGAGCGGGGCCCCCACAAGCATCCGCCCGTCCCCAGCTACCAGCTCGACCGCGGTATCTTCGAGAACTTCCTGGCCGAAAAGTGCGTCGAAGCCGGAGTCGACCACTTCCGGGGCCGCTTCATCCAGGACGTGGAGATCGGCG